>Ga0307509_10006990_pt1 | contig 14959 bp, 14 predicted proteins | sample 10_EM_MG_FD_202245 | JGI IMG/M metagenome (GOLD analysis project Ga0307509, IMG submission 202245) | Populus trichocarpa ectomycorrhiza microbial communities from riparian zone in the Pacific Northwest, United States - 10_EM | ecosystem: Host-associated > Plants > Roots > Unclassified | place... | reverse complement strand
GAATAGAAGTCAGATACCTCCCGGTCACAGGACGGACTGGTGCACTGACATGTACTTGAAACAGCTGAAACTCGTGACGAGTGCTGCCCTTCCCTCCTTGATGACATCGAGGACGCAGCTGATGTCGGGCGTATGACTTGTGAATGGCGCCGCAACAGATGCCTCGGCCTCCGAAAGCGAGATGCCAACATCGGCCGCCTTGAGCGCAGCGCAGTCATTGGCTCCATCTCCGCACATCAGGACCGTGTACCCTAGTGATTGCAGCCTTTCAACCACTTCGTTCTTCTCATCCGGGGACATTCGGGCAAATATCTGGGTTTTTACAAGCATCTGTACGCCGGGCATGAGGTCCGTGAAACACCCATGAAACATGCGAAAAGATCACCCTCTGCAATGTCTCCAAAGGGGCGTGGTTGATCATCCAACGGAATACATCCCCGGTCAGTACCAGCGCATAGTCTTGATTACTCAATTCCTCTGGGTCCGTGCCATGATGAGCAGGTGGTGTCAAAGGTTTCAGACTGTAGTCGTCCAACAGCCAGGTGGGTTCGTCCGTTGAAGACCACTTCAGCTTTGACAGGGGCGTCGAAGGATTTCCTATGGACAATGTTCCTCAGCCTGTTCGCACGACAATTGTTCTCGAAATACCTCGAATAAACACCGGACCGAAAACGTGCGCAGCTTCACTGATGAGGCCACATTCCCTTGCAACACTAACCGCCGTGAGCGGGTTATCACCGGTTATCATCCGACAAGCAAGGTGGGCAGATCTTAGCGAAAGAATTGCAGGCGTTGTCCCAGGTTTGAGCCTGTTCTCGAAGATGACCAGTCCGAGGAAGCGAAGACCGCTCTCAGCTTGTTCGCTTAGAGGAAGTCAGAAGGTGTATCGCCCAGGAGCAGGGAGCTAAGAGGTCCGTACCGTTTCATCCTTTGAGCCTTGAGCCAAGTCAAGCCGTCGATACTCTTTCCCGCGACGGCGATAACACGATAACCAGCTCGAGTGTAGTAAGAGAGTAGGTCATCGTAATCCTGTGGGACTGTTCATGACATGGTCAGGTATAGTAAGTTGCAAACAACCCAACGCCATACAAGATTCCTTTTCACAGATCTCCACCATGACCTCAGGTGCGCCCTTCACGTACACCTCCATCGTGTTACTCTTGAGTCGCTTCACGATGACGCTCATCCGACGCAGGGAAGAAACAAATTCGAAAGTGCGGATAACACCAAGTTCCAGGAAGTATGCGTGCTAAATGCTCATTCAGCGATGCTGACGCGCCGATGAACTCAACATACCCTTCCCCCGCCTCTCAAGGCGTCTTCGAGTCGGAATTGTCCAGTACCGGGCGGCCGGACAACCGTTTGGACGAGAGCAGCAGGTTGGTCCATACCAGAAGGACCCTTGATCTTACCCATCCCAGCATTCATCCCTTCCTCCAACGTCCATTTTGTAAAGGTGAACATCTTGACATCCAGCGGATCACCAATAGGCTCCCCGTCAACCATCTTCAAGGAGTGGCACGTCGCGAGAGCCTGGTGGAAATCGGCCTTGCCCCGAGTCTGTGTTAGATCATAAACATCGTCAATGAGTTCTCCAAACCTCTCTCTCTCCCTATCCAAGCCTCTGATACCGAGGATATCCAGCCCGTCCTCTGTTAATGTGCCGGTCTTGTCGAAACAGCATACGTTAACCTTTCCGGCGACGTTCACCCTGCTGGGAGAAATACAGAAAATTCCCTGTTTGCGCAACCGACTGATGGCGAAGCTAGTTCCGATGGACAACGTGGCGGGGAGGGCAGGGGGAACGACGACCGTAATGAGGTCCAGGGCGCGAACTAATATCGTATGCCAGGGCACGCCGAGGTGAATGAACTGCACTGCACTCGCTGAGAAGCCAAGACCCGCGATTCCAGCAAGGACTCCGATGAACCGAACAGAATCCCGGTAGAATTTGAAACCCATCGGCTTCGGGAATAACATTGACCGGATGAGAGCACCCTTGGTTGTAGCAAATCCTACAAGCGCGTAAGCATGCGCGCCACGACCTCACTTGATTATCGCGTACCGGTACGGACCACAAGGCCGACCGCAGGATTCCTGATCGAGCCATCCGGAGCCAACGAGCCCCGCGTTCGAACCACACGGGTGCCACAGTATAGGAAGCTCTTTGCACTCTCCCTGCCCACATCCTCACTATCCCTCCACTTTGTGATATCCTCATTACTCGCCGGAGTCTTGCTGACCGGAACACTCTCGCCTGTGAGCATGCTCTCGTTCACGATGGTATCCCCAGTGAGGAGGAAGAGATCGGCGGGTATGACACTGAGCTGAGGTGAAATCAAGTTGATGATATCTCCGGTCACCAGCTCGCTTGAATCCTTCTCAACCCCTGCCAAGGTAGGGAACGGTCAACGAAGAAGGCCGCTGGGGACGCGGATTGAGCTCACATGCGCCGTCGATAAGTACGTTTACCGGGCAAGTGAATCGTGACATCTCCCTCATGCGTGCGATTGTCTACGAAGCAATGCTCAGTCCGGTCATGCTCCGCGGGGGATGAAAGACTCTACCTTCTTGGTATCGATCAAAGTGGTCGCAATGCTGATAACCGATATCAAGGCGATGCAAAACGCATAGTAATAGTAATCGTCCAGGGACCACAAAACTATGCTCGCGATTTGGAATATGTAGAACGGGTGAATGACCTGTGGCAGCGCATCTCATGAGTCTAAAAGAGATCCTTGAAGAATGCTGCATACCTCATCGATAAGTAGAGATACGGTAGATTTCCCTTGGATATCAAGAGAGTTCGAACCAAACAACACACTCCGCTGCGTCCTCACGCTGGGAAGTAGCCCTCTCTGTATGGCAGTCAAACCGTTCCAGGATGAATCTCTCCAAGAGCTATCGCAGAAAAGTGAGCGTTCAACCTATGGAAAGTAGAGTAAGACTAACCTAACCATACTGAAGAGTCCCGTTCTAGGATCCAGAGCGAACCGAGCATATCGATAGTCCACGACCAAAAGGTCACCGATCTTCTCATCAACAGCAGCTTCGGTCGCCGACGGGGCATTGAACACGGTCGAGGTGTCGTACGGGTAATCTATCTTCTCCACAGGGAAGAGTGCAATATCCCTATAAGCGGTCTGGTACCGTATCAGAACGCCATTAAATGAGCCATTGGAAAGGTCGCGCACCTCCGCAACGACGAACCCATGTCCGATATGCATAAAAGCCTTCTCCCGTGCCACCCACCGCAGCCAGAGCCGCGGGAACCAGTGTCCGAGCAAGGCCAAGATACCAAACGACAACACGCAACAGACCCTCCAAAGTGCCTCCCGCATGCGTAGGACCTCATACCCAACAAACCGGATATTCACGTCTTCGTCCGAGACGTAAATCGTCTGCCGGCTCGGAGGTCCTGGGGGAGGAGGCTCCAACGGCTCGAACTCAACGCCCATGTCGATCCGGGTCTCGCCACCGAAGATAGGATCGTTGACGAGCAAAGGAAGAGTGGTAGGGGTGGGCGGGTACGAGTCCATATCGCTTCCCCCTTCTCTAGCAATCTCAGCTCGGATGCTATCCTGTTCCGCTTCTTCGTCGTCCTCTCCAGAGGAATACCCCCACCTCTCGTCTCCAGAATCCGCATCATCGATAGCATAGTCCGAGCTGCTCCTACTATGCGCCCTCCTCAATCTCCGACTCGAAGTCGACCCACGAGACAAAGAAGGCCTCCTCGTTTGAACCGGCGATTCCGCCGTACTCCTCCCAAACATGTTCGCGATGTTCTCAAACACCGATGACCGTACAAGCGGCGACCTGGCTGGCCCTTGACTCCAATTATCGACAGAAGACACGTCGTCGCGTGACACGGCGTCGGAATCGACCGTTCGTACGCTATCCGTCCTCTGGATACCGCTTCTCGAATCGATACTTCGTCGATCGTAGCTCGACCTCCTAGTCCTAGAAAACTCCATACTCCTCCTCCGAGAGTCATCCTGGGACATCCGGGACACGCTACTGGGTATGGCGGTGGTGCCTGGTCCATCGAAGATAGAACCAAAGTGATCCTCACCGTAAGAGCTGTACCGAGAGTCCCTCCGAGAGGGTTTGTTGATCGTCATCGCATCTCTGATATCTTCCGCGGTGGCCCCATCCGTGTAGTCGTACGAGAACTTCGACGAGGACGCCATGAGTCGAAGGGGAGGGAGCGCAGGGTCCAACCACCTGGTAGTGGCGCAGAGGGAGTTGATCGGACCTGTGTGATTGGACAGACACACGAGCAAATAACGCGTCAAGCGCCCAGAAACTCCGCAACCCCACAAGTGGTTCCCAAGATTCCGATGGTACCGAGATACATGGAAAACGAGCAAACAGGGAATTGTGGCATTGATTCGTTAAATGGAGGTATGAACATGGAACAAAGTAAAACAATTTGTAGGTGTGTTTCAGTATATTTTGGCCAAACGGCCCACGGGTTCCAGCCCCGCATCCAGATTGTTGAGGGCAAGATGTGGAGATACACATCAAATTTGCACCCGGAAACCACGTCCGCAGGGAGATATTTCATCTCCAATCTAATCAGCGGGCAGTGGAACTGGAGGGGTACATCTCAATCTCATCACTCCTGGTTTGTGAGGGAGGAATCCCAACACCATGTCCATACACAGGATGAGGCATCGAAACACCTGACGCCGTCGGTATACCCTCCCGTGGTGTGTTGGTATCGTGTCTGTTAAAAGTTGGGCGATTGGTCCCCCTCGACGGGTCGCGCATTCGAAGCTACAAAGCGTTTTCAGCGAACGACAATTAAATCAAGATCGCCTCTACGCTCACCTCACTTCCTTCATCAAACACGTCACCTCCACCATCAACCAAAGCGGTGTTGCTGTCGGTCAAATGCCAATTGGTGACGGGAACTGGAAGGCTCGAGTGCGGCCCAGCTCCCTCGCGTCTGTCCTGTTCAGAAATCAACTCCCAAGGGACGATGGTATAACGCGAGGTGGGAGGTTTTGGGTTAGGGTTGCCGCTAGGTCCGTAGATCTTGATGTCAGCCAAAGCGGCCTTCAACGCACAGATCCACTTGTTCTTCCGTTTGGCTATCCAGAAATTTAGTTCGCAAGTTCAGATGCATGAATTACAGACCGACTAACCCCTCAATGCACCCTGCTGAGCGTTGCTCTTGTACTTGATGTCTACCTTGAGAGTCATCTTCTCCTGATCGGGAATATCTACGAGTCCTCGTCAGTTCCTGTGACCTAGGCACAGCTTCGAATCCCGTACCCATGACCGCGACATCGAAAACAGCGACATAGTCCCTCCTCTCATTCGACAAAAAGGCGATCATCCTTCCCCGAAGAGCCTCAATCTGCTCAAACGAGGTGTCATATGCAACATCGAACGTGAAAGGGTCCGACATTTCCGGGCTCCGGCGGAAATTGATGAGAAACTTGGCGTTCAACACGGTATTCGGGGCTTGGACCAATGCGTTGTGAGCGTCCAGGAAGATGGTGCTGAGTAGTCTGATTTCCCTGACGGTGTAAATGTCCTCATCGACCTTGACCCTGTCACCGACATCGTAGGGGTGCTTGATGAAGAGGAAGATGATACTAGTCAAGACCTCGGCGAGACTTCCACCAATAAGCCAACTCAGGCCTGCTAGGTATCAGACACGAGGCCCTGGTCTTCAGCGTGAGGCAGTAACGCACCAAGTATAATAGTTCCCGCTCCAGTGATGAGGGTGAGCAATTGAGCCTCCTACGGCCACGGTCAGACAGGAGTACGCCAGAGTCAGGGACAAACCTTACCAGTGCCACCGCGATGATCAGAATGGCGATAATCACGTAGAGCGACATGAAGATGTTATCCAATCGGCCGACGGCGCTGTCAAGGTCTCGCATTGAGTGTTCAATAGAAAGCTGTTCCCGGTGACATTGCCTATCGGGGGAATCGCGTTAGTTTCTTGCACTCTTTGTGTTCAAAGGGAAACGAAGAAGGCAAGGAATCAGCTCACATGCAAGTCATTTCCACTTCATCTCGCGTAGCGTCCCCGTTGGCATCCTTGTCGAATAGATTCCACGCAGCCTCGGCATCCTCGGGTGTAGGGAAGTACTTGGCGATGTCCTCCAACAGAAGGTAATCGACACCTTGCTTCGCAAACGAATAGAACAATCGACGAGCGAGCTGAACCGGGAATTGGCCGTTGAGTCCTGACGTGATTCCCGCACGCAGGTGATAAGATAGGACTCACGAGACGTGACTTGTTAGCCGATTCCAGTGCCGTCTTAATCATGGCTTGGGGTGAGTTCGGCTGCAGGACGGAACTGTTTGTGCCGGTCAGTCATCTGACCCACTCAAACTTGAACACGCTCGATGCACCTTCCTGTAATCTCCGACGCAACATTACCAAAAGCGGTGGTTGTGGTAGTCGCCGCGTACCGGACACCCTTCAGCGCCTTCTTGAAGAACTGAGCAGCGCTAACGCTTGCCCGTTTGTCGTTCAGGGTACCATCTTTGAGGGTGTCCGTGCGATCAGGTATATCGCTGGAATGTTGGTACAGTGTCACGAGAATCTTGACCGCAGCCTTCTGCTCAGCGATCCTCTCTATTCATCACGATCAGATCCGTTTGCACTCTCTTCACGTCGACTTGGGGGAACGTTCAAACCTGCATACGATCGCTCGTGAAACTTTCCGGCGATGAACTGAATGGCAAACTTTTCCAAGAAGAGCACCAATGCACAAAGGAAGAACGAAAACAAGAGCCTGCCGAGCAGACTGACGATCTTCTTCGAGTTGTCGCTGGCCCCAGGTGACTGCCTACGGTTGAGAAGGGGTTGATACGTGACCCAGATCGCTACGGTCCACGTGGTCAAGGCCACATATCTGTGCAACACCTCCAACCAATCGATATAGCGCCGGCTACCAATGGCCACGAGGCCGACCGTGTGTCGAAGGACGGAAGGGAAAAGTCGACTTTTGAACGTGAAAGCACAGCATTAGCACATTGCTGTCTAGACCCAATTATAACTCGAAACACTCACGAAAAGGCCAGGCAGACCCACCAGCCTTTACGAAAACAAGTTAGAAAGGGGTGAACGGCGTGCGAGCGCGGGAAACTAACCAGCCCAGACAACAGTGAACCAAATAGACCACCACAACAGGCTAATGCCCCATATCTGTTGGGGTTAGTACCCGTGATCTCTGAGTGGAGTCCTGAACAACTTACGTTACCGTTAGGATAGGTTGTGAAGTGAAGAATGCCAGGAATCCAAAGGATGGCAAGCAAAGGCACGATAAAGAGAAACCAACGAGTGATGATCGAAACGTTCAAAAGATAGTGGTAGATTCGGACGAACTATTTATGGAACGTGAGATCAACAGCGCGCTTGAAGGATACAACACTCACAGTAGAGTTTGGGAGGTCACCATCCGCAAAGACCAAGTGCTTCTCGGGGGCCTTCCTCGTATCGAACTCTTCGTAAGAGTGTTCAAACTTCTTATACCCAGCCAAGAGATCCCAACTCGGGCTTTTACCCGTGTGTCCGCGACCGCCAGCTGGGTCTGGGGTGGGCATTTCAGAAAATGAACCCTCCTTGTTTGCTTCAACATCCGAATCCACTTGACCGAATTGGACGCGACGTTCGTGGACCGGAGTTAAGCCGGACGAGGGAGGGTTGCTAACAGGCGGATAACCCGTATCAATAGGGTTATGCTGCTGGTGAAGCGGTGCTGCCGAGTTGAGGGACATGGTGTCGTGGGCGTGAGAGGTGACGGTGGGAATACTATCTCTCCGAGCACTCCTCGTGAGGTCCTCTTGGCTCTGGAACGGTGCGAGATCGATTTTTTCGTATTCGCTCCGCTGTTTTTGGTGTCGGCCGGACATCCAACGTCACGAGGGGTGAATATCGAATTTCTAAGGCGGTCGAAACACTCGACGACGGATCCGCAGGGGGAGCTCGGCCGGGTGAGGAAGGAAACGAGCGTGGTGGTTGTGCAATAGGGTCAGTTGTGACGCCGTTACCGACGCCGTTACCAACCTGTGCCTTCCAACAGATCGACCGAAATGGTGACCAGGGCGGATGACGGAACATTCCCGCTTCGTCCGCGGCCCGCCCGCAACAACCGCTGCCGCTGCAAGGGGTGGGATTTTTAGGATTCACGGCGTGGCGTGCAATGCGGCGGTAGTCGCTCGAATGGTCAACGTTACCAACCCACAGATCCTTCCTGACGCCGTAGAAAATTCTCATGTCTTTTCTTCTGGTTCCATGCTATCACTGAAGGTTCCCAGCCTCGGATCCAGCAGCCACTAACCAGGCGACAAAAGTGTGACGGGCGGCGCTCGAGGCGGGCCGGGGAGCCCCCACGCCACCCACCTCGGCTTGATAAAACATACCTGCTGCCATTCCCTCTTTGAGTTCACCGTCCTTTGGACAAACATAGGCGTCATGGAATTACTCTCGTATTACATGTACTGTTTCCGGCTGAACGAAACGTCGAGTTCGAATAACTAATAGGAGAGTGCCAACGTCCACACGCTCGTCTCGTCGCCGAACCACATCCAACCGCTATCGATGATCATCGCGAGACAGAAACTTGGGCGGAGTTTCAACCCGGCACATCTATGAGCCTACCCCTTTCCTGTAGGAAACGCGGCCCTGGTCACAGGACAGAGGAAGAGGACGCCAATCCCAGGATACCGCCCATGATTCCTTCTGTACATTGAACATCCCCAGTCACACCCCCAAGCCACGTTCTGCTCTATACCACGATGCGTATGGGATGACTCGTGAGGAACGCCGGTTTAACCTTAGTTAGAGCCGCTGGAGGAGGTCGTGCAATGGTCGAAAGGTGATGCATCCCATTATACAAACGACTCTATCTGGGTATGGCTCGTCCGAACGTCCATCTTGGACCAGGGGCACCAGTCAGTCCATCAGCTGTTGCATCTCCTGGTAGATCACCTGGTAAGGGCGGTTGGGGCGTCACGGTGGGAGAGTGACGTCGGGGTTTGAAGATGAGGACGATGATCAATCCGAAAATGATGAGTAGAAGCAGGAATATACAGCTCCTCCTCCCAGTATTCTTCTGGTACCTGGACAGTGAAAGAAACGGGGGGAAGGCCGCGTGATCAGGGAGGCTTGACGTGAAGATTACGTCGGAAAGTACGCACTTGGTGGCGACGTCTAACTCCTTGACCGCCTGGGCCACTTGGACTGCCGTTTGTTCGACATTATATTCTACGCTGTCCAGCAGGGTTCCTTGGTCGATGACCATGGAGGAAAGGTCCTTGAACAACACGGCAAGGTCGGCGATAGATTTAGCTATCTCGGTAAGTTCGCGATCGCGCCGCCTTAAATCTGGTTGGAGATTGTCCTGTGCTTGCAATTGAGACTAAACGCGGAATCAAATCAGTGATCGTTGGACGCCCGGTCACCGGACAACGCAGAGAGAAGATCAGGGGGACACGTACTGCGGCCTGAAGGTCATCATCGACAGCAGACAGCCCCTCTTGCCCCTTGAGCGATAAGGATCCCGAGGCAACGAGGAGATCTTGAGTTTTGATCGCATGACCCTGGAGTCCTATAGGGAGGGGACGAGACGTTAGCTTTAGAACGTGTGCCACTTATCGATCTCCGACGTGGAGTTGAGAAACGAGGAAGACGAACTCTCGAGGTACACGCGTTGTTTCTTCCGAAAGCTAGCGCTGAGGCCCTGTAATTTGGCAGCAAGGGCTCGTTGGACATTACCCGCAGCCGAATGCCGAGGGTGCTGTGGCGGAGGGAAGGAGTGGACGGAGTCTGAACCAATTTGCTGGATAAGGCGATGGCAGTGGTGAAAACTCTATACGATGATAGGCAATGTCAGCAGACCAGGGGGATGGTGGGCCGGAAAAGGACAATGGGACATTCACACTTGTTATTTCTGCGGTAACGGCTTCGATCTCTCGTTCCTCCGCGGTTCGGTCCGTGAAACCGGGGAGCGCATGTTTTGCGTGCAACTTGTCGAGAGCATTGACTAAGTGAACAGGGCAGAGGGGCGAATAAGCCAGGACAAAGGAGAGAGACAAAAACGCAGGCACGTTGCGGGACTCGTACGTACTTTTGAGTTGTGTATCAGCGATGACGGCCTCTATTCTGTCAGAAATATCCACCCTGGTGGCTCAAACGTCAGAGATGGATTAGAGAGATGATTATCTTGGCGAGCGGCCGACCATTTCGGAGGTAGTCCAACGTCTATGGCGATGTGGTCTTTGGCGGGGTCGATGAGACGCTCGTTCTCGTCGTCGTCGGTATCTGGAACGTATCTGTGGCGTGAAGTGGAAGAGCCCGCGCGAGAGTCTCTGTAGGATAGGAAGAGGAGGGTTCTTGAACGGGTAGTAGGAGTTGAGGACATTGATCAGGGGCCAGAGGGCACGTGCACGTGGCACGGAACTCGGAAAGATGTGGGCCACGGTGGAGGGAATGTTCCGTCCTGGGCCACGGAAATGGTTGGGGAAGGACAAAGGAAGGACGAAGAAGGACAAGGAAGAAAAAACGGAGCATGCATTATTTTTTTCTGACAGGTGAGCGTATGTGGATTGCAGACAGTTTCGGTTCGGACTTGGCACATGGTGGAGTTCCGCATATTCCGAAAAAAAACGAAACGGACACATTGCCTGACGACGGGAGCTCGGATGCTGTAGTGTGGCCACTCGCGTTTCTTATCGACCATCGGATCGCTCTCACACCGCCCCTTTTCAGAAATTCGGTTTGATAATCCCTGGCCCTCGAAAGAAATGTTGGCCACATTCCCCTGACTATATAAGCTCCCCCTCCAGTCCCATGTCCTCACTCATCCCCGCCCACCCTTCACTCCACCCCTCCTCCTCCTCCACTCCTCTTCTATCCAACCATGTGCAACCTTGAAACGTGTGTGCCCTCCCTACCCCCACTCCTCCCCTCTGACCCGCATATGTCTGACAATTATCCTTGTTGGCAGTGAGGGCACCAAGTTCGGATGCGGAGTACGTTGACGCCCAAACTTCCATTCGTCCGATCTGGTTTCTAATCAAATCTTTCCGTTCGGTTTACGAAACAGCACTATCAAATTGTCAGCCTCTTTCTCTTTCAATCGACTCCCGATCTTTTTCTAACTCGCCGCTTAGACTAGACAGCTTCGCAAGATCGACTGTGGCAACCGCTACTGCCGTCATTCCATGAAGCACCCCCAGGCATGTCCCGGATGCAACTGTCAGCTCGTATGTGGCTTCTTCCGTCCTCCTTGTTCCTCGCCACCGCTCACACTCCGCTCCATATTCCAGTTCCTCGGTCCTGACAAGTCCGAAACCGTCACTTCCGTCAACCACGGTTGTTGCGACCAATGTGCTCCCTGGTACGGTCCGGGTCCCGTTGGCGGTGGTCGTCGCAAGTGACCCGATCTACCCTCACCAACTCCCCGGGACGACCACGACAACTCCAGATGAAACCTGCTTTCCCACCTCATTTCGTTACCATCAACCCTGCTCTTCGAATTGCTCTCTTCAGCGTCAGCTCAACCACCACCCACCCTATCTATTGGACACGCCAGGTGTTTTAATGACTACTGATACCATCTTCACATCTCTGTAACCGCAAGCCAACATATCCCCCAACAGTACAGTAGACACGAGATGTACTACCAGCGTCCGTATATTTCCATAGCACGCCCGCGCTGTTTTTTGTGTAGCATTCAGTATTCAATGCCTAATTTTTTCTGTTCGGGCTCCCCTCCCTCTGCTGTGCCCTAATCTTCCTCCCATCCGTTTCGGATCTGTAGATAATCCGGCCAGCCATCAAAATCCGACTCCAACTCCCCGGGTTACGCCTTCCAACCGGTCCGCCACCTCGCCGGGCGTTCTCCCGCCTTGCGTCATGGGCGAATCGATGATCCGTCGACGCCGTCAATCCCAGTGTGGACAAACTTAACGCCAAGTTTCACGGTAAGTATAATGTTACACCTTCCCTAATCTGGGGCAGCGGTAGATCCGGGGGGTCCAAACGCTCAAGATCTGTTTCCACTCTCTCACCAACGATTTGATTGTCGCCCTATCCCTCGGGACACCACAGCCGCCCTCCTGTTCGCTCCGTTCCCTCCGCACAAGCGAGGGTTTGGGCACCCATACACGGGTGCAATTTCTCGGTACTTACGTCGTGCGCCCCGCGTGCCTTCGGAGGTGGGACTTTTACTGATTCACTGATTGGCGTTTCCGAATATGCCGATCGAATTCTTGTGTAATGCGTGAGGGAATGCGAACCAAACATATCCAGGGTCGATCCATACTCTCGGTAAGATTTAGATTCATCGTCGGGAGGTAACACTGTTCCGCCTCCTCCCCCGAGGTGCGAGGCCGCTCCCGGCCGCTCGCAGCCTCTGGGGAGAATGACCTAAATCGATAAAAATTTGCTGAGGCTCGCCTTTGGTTAAGAACGCAATTTGCACGACTTTGCGGATTATTGTGGAATGGTTGGGAAGTACGACCCTGGTGACCCATCGTCGATCTTCGGTTCCCAGAAAATGAATCGCTTCATCTCGGTACCTAGGTATCCCAGATTCGCAGATCGTGAATACTGGTGAACGAGGCTCCCAGCTGACCTCGAGAGTGCCTCGGAGACTTTCTACCCGGGATCCCAGTAGGAAAACACCGTCATAACTTCGCACAGTACGTCGACGCTGTGCAAGGGGCGTACAAAGCGCATTTGCGTTTCGAACGCGTCACCCAGCCATCAGGCGAACAACTATTTGCCCCGTGATGACCGAGGCGCCGGGAGGAATGCGAACCCCCCCGGCCAAACGTGACCAGCCTAGTGACCAAACCAGTAGCGTCACCGCTGCTGTGCAATCCTCTGCGCGAGTGTCGCCCCACGCAATTCCGGCGGAGTCATTGGTAATGTGGGATCGGCGAAGAACAAAGCACTGGTTGACCAGGACCCCCCTTCGAAGACCGGACGAACCCCAGGCGACTTGAACACGCGGGGGGATATCGGTGAAACGTCAATTCAGGCGACGAGCTGCTCCACTGCTCCACCCACTTGCCATGGATACTGGGGGGTCGGACAGCCCCCAGCGAAATGTATGGTGACGGATGCCTAGTAGAATCGCCAAATGTGACGACAAATTCGTCACGTTGGCTGGTGGCTGTTCCAACCCTTGTGTGATTAGACGGGGGTCTGAGTATTGTCCAGGATCACCTCACAGATCCAAAAGGGGAAGCAGACATGAGGTTGTAAGTTATGACGTCGGCCATTCCAGGATGCACTGGGTTGGCCACCCTCGATCACCGTGGACGAGTGAATCCCCTACACGCACAGACATGTTTCGCGGCATCATGAATTGATTCTGATCAAGAACACGCACCGCTAACACGACGACCGTGGGCGGTGGTTCTGTAATTCCCGTCAAAAGGATACACCGGGGACGCCCATTCGTGCGTCTAGGTGAAGATCAACGGTGTCTCCTTGATCGCAGCCAGCGTGAGAATGGTAGAGCTTTTTGTGACCATCCATCTTGAGCATGGTACGGGATACGGAAGAACCTGTGTGCGAGCCGTGTCCGAAACGAAAGCAGGGACATATGACACCGAGGAGGTGGCGCCAGCATACGTGGCTGATGCACAGAGAAAGGTCCTCGTTGCTTACACGCCAAACTGGGGGGTAAGCGGCGATCATACGTAGAAGCTCAAGCGCTCACAAGCCGGCCTAACCGATTCCTGGTTTGTCGCAGTGGGCGGTTGCACAGCCTAGTTGAAGACGAATGGAGAGAACCATAGGATGAGAATCCGACACGAGGCCGCTGCGATCTGTACTGACTGATCACCTGAGCCAGAAAGAGCTCGTAACTCTGGGTAAAATAATTTAGCAGGGTTCACGGTGAGCGGACCCGCGCCGTATCGGTTTGAGTTCAGGCGTACACGTGGGGGAGTCCGCCCCGGACCCACACCCATAAGGTGCCCTTGCCGCGGACGACCGTTTGTGGGGGTTGACTTGAAGGGCAAGAGTGAACGAGGTTTCCGCCGCCCACATCGTGTCCCCATTCGCGGTAACTTTCCCTGCTTGCCCTGGGACAGGGACTATCAATGAGAGACGAGGCGTCCCTGCCTCACCCGTCCTCATCCCCACCGCCCACATCGAATGCTTGGCATTTGCCATCATCGGTAGCTTATCACTGGCACCCACCGAAGGATCACTTGATTCACATTTCGGCGCGATGAACGTGAGTGGCTTCATAATGTCCTTCCAACCTGGGCGGACGATCCTCCCGTTGGGGGTGGGAGTGGTTTCGGCTGGTTCCTCCCACCAAAGAATTCATCGAGGTCGCCAGCCCACGCGCAACGCAAGGATTACGTTTAAGGACGTGAAGGCGAACGGGAGAGTGGAAACTGATGGGCTCAAGATGAGAAATTCAAGTTCAAGGGGAGCGTTCGTATCGGGGTGGTTCCCTCAGAATCTGGGGGCGAGAGAACACTACTTACGATACGCAAGCGTAACGCGGACGATTCAGTTTTCCCATCCTGGATCTTTACGACATTGTCCATCTGCTCGAGGTGACTTCCGGTCCGACACGGTCACTGGTCCCGCCAGGGCAAGAGTAAGCCCAACCTTACTTTCGATCAACACACGCTACATATAATATACAAGGAGAGGTGGAATGGAATCCTTGGTGATCGAGTCGCCTCACACCCTACCCAAACGTCTCCTCGCGCCCGCGGCGACCTTCGCATTCCTATGGATCCGTGGCTGGCTGGGTCCTGGAGTTTCGTAATCATACCCGGTCTTGTCCTTGTTGAGCAGGCGCGTGGTATATTCTATACTACACAGGATACTCTACTTCTTACCTTATAGGGGAGAGGGGAGTTTGCTGGTGGTGGAAGAGAGAGAGAAGTGGATGATCATATTGTGCATGAGGGGCATAGTATATATACATAATTACATGGGGCGCACAGACCA
>Ga0307509_10006989_pt1 | contig 14961 bp, 12 predicted proteins | sample 10_EM_MG_FD_202245 | JGI IMG/M metagenome (GOLD analysis project Ga0307509, IMG submission 202245) | Populus trichocarpa ectomycorrhiza microbial communities from riparian zone in the Pacific Northwest, United States - 10_EM | ecosystem: Host-associated > Plants > Roots > Unclassified | place... | reverse complement strand
CTTCAAGTACATTCTGCACATCTCCTGTTAATGAATCCCATATCCGGACTGAGTGGTCATCTGAACCAGAGACAATATGTCTGCCATCAGGTGAAAATGCAACTGATGAGACCATATTTGTGTGGCCTTCAAGCACATTCTGCACATCTCCTGTCAATGAATTCCATACCCGCACTGAGCAGTCCCATGAGCCAGAGGCAATTTGTCTGCCATCAGGTGAAAATGCCACTGACAAGACTGAATCTGTATGGCCTTCAAGCACATTCTGCACATTTCCCATCAATAAATCCCATATCCGCACTGAGTTGTCTGATGACCCAGAGATAATGTGTCTCCCATCAAGTGAAAATGCAACTGACCAGACTGTATTTGTGTGGCCTTTGAGCACATTCTGCACATCTCCTGTTAATGAATCCCATACCCACACCAAGTCATCTGATGAGCCAGAGGCAATGCATTTCCCATCAGGTGAAAATGTGGCTGACCAGACTGAACCTGTGGGGCCCTTAAGCACATTCTGCATATCTCCTGTTAGTGAATCCCATACCCGCACTGAGTTGTCTGAGGAGCCAGAGACAATGCATCTCCCATCAGGTGAAAATGCAACAGACCAGACTGAATTCATATGGCCTTTGAACACATTCTGCATCTCTTCTATTGATGAATCCCACATCTGGACCAAGTTGTCTTCTGAACCAGAGATGATGTGTCTACCATCAGGTGAAAATGCAACTGACCAGACTGAATTTATGTGGCCTTTGAGCACATTCTGCACATCCCCTGTCAATAAATCCCATACCCGTACTGAAGTGTCTGCTGAGCCAGAGACAATGTGTCTGCCATGAGGTAAAAATGCAACTGCCATGACCAAATTCCTATGGCCTTCAAGTATATTCTGGATATCTCCTGTTAATGAATTCCATACCCGCACTGAGTTGTCTGATGAGCCAGAGACAATCTGTCTGCCATCAGGTGAAAATGCAACTGACCAGACTGAATCTGTGTGGCCTTCAAGTACATTCTGCACATCTCCTGTCAATGAATCCCATATCCGGACTGAGTAGTCATCTGAACCAGAGACAATGCATCTGCCATTAGGTGAAAATGCAACTGATGAGACTCCATCTATGTGGCCTTCAAGCACATTCTGCATATCTCCTGTCAATAAATCCCATATCAACACTAAATTGTCATCTGAACCAGAGACAATGCATCTCCCATCAGGTGAAAATGTGACTGATCGGACTGCATATGTATGGCCCTCAAGCACATTCTGCATATTTCCTGTTAAAGAATTCCATATCCGGACTGATTTGTCTTCTGAACCAGAGACAATCCATCTGCCATCAGGTGAAAATACAACTGACCAGACTGAATTCATATGACCTTCAAGTACATTCTGCAGATCTCCTGTCAATGAATCCCATATCTGCACCAAGTTGTCATCTGAACCAGAGACAATGCGTCTGCCATCAGGTGAAAATGCAATAGCATGTACCTCACTCTGTAAGTCAATAGTCATCACTGGGATACCACCTTGTGAGGTGTTGGTGAAGCTAGGAATCCCTGGAAAATAGGTCCTCCATCCCTGACAGGGCTCCACATTCCGTGGCCAGGTTGCTAGTGCTGATATGTACAGGTGTGGTGTTGATAATGAAGCCCCACTCCTGCTGAAATAGACAGCAAATTTTGCTGCCTCAGCCAACTGTTCAGCCACTGTTGAGTTGGACTATACCATAAGGTAAATTGACCATCAATTACTTGGCTAATGAAACACTCACCTTTGTAACCCACTTGTATGCATTTCGAAGCACTGGATCACACTGGCCATCTAATCCCAAAAGATTCATTGCTTCAATCCAGAAAAGAACACGGAGTTTAAGAAACTCAGATAGGACCTCACAAATTGGAGCCATATCCCGCATCTCAATAGCACAAAGGTGATAATCCCAGTTTCGGCAGGAGTAGCTTAAGAAAGGGGGGATGTTATGCTTGACCACATCTAGGAGCATGGGGTCATCATCATTGAGCACGAAAGATGATGGAATATTTGCGATGTTGAACCGTAAACCTGACTTCATGATCCGGAAGCAGGATTCCGTAAGATATCGATGATGCTCCGCTTTGTTGCACCAGAACTTCTTTGACCGATCCCGATCAAACAGGAAGTCCGGGAAAGATTTATGGTACCATAGAACCTGATCGTGTTGTGTATAGAGCACAGCATGAAGCTGTGCGAGAACAGTATCAACAAACTTAGGGAATGAATCGACATCCGATGCAGAAACAAGATTGGCGACGATGGCTGTTGAGGTACACTCCGCAGTGCAGAGGAATGTATGAAGAATTTTGAGTCGGTCCTGTCGCACTGCTGGCCCCACGTCGCGAAATGCATTGGAAAGGAGTTGAAGATACAGCTGATCAAGCAGCGGCGACTCGTCCTCCTCTTGCGGAATACACAATGCAGAGGAAGCGAGGAGCTGATCGAGGAGCTTCCTCTGCTCCACTTCTTCCTGGTCGGCCAGGTACTTCACTGCAGTTGCAGCGTAGATGAACGAGCCATCCGCCTGAGACACCAACTGATCCATTGCTGGATGACCTACAAAGTGCGGAAGACTTGCATTAAGGTACGTTGCGATGTCGTCTTGCGCTTCTGCGAATAACACTCCTTCAAGACGATAAAGTTGCTTATCCTTGAAAAATCTTAGGTGGTTGAAAAGATCTTGGTCTGGACGGCTCGTGACAAAGAACTTGAGACCCAGTAAATGGTTTGTATTCATGATGTCGAGGAGATCGCGCAAAAAGTCAGAACCACCTTTTCCGTCGATTTCGTCTAGGGCATCGATGACGATGAGGTAGTACGGCGGTGTAGAAGGGTCTGCGAGTCGATCGGATTCGGATTCGTTCCAGGGCCTAACGAGGAGATCCTCGAGCTGCGTACGAACATCGCGGTGGATGGTGTCGAACCTCCCGCAATGGGTGAGAGCGTTCGCAAATGGTTTGCATACGAGAGCCAGGTGATACACGATAGTACGAATGATCCGTTTGGCCTGTTTCGTCTCCTCGAATTGTCGCGAACAGAAGAAATTGCCTCCCAAGGCGGTCGTGTCAGTATTGACAGCTAGTTCGAAGCGGCGAGCGAGGGTAAAAGCGATCGTGGACTTCCCAGTACCAGCGAGGCCGAAAAGCCAATATATGGTTTGGCTCTCCGACGAGGAATCCTTAGCCCATTTCGTTATGTTGTCCAAAATGCGCTCGCGCGTTCCGGGTGTGCAGACTGCGCGACGCAGCGATCGTTTTTCTTCGCCATCTAGGTGATATCTGTTGTCGGCGACATTCGACGCCTCGAGCTGTTTCATGAATATTTGCTGCGAGATGGTTTGCACAGCATACAGTTGAAGGGACGGGACCACACACCCTCGTGTTCTCCTCGATTGCGTACACCATCTTGTGGACCCTTAGATTAGTCGCCAACTAAGCCGGTGAGAGAAGCGATCAATAATGGGTTAAGCGCAATAAAAGAAAAACGTACCCCTAGCCGCAGTCTGGCTTCATTGATGCGCGCAAAAATTTCCGCGATCCGCTTCTTATCATCCTCTTGTATCGCGAACTTTCTGAAACGTGACTGCTCTTTGAGATGTCTTAGCTTCTCCAGTTCTTCCGCGAGGGTCCTAAACAATCATGAATTGTGAGTGTACGTCCAAAATGGAGGGGCCTGCAGCACCTTGTAAATTCTCTCATCCCTCGCGGCTCGTCTGCGTTGCTCGTAGCCCAGTCATCCAGAGCACTCTCCACCTCGAGAAGCTGGGATAACGTCGACAGTATTCGTTGTTCGACTGCATCTTTGTCGTCGTCCATCCCCTGTGAGATAAATCAGCAACAAACTCACAAGAAGAATTGCCGACAAACCTCTTTAAGTTGAAGGATGATTTTTGCGAGACCGAAGACGATTTTGACTGGATTTGTATCCACAGCATCCGGTGTCTTCTGAAGCAGCATCTGGGTGAGACTCCATCCGACCCCGATGTAGTCTTTTACTGTCTCGAGAGTGCTAAGGTTTGGTTCGGCTGGGTTAGTCTCTGTATTCGGAACGGAGCTGGTGGCCCCTGGAAACACTTGGTAAGCTAGTAGTACGATCACGGTGAAGTGACGGGATGTGGCAGTATTCTTACCACGAGTTTGCGAAGAACGACTTGGGTCGGCACTATCCCGAGTCGTGGTTTTGGGTTGACCTACAAACGGCTGTAAATCTGATGAATCCCACACATTTTGAAATTTGTTCACCTTGAACCACTGCAGAGACGGATGGACCTGAACTTGAGGAAGAGCGCTGCGATCTCAATATCGGGGTTGGGGTGCGATCATCTGCATCCTGGAATGAGCAGTTTGCCTAGGGAATGAGATGCGAGAAATACCCTGTCGGCTTGTAACACCCGAAACCTCATTCCCATGGTCTACCAATTGCGCCCCAGAGACTACGATAGCATGCGAGACTAAATGCATTTCCTCGCCTGGATTCTCTTGTCCAAGGGTAGAACGCTCGGGCGAAGTAGATCGGCTAGGAGACTTACGCAACGCCGTCCAGAGCCTCTCGAAGCCTCCCTTGAAAAGTCCCTTTGAGGAGCGTTGGGGAGTAGGCGTTTTTTTATCAGTCATGTCGATGAGAGTGAAGAGATAAGAGTAGGCCTACTTTCAGAGTTACCCGAGGCTGTTCGCAATGCCTCCGACCACAGCCTCCGCGTCAAAACAAAACCATTGATGTCAAACTTCGCTTCAGTCCGGTTTTCACCCTTCTTCGTCGAACCGTCGACCGAACGGAGGGTTCGGTTCCAATTACTTACCGTCCAGTTCCGGCTCAACGGAGTTCGAACCGAGAACCGAAGGTAGAGACATTTTAAAATTGCTTGCTTGTGGTTTCGAGAATGATGTTAGGTCGATGCAAAGGAGAAACCGGAAGAAGGGCTTGGGACGTTCTCCAAGATACAATCGTTGAAGCTAAGAGGTGTTGCGTTTTGTTTTCAAACCTTCAAGATGAAAGTCGTGAATTCGAGGAAGGTCTTCGTGTCAGAGGAATAGGATGGATGACACAAGGAAACTCGTGCAAGACGTCGATATTTCGAATTCCTGTGACATCGTGCCCTCGTCGAATTGAATCTGCACACTAGAGCTAGGTAATGCATCGAAACCCAAGGAAAGGTTGAAGGTAAAAAACGAAGTTCCATTGAATTGACAATTGCCGTAACTGAAAAATCAGTACAAAAAGGTGTTTCAAAGTTGTAAAATATGGCAGCAATGTCATCGGCTCATTAATGGTAGCTTGCCTAACCTCGGCTTGCCATGCACAGGAAATACTGTGACCTCCATTGCGGATGGGCATGATGAAACCCAAGAATCCAAGAGCAACGGCAGCGCTGGTGACGGTGGCAGCTGTGAAACCAGCAAGAGACTTGGGAGGTGACAGAAGGAGAGGGAGGCAAGCCGGGAGTTCACGAGTGTTCAGGCGACCAACCACTGCAGTGTCCGCTCAGGAAAGTCTGAGCATGATGAGGTTATAAACCGAATCTGAAACAAAACTAGAGTAGAATGAACTTACATCAGAATGGTGACGGTGGTGCCATCTTGGGGGTAAGGATAGCAAAAAGCTGACTCCTAGAATATACCACACGACGCCGTTGATTGACGGATTCCTGTATTGAGGGTGAGTCATGTGGAATTTGATAATTGGGAATCACGCACCCGTTCGCTTTCGCACATCAGGAACCCAGGTAGCTTCGCGTGGGTCTGAGCGAAGCCTTTGAATCTGAAGCGTAGCAAATCGGCGGGACGGTAACGGCCAAGGCCATACAAAGTCCGAGAATAATTATCGTGATGTCGCCTTCCGATAGGTATAGGTTAGCGTGAAAAAAAACTTTGGCAGGGCAAACAGATAAACGACAGATATATTATAATAATATTGAAAAACGAACCTATTTTCGTGGGATCCCCGGGGCGGGTGTCGGGTTCTGTACCGGTTTTGAGTGAGCACGTCGATAACCATTCAACATTCAATATTTGTCATCGAGCTGACTCGCGCGTTCGTGATGGCTTCCTTCTCAAAATTGTAAAGGGCATTGTCCTTCCTACCTTCTCCATCATAATTCAGCTGCTCGTCCTCCTCTGGGACTGCCATGTCCGTATCAACCATCTCAAGATGCCCGAGACTGGCGATAGTGGCCAAGATAAGAAGGCGCATCAACTGGTTTGCCACTGTCGTGTGAGGGACTCCCGGTGCAAAAGAAGGTTGTCTAGTGAGGACGGGTCGCGGACGCGTTCGTTCGTGCCGATGAAAAGGGCGGTATACCGTATCTGTTACTGGCGTGGGTGGGTAAAGAACAAAAGAACGAGAACGGGAGCATCAACAAGAGGAAAACTTACACGGTCACATGCGTTGCGCCACCTCCCTCGATTTGGGACAAGGCGCGGCGGGCAATGTGGCTGTGTCCTCCCAAAAGAATTAGAGTTTGAGGTGGAATCTCAAAAGTGCGGCCAAATACTGCCGTCGTCGGTTCCCATTCCTGATGATGATTCCTCAAGGCCTCACGGTTGGCTTTGAAAAAATCAATGTAAAAATAAAAAACATTGTGGAAGTTATGAGGGTAACTACCTCCCACCCTCCTTCTCCACACCCTCGATACGCCAACCGATCGCCGCATGCGCCATTAGATAGAGATCAATATACGCCATGTCAATACCCACTCGACGAAACCTGGGCGGGTGCGACATCTCAAGCTATATCTCAAGCTCAACTCCAACACCCCCCGATCGGCCTCTGGCAAACCGTTGGCATCCCCGCGTCATCCCCCACCCCCTTCCAAACCAACGAGCCACCGACCCCTACACGACCCCCATCCCCGCTGCTCCCCTCAGCGCCTCCCTCGGAAGGCGGTGGGCACTGGTGGTGCATGGCAAAAGTACCCGCGTGAGATGGGCGGGTACGTGCTATATGAGTTTGCGGAGCATTATTATAGTGATAAGTATGACCTGGTGTACATGCTGCTCGGCTGCCGTTGCCTGGTGCGCCTTCGCCTGCGTTTACTTCTACGGCGTCGTCCCGCCACCACCAGCAGCCGCCGATTCCGGTGTCGTCGCCTCGTAGATATCCTTAGCTTTGATCGTCTCTCTGTGTCAATGCATCTTTATGGTAATAAGACTTAAGCCTTACGTACAACACCTACTTTAAACTGCCAGGGTTTCAGTTTTATTTCTGTATGTATAACCGTTCAGTTCTCCACCGCGTTTCAGTTCAGATACATGTCAGTGATCACAGTGTAGGTAGAGAAAATCAAGTCCAGGTCCAACGACTACATGCAGTTTTTCTCCCGCCCCCAAAAAAAATTCTATTACGCCTTATTCTGGGTATGGGTGAGTAATAAATGGGTATATTCATGATTCGAGGTTAAAAATGCAAGTGTAACCATTACCAGACTTCAAGGACTTGAGGGCCAAGGCATAAGACCACCAACAAATATGTCATGGGAGAAATTCGGAACAGAACAGCATCAGTGGTTGATCACTGGAGAGGTTGATGGAATGTAGCAGGAATCCGATCTTTGTAATAGTCCAAGAGCTCCCGCCCAAGTGACGTCTTCCATCTTTCTTCGAGGGGAGACCCCCATCCATTCTCCGCAATGTCTGCAATAAAAGCCACACCATGATCAGGATAATCCTCGCGCTTGGTGAGAACATGTTTTCTGTTTGTTTCCCCTGAATACAGAGAATTTTTTGTCCGTTTTTGCAGAATACAAAGAATCAAACAGTTTTCCATTTTTGTGCGAAAACGGATGGAATAATTTTATTATGTTTTCTCTTTGTTTGCATGGGAAACAGTCTAACTGTTTTCCAGGCAAACACGAACTTTACATGTATTCTAACCCTGTTTTCTTGGAATACAGAGACCATCCCCAGTAGTGTCCCCCCCTCCTGCCAAATATAGCATGTTTTCCGAGTTCCAATGTTTTTTTTCAATGTTTTTTCATCATAAAAATTTAATTTTTCTTGATTCATGTACTGATACACTCTATCCATTTGACCACAAACTTATAAGATCCAAATCCAGCTTGAAAGCGTTCTGTGCACAAATCTTTACGCAGAGGAACATACATGGGAAAATTACTCAAAGCGGCGAGTTTTGTGATATTCATTGTTACCTCCTTGTCCCGCTCTCTACTAGCGTTGCGTGAAATAGGTCCGTCTAATTTGCACTTGCAGATTTGCAGTGCAAATTTGCCGCAAATTTGCAGGCCTCAAAAAATCAACTAAAATTAGCTGCAAAATAGAGCAAATTTGCACCTGCTTTTGTCATGAAAGAATCTTGTCAAACCGCCAGGATAGCTGATCTGATGGTGGTCTGTACGAGATTTATATTAGTCGTCTACATACTGTACTTCAAATTACACCAAAATTACGCTCGATCGGGCATTGCGACGAGATATCACGTGACTGGACCGCACCTCCTGCGGAACTTTCGCAAAATTTACAAAAAATTAGAGTTAGTATTTCAGGACACCGCTAGAAGAGCATTTAGCAAGTCGGATTGGATCTCTGTGGGTGCGAAAATACGGTTTCAACAGAGTTGTGGGCTTAATCTGCAAGAAATGAGCCAAAAAATTGATATCTGCAAATTTGCCGCAAATTTCATGTGCAAATTAGGGGGACCATGGGACAGATGCAAATTTGCCCTGCAAATTAGAACCCAGAGCTATTTCACGCAACACTACTCTCTGCAACAACCAACACAGTAACTACAGTGACTCAAATACATCTTGAACTCCAGGAGAGCCATCCGAAGTTCCTCTGGGCACGTCAACGACCACTTCCGCCATCAAAATCGGTGAGGTCACTATTTTTTTTTCGGCCTTCGGCCGGACCCCCACCCCCCAACCCTTGGTTCGGGATCCTCGTTCCGCCACCCCCTTGCAACTCATAACGGTGCGACCGCCAACTGGTGGTTCGAATGCGGCCCATCGGACGAGACAGTCACGAGACGAAAAGGGAACATTGAGATCAGACTGGGACCGGCCTTACCGTCACTGGGTTCAGTGACAATGACAACACGCTTGCCAGTGACCACACCTCTTCCCTAGTTGATTGGCATACTGATTTTTTTTTTCGCCATAGAGTCTTTCGAATTCAAGGATGTTTTCCGGAAACGTGCTCGTTACTGGGGGCACCTTTATCCAGTCGGGCAGTGTGAGCGATAAAATGGCAGGCGGGTCTCAAAATCAAATGCCTGATCAACTAATTTAATGCCAGAAACAGCGTTTAATCTTCTTCACAGTGCTACCGCCCACGGTGCTCTCCATGATTCTGGTGAACGATTCGATCCGCCAAGGTGTCATCCAAATACGCGTGTTGCAGTCTTAGATAGGATCATGATCTGGGTAGAGGGCGGCGAGGATGGGGAGGAGGCCCAGATAATGTGGATCTTTGGGCCAGTAGGTACCGGAAAGTCTGCCATCGCGCAGACGATTGCGGAGCGGTGTCTGGCTGCCAGCCTTCTCCTCGCCGCTTTCTTTTTTTCCCGCTCCGACCCCACGCGAAACCACCCCAAATCTCTTGTGGCAACACTCGCCTATCAACTTAGGGCCAAAATTTTCGGGTTTGAGGACCTCATTGGGAATTCTATCTCACAAGATCCTTTAATCTTCACCAAATCTTTCGAGACCCAACTGTTGACCCTCATCATAAAACCACTTCAAACGATGGCCTCCTCGGGGGCATTCAAGGACGAATCCTCGCCGCAGTTGATTATCATTGACGGGCTTGACGAATGTCAGGATTCTGCTGCGCAGTCTAACATCGTCGCGGTAATTTCCCGCGCCTTGCAAAGTTACAAAATTCCATTGAAGATCCTCATCGCGAGCCGACCAGAGCAACCCATCTCTTTCGCTTTTAATTCCATCAACCACACGAATCTTATCACTCGTCTTCCACTGGATGATACCTACCTTCCCCAGCGAGATATACGTATCCTTCTGGAGGACAAACTTAATCACATCAAAGCCACCCATCCGATGAAAGCGTATATCCCCGCCTCTTGGCCAACGCAACAGACTATCGATAGGCTGGTGGAACGGTCATCGGGACAGTTCATCTACGTCTCGACGCTGGTGAAATTTATCTCGTCCATCCGACATCGCCCAACAGACCGATTGGAAATAGCGTTGGGACTCCACCCTCCACGACGTCAACTACCATTCGTTGAACTCGACGCTTTATACACACAGATTCTCGCCTCTGTAGAAGATATAGAGGCAACACTGCAAGTTCTCAGCTACGTCATTCTCACCCCGACTTATTCCTGCTGTTATGTATCGAATGTCGAACAGTTCTTTGACCTACCAGTAGGGGAGGTATACCTCATTCTAAGCGAGTTGGAGGGCGTTGTTATTAAAATCTCCCCAGCTGGATCGCATGGATATTATGAAGACATCATCTCAATTCAACACGCTTCATTCACGGAGTTTCTCTTCGATGCATTGCGGTCGAAGGAATTCTTCATCAATTCCATGGAATGTCATACGTCCCTCGCAATTCACTGTCTTCGTAACTTAATGAAACCTGGTGAGTTTATACGCTATATCATGTTTCAAATTTTCATGCGAGTGATAACAGGATGCACGGATTCGGCTTTCTATGATTCTTACGATGACCTCAATTACTACCTCTCGAAAGCAAATCCCACCCCTGAGCTGCACAATTCTATCCGCGAGTTCTCTTTCCAATCTCTTATCGAACGAAAGCAGGGCCCTGCCACCAACAAAGAATTTCTCTCTATCTTTGTCCCAAAATTTCTCTCTAACATCGAGTCGCTGGTACGTCTGTGTCTCGGCTTCGCATCCAAGACTAGAGTCCTGACAAGGGTTGTTCAACAGGGCTTTGAGGATGCGAATGAATTATGCGCTAGGTATCGAATGTCGGTTGAACACCACAAAGTAGAGGTAGAGGTGAACGGTGCATCTGCTCTCGAAGAACAGTCTTGGGCTATGTGGGCTCCGCCCCCTGCTTGAACAGTGCGGACGTCCGACACATGCCCATCCAACGGCAACCCCTTCTGCAACAGTCATATAGAAACATTTTTCACTTGTTCATTCGGGTTTCTGGGCCCAAACTATCCTCTTCCGCAAAGGAATAAAACAAAATAATACATTCCAACGTCGCTCATCAGAGGGATCATGAAGCAAACTAGCTTGACGTTATCATATACCCTCGGGTCTCCGAAATCCAGCCGTAAATATGGCAAGAAACTACGACGTGTGACCCACAGACTTGATTGGAAATAAACCCCAGTGGAAACAGCTAGAAAATTGACCAAGAGTACTCGTACTAAGATGGGATTCCAATGGGATTCATACCAGGGTGCCGCCCTTTGCTGCGAGGGTGATCTGTGCCAGAGCCGCAGCGCTCATAATGGTAGTAATGGTAATGCCAGGAATTAGCGAGGAAAAGACTGCGCGCGATTGGCTTATAGTATAATTGGAGAATATATTGAGAACGAATGCTGAGTAAGTATACAGAATTAAGATTTAAAATTTATTCTTCATCTGCTCTCAATACATTCTCCAATTATATAAGCCAGTGGGGCGCGCGCGCGCGAGTGGAGGAATGAACCGCAATCCATTCATCTACCGTTTTATGTTTCTATATATAAATTTGTTCTCGGCCTACCGTTATCTCTCCGTTACCTGGAGTTGCCTATATGTAATTACGATTTTTCGTGTTTCAAAATGGTTTGGGTACTTGTTTAAGTCTAGGACTTGACAATTATAATGATGGTAGTCATATGTTTTCCCGTCAGCAATACGGGAGTCTTGCAAGGTGACATATTACCAAGAGGTGAGCACTGAGTGCCCATATGGCATGGCAGCATCGTGATTTGATCTTAGGGTAACGGGTTCCGCCACGAGATGAAGTCCGTGAATCAAATTATTTTTCGACCATAATGGTAGAGTAGATACCTCATTTCTCGGATATTTCTGTCTGAATGCTGGGTGAGGTAGGAAATACGGCACCTTTGCGACTGAGAAATCCCAAGGGAGCTAGGGACGGAGCACGCGACACGATCAAAATCTAAAAATAGTATGGACTTGAGCGTACCTTTCTGTCTTTGGGCTTTGTGATGCAAGTAACGAGGGATAAACTCAATCAACGAACGAAATAAATATCCCGATGGAGAAACCCAAAAAATCTATATCAGTGGCAAGAAATGTCGAACTACATAAGATGACGATGTTATATTACTGTAAGTACCCGAAAAGTCCATAATGGCAAAAGAAGCGACCGCAGGTTATTGAGCAAGGAATATTGCTGTCAATATCATAAGTTAGAAGAAATCAGGTTTTTAGCCATAATATTAGTCCACGTCGGCCGCCAAACGCCAGCCTATCACCGTCCGCACCCACGGCCATCCGCATCCCCGTCCACATGCACCAAAAACTCAATGTCATAGCCCAATTGTCCACGCTGCGCCGAACGCGATTCCCAATAGAGTGACCATCAACGCATTAACTTGTGCAACCCCTAGCACCGACCGCAGACCACCATTCGCAATTGCTGGGAATGTCGTCGCGAACTGCTGTGTCGGATTCGGAGTACCACTGATCGTTACTGTGGGGACACCTCCTGCGGGACTCGGCGGTGTCGTCGATGGTGTCGCACTTGATGCTAGCACAGTGAATTTGGAAGAAGTTGCGTGCATGAGCCCGTGGGTCGAATTGATGAAGATTAGGAAGTAGTCGTCCCCCGCCGGTACGTCTTGTAAGAGGATATTCAGTCTCTTCTGGGTGGCGGGGACGTTCCGCGCGACTAGTGTTAGACCGTCCGTGCTCATTCGCGCCATCTCGACATCAAACCCGTAGACATCATCCAGCACTCCCTTCTCCCACGATACGAGGTTGGCTACGTTGTTCTGCCATTGTGATTGTGCAGCCGGGGCGGTGATAACGAAGTAGTTAGCTGGCAGAGTAAAATAAGGTGGTTTCTGGAACGAAGGTATACTCGAACATACCTGATACCTGCAGCGATAGGAAAGCGAGAACGATGCATGCTGTCGCCGTGCATGTTGAAAAGAGCTTAGATAGTGCATGCATTGCGTCTATGGATCACGAGAGTTAAATTATTAGTCGAACAAGTTTTCGCCCTCTAGTCGCTGTCGTCCGAACTGCTTTGCCTGGCGAGTCCTGACTCTATTGTTGTCGTCCTGACTTGTGCGCTGTCAGGTCAGGGGTCGTAAATATCAAGGGAGGGGCAAGAAAAGAGTGAAAGAGCCTAGAGAGCAGGGGGAAAAATATCCAGGGTCTTCAGGAAGGGAAACAAAATACCGCCCGTGGTACCGTCGTCCACTCAATGTGGTTGATGTTGTCAGTTCAAAAAAAAAAAAAGCACCCGGATGGTAGTCCATCACGTGAAAAAATATACGTAATGGTGAGATCGGGAGTCCATGTGATGCCCTGTCATTGTTCCCGAGTAGGCAACGGTACCGTCTCAAGGATACTGTCCTGAATAGTTAGCAAAAATACACTGGAGTTATACAAAGTTACTTGAGTGGATGTTTGGTGGAGGTCGAAGACATCAGGAAAGTAGGGGGAACGGGTGGGAATTCGCGGAGGTAAAAGGGGATTTAGGCACAATCCCCAGCTCTCAAAATATGGAAGTATACCAACACGTTCTTCGTAAACTTCGAGTGATCCCCTCTCCTCCCATTTTTCATACTTCAATTTTCCTGTAAGCTCAATAGCTGAACTTTGCTGCGAAGTCTAAGGAGTGCTTGTCATATACGCATATGGGATTCCAAAAATATCCTCATGAGTCATAAGATTCAGATTACGCTTTGAAGACAAGTGTAGAATGAGAGTCCCATTCTGAGTATTGTATGACAGCAAAGTGATATGCTAACGAAAGACATTAGATTCCAATTGCAAGAGCTAGACGCACGGTATAAAGTAAGTTATGAGAAGAAAACTGACTGATTACAAATTCAATCGGGGTTAAATTGGGACCGTCCTCCGGGAGGACCCCTAAAAGCTCTGCAAAATGACAGATCCTTCAGAAATTTGAACGGCTCTCATGCTCAGGAAGCGTGGGAATTTCGAAATGTCGGACAAAAATCCTTTTGAAGAGCTGTCAGGGGTCCTCCTGGACGAAAGTGTCGATTCCAGATTCTAGGCTCCACGACCCATTCCAATCTACTTATGTAATCTTTGCAGTTTCAATTGCGGTCGCATCAAGTGGATGCGACCAAGTAGATCTTTTTACATTGGACACACAGTGTATACATTTAGTTCAAGGGGCACTAATTAACAAATACTACATTGAGAAGAGGAGATCCCCTTGTTTTTTTCACGTCGGGTTCGACAGGAGAATGATATCACATGATCAGCTGCCTTGCACAATCTGTTCCTTAACTCTCCCATATCACCGTTCCATCTCTTCAAATTTTAACACAATGTTCACTAGAACATTCTAAAGGACTTGCTCTCCGAAATCTTTCAAGAATTGTCCTCCTCATCTTGTTAGGTGAGCACGTTCAAACTTTCAAAGTTCGAAGATTACATAACAGTTTGTGGAAGAAACGGGACGAGCATGATTTTCGAATTCAAATTTTTTGTACCAGGGAACTTAGATCGGTTTAGGATTGCCATTCGGTGTCCACATGATTTCTACCATAGTGAACGGGACGGCAGTTCATTTCCTCCCACGGGCATTTCTGGATGACGTCTTCAGCTTGATCCTCTAGCTATGTAACACCACGCTAAGCCCCTCCTTTTTTTCGTCCCGGCTGGGCCGTATTCGAACCACCACTCTCAGTAAATACGGAATGTTTGCATTAGTCAGACTAAAGTCACACAAAGTCGTACTAAAGTCGTACCTGCAGGAATTTAGACTAAGGTATGACTAAATTTTTGACTACAGTCTGAATACTAG
>Ga0307509_10006988_pt1 | contig 14966 bp, 11 predicted proteins | sample 10_EM_MG_FD_202245 | JGI IMG/M metagenome (GOLD analysis project Ga0307509, IMG submission 202245) | Populus trichocarpa ectomycorrhiza microbial communities from riparian zone in the Pacific Northwest, United States - 10_EM | ecosystem: Host-associated > Plants > Roots > Unclassified | place... | reverse complement strand
TCCCCCAAACGCGGTCGGCTCGGGGCGCTGAGCCACAACGTTCCAAGGAGGGGAAAATGTCGACCATTCCCTTCACCGCGGTTTCGAGATCGAGCCCATCGAGGGCGAGTGGTGTATAGTAGACATTCAAGCGTGTGAGTGCGCGCCTTGGGAGGGAGCGTAGCGCCTGAAATTTGGGGTCCTTTGAGACGCTCTCGAGATCGTCGAGGATGTTTGTAGTATTGAAGTGGATCCCCAGGTCCCGCAACTTGACACAATAGGCGGAGATTGGGACGAGGCAAGCGACCGTTGTGGCGCAGGTGTTTTTGGCACACGGGTATCCAAGGAGAAGGTATTCGATTTGAGGTAGTGACATGGCGAACTTGGCGACATCGTCGTTGTTTAGCTTGAATGTGCATTCGCCCTCCTCACCATCGTCGTGGCAGTACATCTCTGCCTGTAGAGTGACCAAGTTGGAGAACATTTGAATTGTGGAGGTGAAGGTAACATCGATAATGGAACCGGAGGTGTCCTCGACGCTCAGGGATCTCAACGATTTCTTCATCTTGGATAATGGTGTCACGGTTTGCACGGTGGGAACGCTACGTTCCAAACGTCTGAACAGGGGGAGCCATTTGCATGCAGCACTGTCATCAAGTGAAAGGTCGGTGAGAGGCGGGAGAACGAGGGGTGAGGGTAGATCGGGGTAGCTAGGCGGTGGACCTTCCGTACACCAGGCGGTGAGATGGGGAAGCTGAATCAGGTGGTTGATTGCCGCGTCTGACAATGGGATCGGGGAATTCAGGTCTGTGAGCGATGGTTCGCAGCGCAAAACGACGGAGGAGACCGAGTCCTTAAAATATGGCCAGGAAACCCTGCAAGGATCCACGCCCACGTGTAGGAGTTGAAGATTGGATGCTGGTATCATAGAGATAGTCGAGGCGATGGCCGGGAGGAGATCGTGGGGGATATTGAAACTGGACCAGGACCGTGACATATAGATGGAAACCTTCTTTAAATGCGGAGAGAAGAATGAACTGGCATGGGGGAGGTTGGATCTCGTGATGATCCAACATAAATTTTGCAATGCGGGGAACCACCCGTGAGTGGGTGAATTTAGGCGCAATTTGTCGAAAGTGTCTTCCCCGATGGTGGTCCGTTCCACCACGCGGACTCCACGCATCCAAGACGCGTAGCGCTGGACTCTCTCCCAAGCCTCTGGCGGTGGATCTGCCACGATCCTCAACTGAAATACACTTGAGTGTTCGATCCCTCCAACGTGAGATTCGGGCTACATACCACGTCTGTGTTGAACGCGGGCTTTTCCCAACCCAAAGTATCCTTAGGCAACACCTCCAAGAGGGTACACAATGACTGTTGTATCTCCCACAGCGTGCTGAGCGCGGGTTCCTCGAGGCACCGGCAAGCGCAAGCGAGATTCACGGTGCTCCCCGGGTTGACGAGGATTAGCTGACTGGCGATTAACCTCGTCAGTTCGCTGATCTTGAAAATCCGATGGGGTGTGCTGTCGTGGATCATGGTGCCTTGTGGAGACACGGAGAGAGCCACACTTGGAACTGAGCGTCAGCGAGAGGGTTCTGTGGGGCCTCCGGAAGTTTGATGTGCTGATCGATTTCGGCCTACTATACTCATGATCAGTGATATTCGACCTCCACGTGCGTAGACAGTCGCAGTCACAAAGTTCATATCATTTAATCGCTGGTGGGTGTCTTGCAGTTTGTTACTTACAGGGGAATTGAGCCACTCGCTGTCAGTGGTTTTCGAGGGCATGTATCGCTCCCTCACAGAGACGCCGTTTAGGCGGCATCTACCTTTGCCGCCCAGATGATCCGGAGAGGTGGCTTACCTGGGTTGGATACCTACCAGAGCCCCCTGCCACTACGGGGTCCGGACACCTACAGCCTCGAGACCACCCAATTGGGGCCGTGTGCATGTACCCCAGGGGTCGCCTGGTCGGATCCCATTACCCGTATGGTTGTAGCAATTGAGCACCCGGGACTTGCGAACCAATGGTTGTTCGCCCTTTGTTCCGCGGCGTTCAGGAGGGGGTCCACACGGTAAGTGGTAACATCTGCAGTTTGTCGATTGAGTGTCATTTCCTTTCGATCTCTTCTGTGCCTAGTTTACGGTGCCAAACCCCTCAGCATGATTTCAGGAGGTTGGCATTCGGACCTAGGAGTTAGACTTCCGCGTGTTCGGCCTTTCCCCTCCACCTCCCAACGGCCATGCAATTAACCGCATAGCAGGGGTGAGACGCCGTCGTGTATATGAACTCTCACCGGTTATACCACACCATTGAACGCCTCTGCGAGTCCGCTCAGATCTAGCTTTCACTCTGGGTACCGCAGGACTCCACGATTCCACGCGATTTGGTTGACCCCGATGGAGTACTCGCGTGTAGGTGGTGGGAGTTCCTGAGCGCGATCTCAACTACGACGAGATGACAGTACATACGGTCTCCCAACTTCCCCACCAATGTATTCAAATAAACCGGTCGAATCGCTTCGTTCCTGCATGCTATATATATCACGTTCATACACCCTACTAGGCTAATAGTTATTTTGCGTCTGCTTTCTCTATGGATAATCGTGCGCCCGTCCTTCAACTTTCGGCATGGGGACCAACCTCGGAACTAGCGAATCGTGCACATATTGCGGAGTACTGATGAGCGGCCATGACACGAAGGTAGGCGCAGGGTATCGTTCGCGCTTCGTTGATCCACCTGTATTCCTGGAATGTATCAGGCGAAGAGGGATCTAAGTTTACAGCTCACCAATGGCACACCGAGTGGAGCATTTACATCCCCGAAGTTTGTCAAGTCTCTCGGAGATTTCGTCCCAAGTGTCAGCGAGCCCTTCACAGCATTTCAGGGAGGGGAAAATGTCGATCATTCCATGCGCTACGGTTTCGACACCGGGCTCGTCGAGGGTGAGTGGAGTAAGGTAGACACCCAAACGCGAGAGTGTACACCTCGGAAGTGAGCGTAGCGTTTGAAACCGGGGATCCTGTGAGATGTTCTGAATGTCATCGACGATATTTGTGGTGTTGAAGTGGATTGTCAAGGTTCGCAACTTGATACAATGGGCGGAAATTTGGAGGAGACAGGCGACCGTTGTGGTGCAGGTATTTTCGGAACACGGGTGCCCGAGGAAGAGAGACTCCAGTCGGGGGAGTGCCATGGCGAGTTTAGTGGCACTGTCATCGTTCAACTTGAAAACGCACCGGTCGTTGCCGTCTTCATCACGGCAGCGGGCCCCTACGTTTAGAGAAATCAAGTTGTAGAATATTTGAACCGGGGAGATGAATGAAACATCAATAGTGAAATCGTAGAGGTACTTGACGTTCAGGGTTCTCAGCGATTCCTTCATCCTGGATAGAGGCCCCGCGCCTCGTGTGGTGGGAACATCGTGCTCCAAACGTTTGAACAGGGAAAGCCATCCGCATGCAGCGCTGTCCCAGAGTGTAAGATGCACGAGGGGCGGGAAAGTGAGGGGGGAAGATGAAGGAGGAACGTTGGGTGGAGGACCTCCTGTGAACCAGGTATGGAGGTGAGGAAGTTGAATCAGGTGGGCTATCGCCGTGTCCGACAATGGGGCTGGGGAGGTGACCTCTGTGAGGGATTGGCCGCAACGCAAAGCGACAGAGGAGAGGGATTCTATAAAGTCCGCCCAGGGGACCCCATGAGGAGGTAGGCCGATTACTAAGGTTTGGAGAGCGGCTGCGGGTAACGCGGAGATGATGGAGGTGATATTTGGCAGTGTATCGCGGGGAATGTCGGATTTGCCCCACGACCATGACACACGAATGGTGACCTTCTTTAAATGTGGAGAGAAAAACAGGTCGGCATGAGGGAGGTTGGATTCCGTGATGGTCCAGGATAAATCTTGTAACGCTGGGAACCATTCGCCAGCAGGGGAGTTTAAGCGCAATTTGCAGTAGGTGTCCTCCCCGAGCACCGAACGGTCATCCACATGGACCCTGCGCATCCAAGAGGCGTAGCGCTGGACTCTCTTCCAAGTCTCTGGCGGTGGATCGCCCATGATCCTAAACTGAAGAACCACAAACTTGAGTGTCTGGTTCCTACGACGGGATGTTCGGATTACATACCACAATTGCGTGATGCGCCAGCCCCCCCCACCGGCCCCAAGTATCTTTAGGCAACACTTCCAGAAGGGTATACAAAGATGATTGGGTCTCCCATAACGTGCTGAGGACGGGTTCTTCGAGGTACCGATACGCGCACGCAAGATTTACGGCGCTTCCCTGGCTGATGAGGACGAGATGGCTGGCGATTACCCTCGTCAGTTCGCTGATCCTGAAAATACGATGGGATGTGCCGTCGTTGATCATGGTGTCTTGCGAATAGAACCAGGCTGTGGACTTAGCGCCTGTGAAGTGGTTTCTATTAGTGTTGATGGAGTGGCGGCCCGACGGTTCCGTTCGGTCCGTTGATGAGCAATGACGTTTGTGGTGCAGGTGTGGCAGCAGAGACTCTGTGTATGGGTGGCTTGTGTTATTATGTATAACAACGTCGAGAGTCGGTGTAGAATGGTAAAAAACAAAGGAATCATTTCCCACGGGGATATCTACGAGTGGAGAGACGGACGCTCGATATACGGCGAAGACACCATTCAGCTTCGTTCCTGAGCCCTCAATCCAGCCTCGGCATCTCCCCCTTCCATGTTCGGAGGCGCATTCAAATGGCCCGAAACCCCGTGTGGGATAAAGCTGTGAATATGCTGGGGTCGGCGTCGATGACGGCGAATGGTCCACAGATGAGAACTAGTTATAGAGAGTGGTAGAATCGAGGCTGGGACCAGTGGGATTGGGATCTGGTACACGGTGATACGTTGGTGACCGAGCGACTTGAGGGAATCTGCCACGTTGGTTGCCGGTCGGTCGTGAACTCGTGGAAAACCAGGGAGATCAGCGAAAGGCAGGCGCGTAGAAAGGCAATAGAAGAGAGAACTCGGATGGGAGGAGAGTGTTGTGATGTGGAAGGGGGGAACCAGCGGGAAGTGAGGCCTGAGGCCTCATCCCTTTGCGATGTCTTGTAGGAGCGGGAAAAAAAGGTGAGTATTCGATCTGTCAATATCAGAGCGACGGAGGGGCGAGCGGAGAGGGTGGCAGAGAGGGGTCGGTTGTTCGGCACTGGGAATCCAAACTACCTTGTGGTCGATGGGATCGAAGAGAGAGCGCTAACCCTCGACGCTTTCTCTCATCTGGTGACATGACACGCATATTTCCATCCTCCGTGCTTCCCCCAACGTCTTACCGCACTGAGTCACTCTGCAATGGAACGAATGCCGCGACTCGGAGTCCAACTTCCCGCCAACGCACCTCCATCTTCGCCGGGCCCCGGTCCGCGCGGAGCCGTGTAGTTCCCTTTCCATCTGTCGCAGGGGGATCGCCAAGAGCGAGGCGTACTCCATCGAAGGAAGCTGACTCATATCAGGGTCAGATCCTCCACCTTTACAAAAGACACACCTTCGACTCGCTCACATATTCGGACAAGACTCCGTAAGTATAACTGCCCCAACTTATACAACGTCTCTGACCATCTCCCTCGCGATTCAGATAGCCTTATCGTCTCTGACTATACCAAACCTCGGGTCATCGAAGCGCTTAAAATCGTTGTATTGCATCCTCGGTCGAAGCGTCGCAAACGAGAACGAACCCAAGCCAAGTTAGAAATCTGCCACATGCACCTCGACGTGTTAAAGAATCACCAGGCGTCTCCCCTCCACTCCAGTCCGTTGCGGGAGGTCTTGCTACTCTCCCTAAATGCACGATCGATCTCTCCACCTCATCTGAACTGATCGTAACCACCCTGGCAAGCGACGGCCGGCCGCGGAGCGGGAGCGATAGAAATATTGACACCCTGGGTTGAAGGACTAGCTGGGTCACTCTGTGCGTCTGGGAGCGAGGTCAAGGAACGAGAGGGGAGGAAGAGCCTCGAACACGAGAGAACGCCTTGCGGGTGGATCGCCCTTGGACGACTCGGAGAGGTGGGGTTTGTGGTGGCAGGCTAGATGTATCCTCTGTACCGGAAGTAATCGAAAAAACGGTCGCAATTTGTGAGATCTGTCAGTGGGGCAGGGGTCATCCTAGCACAAGGGGTGGAATATACAACGTATGTTGTGCTGAGGAGTTCAATGTAAATGCCGGTGCCGAGCTCTGTGGTACTCCGGTGGTTTTCGTTCATATCCACGACAACACCAGGAACGGTGAGATCGGTGGGGAGTTCGGCGAAAAGTCGGCGGCATTGGATGCACCGATAGACAAAAAATCGATGGGTCCTTGGGGGCCGGGGATGTTCGGACAAAAGTAAACGTTGATACGATAGCAGTCAGTCATGACGGATGACACCCATGTGCGAGACGAATGGCAACTGGAAAGGGATGTAATTGTTCTCATATGGGGGGGCGGGGAAATACTTTTTTTGCGCGCCTCCCGCTGACCGATAGTTGGGTTACAACCACGATCTCGGTCGCTCGCCACGATCTACGCGGGTGTAACACTGACATGGGTTTCCGAAAGTCTTTCTCGAAATCATTCAAAAAGCTGAGGGATAAGCTCCCAGGGGGCAGCTGCAAGCGTGATGGAAGGTCTGAGAGCGAAGATGACAGAGAGGGGGGAGAGGTCGGTGTCAAAGCAGGCGAAGCCAGCCAGAGGAACCCATACCTGCGTTCGGTCGAGGGTGCAGCGGAGAGTGGACTCAATCGAGAGGGGACCAATGTCGACGGGGGGGAAGCTGTTCTTGTTGATGTCGATCCCCCCACATCCGCACCCTTGATCTTGCAGGTCGGGGAACCTGACAGTATGTAAACAACAACATTTTCGGTTCTGCCTCTGATAGGTCCCACAGACGATGTAGCAAGCCCTGCCATTCCCAATCAAGTTCAAGGTGCTCTCAGTTCCAGTCAGGGTGAACTAAATGCTACAGATGAGAACAAGTTTGAGCTGTGGAAGTCCACTGCATCTGCAACAGCCAAACTACTCCTCCGTGCAGTAAAGGAATCTGCAGATGCCTTCCCCCCACTCAAATCTGCTGTTGGAGGCCTCTGCTTTATTCTGGACAATTATGAGGTATGGTACCCCTTCAATATCCACTATCTGGATGCTCACAGGTACCCACAGCAAACAAGCAAGTGATGGGGTCATTGGTACCCAGGATCAAGGCCCTCTCCACCTCACTCTGTAAACCTGTTCCTAAGGGCAATGTGAAGGAAGAAATGAGGAGGAAGGAACTGGAACAGTGAGTTCATATGTTCCAAGGTTGAGATTCACACCTGACAAGCAGTGATTGGTAGAAAACTGGAAGACATTCTCCAAGGACTTGAGCTGTTTGCCAAGCAGGGAAATGTTGAGGGTTTCTTTAACAATCCCAGGAATGCAGAGAGACTCAGGGGCCTGGTTGGGGATATTGTGATGCTACAATAGATTATCAGGTCTGTGGTCTGAGTCAACCAATTGTGCTCATCCCTGACACCCATTTCAGACTTCATTACAACAAGACATCTATGAAAAAAGTTGTCAGCTCATTGTGAGGCTTACCCCCATCCCACCTCTTGTCCATTGATGTAACTGTTGGATAGGAATCTGCAGACCTCACCCTTCTTGACAGGATGCATCACACTGTTGATGCTGAGCATCGTTGTGGGAAAAGACAGGGGTGTCTGGGGGGAACAAGGGTGGATGTCCTCCAACAACTTGAGGATTGGCTAGAGAATGAGCAAGGTCAACGTGTGTTCTGGCTCAATGGCCTTGCAGGGACTGGGAAGTCAACAATTGCTCAAACCTTTGCCAATATTACCTTTGCAGAGGGAAAGCTTGGTGCAAGTTTCTTCCGCTCATGGGATTTTGGAGACAGGAGCAACCTTCAGGCAATCCTCCCAACACTTGCATTCCAGCTTGCATATCACTATCCACTGTTCCGAGAACAGTTGCTCCCAGTCTTGAGGGCCAACCCTGGAATTGGGCAGGGGTTACTTTGTTCCCAGATGGAGACCCTCATTGTTGGCCCGTTCCAGGCAACACAAATTCCAACCCTCATCATCATTGATGCCCTTGATGAGTGTCAGGATGAGGAGCCAGCATCTGCACTCCTCTCTGTACTCTCTCGCTATGTGAACAAGATCCCACTTGTCAAGTTCTTTATCACTGGAAGACCTGAACCCCGGATTCGCTCTGGGTTCCGTCTGGTGTCACTTCAGCCTCACATGGACATACTCAGACTCCATGATGTCAAACCTGATGTGGTGGACAGTGATATCAAACTCTTCTTGAAAGCTCAGTTAACAGTTATTACCAAAAACCGAAGTGACTGTGACTTGGCAGAGGATTGGCCAACGCCACAGGATATTGATGCTCTCTGCAAGAAGGCAGCTGGATTTTTCATCTATGCTTCAACAGTTGTCAAGTTTGTTGCATCCCAGTGTGACCCACCTGATGAGAGGCTTGCTCTCATCATCTCACTTCCTCAAGACACCTTTCACGAAGGGAAGGGAGGCATTGATGTCCTCTACACCCAAGTCCTAGAACAAGCATTCCATGACAAAGATCAAGCCTTTTACCTGCATTTTAAACTGGTGGTGGGAACAGTGTTACTCATCTCCAACCCACTCTCAATAACAGCACTCTCAGGCCTCCTTGGGAACCACAGTACACAATCCAGGATACACAGTACTCTTCGCACCCTCCATTCTCTCCTCCTGGTCCCAGATAACAAAGAAGAACCAGTCAGGATATTCCACAAATCATTCCCCGACTTCCTTACAGACCCAGAGCGATGCACAGACACCCGATTCTTTGTAGACCCTCCAAAATATCACAGAGTGATCTTACTTTCATGCCTGGATGTGATGAAGAGGGGGTTGAAGAAAAATATCTGCAATCTGGACAACATTACCCCTCTCAACAAGGTTGAAGATCTTCCTGCATGCAGGGCAGCCTACATCGGAGATACATTGGGGTATGCATGCCAATTATGGACAAGTCATTTAGCAAGGACTGCTGGCAGCAGCCTTGGTGATGGGGAAGTGTGGACACAGATTGATGAGTTCTTCACAACCCATTTTCTGCTTTGGATTGAGGTCCTTAGCCTTATTGGAAACCTTGATATTGGTGTTTATGCCCTGAATGAGATACAACAGTGGTATACATTGGTGAGTTGTGTGTAAAGAATCAATTCAGTATACCAGACTCATGTGTATTTAGGCAGGGATTTCCTGCAAGTGGATGAATGATGCCCAGCATTTCATCTTGGAGCACTTTGACACAATCTGTGACTCTCCCCTCCACATCTACTCTTATGCCCTCCCATTTTCCCCTCCCTCATCTTGGCTCCACAAGCATTATAGGGCAGACCTCTTACAAGGGGTCAGGGTAGTTAAGGGGATTCTTGCTGAGTGGGGAACATGTTCCCGTACAGTTTTCCTTAACAAAGTTCCATCTTCCCTTGCATACTGGAAAGACATTGTTGTCGTTGGCTTGATCTCTGGTGACATCACCATCCTTGATACAATCACAGGCAGTAATGTTGCTGTTCTTTCTGGGCACACAGGTTGGGTGGGATCTCTCTCTATCTCATTGGATGGGGCATTCCTTGTGTCTGGAGGTGGTGACAATAATGTCAAACTCTGGGATGTCCAGACTGGTGGAGTTGTCAAGACCTTCTGTGGTCATACCCAGAGGGTTCTCTCTGTTTCCATTTCACCAGACTGCACCACAATTGCCTCAGGGTCCAGTGACTACACAATCTGTTTATGGCATGTTCAGGCGGGGGACTGCTTTTGTGTCATTGATGGGTTTAATGATTGGGTTAACTCTGTCAGCTTCTCTCCCACAAATCCCCAACTCTTAATATCTGCATCTGATGATGATACTGTTCAGCAGTGGGACATAAATGGTTGTCAAATTGGGCCCACTCATGAAGGCAGGGGTGTTGCTTTCTCCTCAGATGGGGCTCATTTTATTTCATGGGGGGGAAAGGTTGCTACTGTTCGTAACTCTGGCTCCAGAGTAGTTGTTGCCAAGCTCCAGAGTTCCAGTGGTAACTTTCACTGTTGCTGTTTCTCCCCCAATGGAAAACTTGTGGCTGGTGGTGTTGGTTCCACTGTATATGTCTGGGACATCACTGGCTCAGACCCTCACCTCATTGAGACCCTCATTGGACACACCCGTAACATCACCTCCCTCATATTTCCAGCCTTTCCCATCTCAGCCTTGCAGGACTGCACAGTTAAGTTCTGGCAAATGGATTCCCCACCCACAGACCAAGTTGCAACTGACACAAAATCCACTCCACAAAAACCATCTTCAATTGAGTCTGTTGGCCTGCAACTAAGGGACAGAGTTGCTATCTCAAGTGATTCAGCTGGAGTAGTGAAGACCTGGGACATCTTTACTGGCCTTTGCAAGGCATCCTTCCAAACCCCAGTAGTTAAAAGCCGGAGAGATGTCCAGCTGATAGAAAGTAGGTTGATTGTTGCTTGGCATGAGAATCAGGACATCTACATCTGGGATGCTGAGGAAAGTGAATCCCCCCAAAGGGTGGATGTACACCTACATACATCTTGTGGTATCAAGATATCACAGGATGGGTCCAAGCTGTTTTGCCTGAGTGGGAAATCTATCCAAGCATGGGCTATACAGACAGGAGAGGCTGTTGGTAGAGTGGAATTGGAGGGTGATCCATGTTTGGACCCCCTTTATATGGGTGGTTCAAAAATCCGGGTTCGTTTTGAGGATTCATCAACCCAGGATTGGGACTTTGGGATCTCAGGCTCCTCCCCCATTCTCTTACCTAACACAATCCAAAATGGGTCCCACCTCAACCTTATTGGAGGTACCAGTTGGGAGATTGGTCCAATTATGATCAGGGACATAGCTACTGGAAAAAAGGTTTTCCAACTGGTTGGAAGATATGCAAAACCTAATGAGGTACGGTGGGATGGTCAGTATCTGGTTGCTGGTTATGAGTCTGGGGATGTGTTAATTCTGGATTTCAATTATGCTCTTCCCGAGTAAATATTAATGTTTGTTTGTACTGCTTGTTGATACTACCATGTGATTAACTAGATATACCACTTGTTACATGTCACCCCTTTCTCTTTTTTTCTTCAGTTGATTCACTGCACCAACTGAGGTTAGTAGTCACCCATTCATTCACTCTATTTCACCCATTCTGATTATTGGTATAGTTCATTTATCAGGTAGTTACACTAGTTTCAATTGATTTGCCATGTCAACTCAGCTCATTTATCAGTAAATACATGTGGTATTATACTATTTATAATTGCAACCATTCATTGTATTCTACCTTGATCAGTAATTACCAACCTGTTCTATGCCCATACCCCCTCTATTGGCTGGATAGGAACTCTGCTCATCAGCTGGATTGTAACAGTCTTGAATTGCTAGATGGTAGTAAAGAATTCTTGTTGCACAGGGAGGAGTTGCAATCCAGTACAAACCAATCACTGCTGGGGACTCAGGAGTGAGGATAAGACAGGGGAATGGATAGAATGACAAAGATACAAAACAAGCTTAATCTATCATCCTCCACAGTTTTCAAAGGATAAATGCTCCCATCACCTACTCTTGCCACAATCTCCTTCACTTCCTCTGCAAGAAATACACCTCAAGGGCAGCAGGAGAGACACTCTGAGAAGTGTAGGGACTGTTGGATGTGGGCAGAATATTGGAGCTTGAGGAATGGTAGACTTGTGTGGTGTGATTTGAGGTTGACTACTAGGTGGCTTAGGGTACAAGCTGGTGATTACTACCAGGTTCAGGCATCAAAGGCACATTCACTCATATATGTTGACTGCTTGATCAAGCACATTGCATGATGTTGTGACATTACCCCAGGAGGGTGGTGTGCTAAACCCCCCACCAGAGAGTCCAGTATATTGACAGTATCTCATTGGGAATATCCACCAAACGCCTATGTCTGATGAGTGTGATCTATGCCCTGTTGTGTCAGTTCAGATCCAATGAGAGCCAGTGGCATTAAGGAAAAACTCACTCCACTCTTGTTCAATTGAGTTCAAGTTGAAGTTTGCTCCCTAGATTTGTCACATCCAGATTGTAGCACCACTTGGCCATACTGTCATGATTTTCACCGTTTTTCCTTTCTTTTTCACTCTAAGTCCCAGATGTTCACACTCTTTACATTCAACCATGACATGCTTTTTCCTTTGTATCTTATATTATCTTATCTTTTCTTTCTTTATCTTATCTTCTCAAGGTCACATGATCAAGATGGCAAACTTGGCTTTATTCGGATCAACTATCTACAACTCTGGGCTCCTATGTGGACCTGTAGGGGTATGGTCCCCAGACATGGCCTCCTCCCCAGTAGTTAGGAACTCCCAGTTCCTCCCCAAAGCCTTGATCGCCCCTGCAGTCACCTCGTCCAACTCCAAAGGAGAAGGAGTCCGGTACAGCAATGGAGACCCTAGATCTATAGGGCCCCCAAGTCCTCCATCCTCCTCCTCCCTCGTCAAGTCGACTACAGGAGCCGACACCACTGTCATCACCTGAGCCTGGAGCAAGTTCACCCTTGCCTCCATCTGCTCCATACAAGTCATTAGACCAAAGATGGTCCACTTGTCTCAACGTCCCCACTCCTCCAACTCCTTGACCTGCACATGGAGGTCTTCATGGCTGTGCTCCCCCTGACGCTCCACCCGCTCCAACTTCTTCTCAAACTCCTCCTTGACCTTCTCCCTCTTGAGGGTATCCTGATGATGCTGTAAGGCAACTGGTTAGCTTCTCCACAACAGATACCCACCAGGCCTACCAGCAAATCAAACTGGATAGCCTCCTCCAACACGTTGTCGATCACCTCCAGACACTTGGCAGCTAAAACCACCAAGTACCCCAAAGGGTACGACACACAAGGCGGCATGTCATCCTCCTCATCAGGATGCTCCTTCAAACCCCTCAAGATAAGGCCTCCGGGAACACAGACATCTTGATCGAACTGATCCTATTCCTCCAAGTTTCCTACACCACCCAGATGTGATCCATCATGAACACATCCCGATACTTCTCTAAATGGTGCTGGCTCTTTGCAGCATGGTCCTTGATCTGGGACTGATAAGGGTAGGGCTGGTGGCTGTTGTCCCTGGCCAACACGTGTCCCTGCCTATTGTAGGTGGTCGGTCGGACGGGCCTAACAGACATCGTACCACGTGGGTAGCAGACAACACAAGAACTTGAAGAGACTACAGAAACCCATGTTAGTTGGAACATTCAACCAAATGCGAGATTCTCGTACCAGGTCTTGACCCTTGACCCTGAGGTTCCCCTTTTGGGTGAAGGACTAAGGGAATCACATTAGTTGAAGAACATTTAACCAAAACGTGATATCCTACCAGAGTTTTCTTTGTTCAACGAATACGAGCCTTCACAGCCCGGATCAGAGAGGAAGTCTTGGAAGTCAGTGACATGCTCATAGGACATAGCAGATAGGGGATGGTTGGTTGGTGTAGTTGGGTGTGGCTGGTGATGGATGGGAATGATGGGAGTTACCATGCAATGGGCACTCCTTATATCATCCCAGTCCGGAACACCCTTGGCCCATCCTCTCACTCACAAACCAGCCCCACTTGGCGTATCAGTCATTCGATGACCGATCCATCAAGGGTCTAATCTATTGCATCAGACCGATGCCCAATCAGACCTACACCAGTTCCTATCAATTCCCAGTGATCATTTCATCTTCATCATCCAACCTTTCCTTATTTAGTTGATCTCTCTCACACTCCTTATCATTGTTCCCACAGATGATCACATGTGTTCACATGCTATTGTTCTTTCTTATCTTTACCCCTGTTTCAGCCCCTATCTTCTTATCTCTTGCTGATCAGGCCAACCTTCCTTTTCCAGTATTACTTTCCCTTTCCGGCTATCCCTTTGTCTTGCCCTTGTGTCGATACATGGTCTGTGCGCAGTACCTGCCCTACACCGTTCCCTTTATATAGTGGTAGCGTACTGCCTGTATTCCCTTAGACTTTGTCAACTCAGGAATCTCCCTCACTTCACCAGGACGCCACTGATAGTGATCTCGACACTTTCCAGAGTTGACCCCAAAGACTCTGCTTATTCTCCTGTATCACTTTCAGCTTATCCAGCCTAGCGCCCACATCGCTTCTCCCTGGGCCCCTCCAACACCTATCTGGCACATCGATTCTCGGACTACTACATCGGACTAGAGTGGTGGCAGTATGCCCTTAGTTCGGACCAATGAGCACCCCAGCGGCAGCATACAGAGATCTAAGGCCTTAAAGGACTACAACTGTTACCAGGTGATTAGGCTTGAGGTCGGCCCTGACACATACTGGCAATCCTGTCCATGAGAAACACATAGAGGAGGATGTTCAATAAGAACAGGTACTGGAGGATCACACCAGCTGACCAGAGGGTAGTAGTGGTTTTTTTTGGGGGGACCAGAGCTAATCCATTGGAATTGACATGGCTTGATGGGTCGTTGGGGAATGTGGTGCCAGATGTGTCATTCATCTTGTAGGAGACTGTTGTTGGCTTGTTGGCCGTGAGGATGGGGAAAATGTGGACTGTCAAAGATGTGATAAATGACCCCGAACTAACACCACCCCACCTGACAGGCCCACAACCATAGCTTGTAACGGCAAACAGGCAGGAAGCCCATTTGTGAATAGTTCACATTTACAGAACACGAGTAGCCCACTGGAGCAAAGGCCAGATTCAGGTCGGCAGGCAGCCTGCCACTCAATCTCCAGCCAACCTCCAAAACCCACTCCATTGGTACAACAGTGATGTTCATCTTCCAATACCTATGCTCTCCAACCCAGTGGACCTACCTGTCTTTCCTAAAACATCCACAAGGGACCACAAAACTTTGTGCCAACCTCTAGGATCCCATCCCACTACAAGCACAAGCCTCACTGTAGGCTTGTGAACCCCTCAATTCATGT
>Ga0307509_10006987_pt1 | contig 14967 bp, 14 predicted proteins | sample 10_EM_MG_FD_202245 | JGI IMG/M metagenome (GOLD analysis project Ga0307509, IMG submission 202245) | Populus trichocarpa ectomycorrhiza microbial communities from riparian zone in the Pacific Northwest, United States - 10_EM | ecosystem: Host-associated > Plants > Roots > Unclassified | place... | reverse complement strand
GAGTTACAGGTTACTTTTGGCGTCCAGAATTATGACTGTTATAACGCGTTATAATCGAATATCTTGGTCTACCACTTTCGTAGACCATGATATTTCACTATATGATTTTCCACCATTTGCTGATGACCACGCCTGAAATACTCGGGAAAATCTTCTGTTGGTCGCGGTCAACCTCCTACAATTTCCCCTTCGTCTGCCGCCACTGGTTTGAGGTTGCCTCAAACACCCCAGAGCTTTGGAGTTCCTGGGGCAAAATACTGTGGGGTTGGGGGGGGGCGGCACGTTCGTTTTAGACCCGGTCCACTCGGTCTAGAACTACTGTTCGCGGCCAACTTGATGGACCGCTCTTGGATGCCATACGGACACTTTACGGGACCGTGCTGCGCGGGATACGATACGGGAGATAAGTCTCGAGAGCGGTTACCCTGACCTTCTGAACTCCATCATCTCCATAACCCCCGATGACGTGGGACTTCAGTCAAGCCAGATGGAGTCCCTCGCGGTCCACAACCACAGTGGCGGTCAGTCAGCGGTTAATCTCCAATTTCTTCCTCCGGTACCATCTTCCGGCCCTACGCCATCTCTGCCTCTCGGGGATGTGCCGAATATCGACGTGGGGGTGGTTAGAATCGCAAACCACGAGGCTAGTCAAAGTGTCACTCTCACTCAAAATCAAAGAGACTTCGTCCGCCCTAACCACATCCCAACTACTCTCGACCCTCTCCTCTAGCCCTGACTTTCAAGACCTTGAACTATCCCACGGTTTGGTCCCCGATTGTGGCATGTCCACCTCTCAAGTGTCACTACCCAGCTTGAAACGGATCCGACTGAAAGGACGCCCTCGTAATTTCTTCGGGTTGCTAGATCTCCTGGAGTCCCCCCGATAAGATAGACGAGGTGCGGTTCTTCCCGGGCGACTGCCCAAAGTCAGACCTTTCACAAACTCTCGGGCGGTACCTAGGAGCCCTCGTTCGGTGTCGGAGGAAGTTTCAGGAGGGACTCGCGCTTCGGGTCCATCCTGGAGAAGCGCGTTTCCACATCTTCGCGGGCGGTGTGACCGAGCTCCGTGGTTCAACCCAGGTGAATAGGTTCGTGGTGGTGGGGACAGCCGTGAGGGACGGAATGCCTCGGGCGGAGGAAGTCAGTCAGTTATCCTCCGCCCTGATTGAATAACTGGCGCTGAACGAAACCGTCTACCTCCGGACAACCGCTCCTGTCCTGACGTTGGAAGGGCCGTTTATCAGAATGACCAACCTCGCCGAGTTTCACATTGACGGCTTGTCTGTACCCACCTGGTTCGCAGATCCACACCCAGGCGAATTACGTGCACACGAGGAACCGTTCTCCTCCCTAAAGTAGTACCTCACTGTTCTCGATCTCAACTCTGAGGATTGGGGCGCATTCATCGCCTTCCTGTCTCGTCGCGCGTCTATCGGCAGCCGGATCGTTTCGTTGGTGACGGGGTATTGGCCCGACGCGGTTCAGGAGGAGAGTATCAGGAGTGCGGTCGAGAATTTAACAATCGGAGACCCAGAAGTCCACCGATACAGGCTTTCTCTTCGTAGTAGGCATGGCACGAGGTCGCGTCCTATCGGTGTGAATGTACAGCAGATCTATCAATAACCCGCAGCCGGGATGTTTTACGGACAGGGCAAGGTATCTCTTTGATACAATGAAATGCCTCGATGTTATCGCGATCGGCGTTCCCCACGCGTCAAGCACTAATGCGACAGGTCCCGACCCGCCGCATCAGTCCTGTTCTTGTTCTCCCAACTCGCACTCTGTCACCACTTCCTCTGTCCATAGCCCCTTCTCCCTGAACGAACGTAGCAGGACACCCAAGGTTATGTACACCTGGTGTTGACTACGATGGCAAGCACGTCGGAAACGCGGATTCTCTCCAAAATGATACCTTTCTCCTTGTAAGCCTGGAAATCACCACCAGAAGACGCCCTACCTTCTGACACGCCCGTCCTTCCAGATTTGTCTCTCTTCTCTCAGATATTTCCAAAGTCGCCACGAAGACGCGAAATTCGAACATCACTAATTTGGGAGCTTCAAAATCCAATGACTATCCCGCGCTACGTGTCTTCTCGCGATGGGTCGCGTACCTACGAACGACGTTTGAACACCAGGTTGTAGAGGACTCATCTATCGCCATTTTTCAGTTATTGTTCCCGGATTTGGATGTGAATCGCAGGTACGATATGCAGGAAGCGAGGCTGGCGCAACACCTGGCCCAGGCATTTGGAATTTCGGGTAATTCTGGCGGAAGGGGATCGTGTTTGTTACGTTGGAGCACAGATGGCTCGTCAGGATGTCTGGGAGCCGAAGTGGGCAAGATCTTGTCGGCCGCGACTGGTGTGAGCGCTTTCCCCGAAACCCTTCTTGATGGGAGCTCACTGAGTTGAAACAGGCGAGCAATCAGGACGTTGGCCTGAGTATACTTCAAGTTGATAAGTTGCTAACACAACTCGCGTCACTTTCCCCCTTCTCCCACTCGAGCGTCCTACGCAACCCGGACCTGCCAAGTTCCAGGATCGAGATACTCAAGATATTGTACTCACCGCTTTCGCCCGCGGAAGCGTCGTTTCTAACTCAAATCATCCTGAAAGATCTCCGACCAGTTCTGTACCCCTCCAAAGAGACACATTACACGGCTGCACTTAAACACCAGAAGAGCAACTCGGTCGCTTATCTCAACGGTGTCGACGCCCTGAAGGTGTGGGACCCCACGTTAAATGCGCTCTCAAGATGGCGAGTCGTGTCGAGCTTTGAAGTGGCGTTGTCCAGCAGTGATCCCGGCATCATGTGCTTGGGGAACCCTCTTCAGGTAAGCAGACAGTCTCTATCACGGTTGAGGAAATTGAACAAACCACGACGATCTGGGTCACCTGTACTCCTCTAGATCCCAAAGACCGTCAAGGGCACAGGGTGCGCTCGAGCGTTGAAACTTTTCTCAAACTCTCAACTTGTTTGGGCCGAAACCAAGTACGACGGCGAACGGGCCCAGATTCATGTCAAGGTCGATCAGGAGACAGGATCCGTGGAGCTGAAGATTTTTAGTAAGAGCAAGAGGGAATCAACGAACGACAGACACGCCATCCATCAGTGAGCCAGTTGCGCGAAACCCTGCTGACGCTGACTGACGCTGATGACACCAAGGACTATCCTGGATGCTCTTGGTCTCCCTGGGTCCGCTGTTCCTCCAAGGACAAGGAATGGGATGACTTGCGTCACAAGCGACGTGATACTTGAGGCCGAAATGGTGGCCTTTTCCGATGCCACTGGCGGAATCGATGGTAAATCGCGTGCTTGTTTCTCGTGTTTCTCTGTCAATTTTTTTTTCAGAGTTCTGGAGAATTCGGAGTCTTGTCGAGAGTACCGCTGTAGGCCCGAGGCACAAAGTCCGTAAGGTTCATGAACAGACACCGGTGATGTGAGTACCAGGTTCGGGAGGCCATCTCGATCTAGCGACTAAACTCACAAACACCTCCCAGTTCGCAATGTTCTTTGAGGTCCGATGCTTCGGATGGAGGGACTCGCCACCTTGCACTTGTATTCTTCGACGTTCTCCTACTTGATTCTCGCCCCTTGACCGGCCTACCATATTACCAACGCAGGAAAATCGTGGAATCTATTGTCCTTCCGATCCCTGGCCTTTCCCTCCTGGCCGAGAGGTCACCTATCGACCTCACCAAGGGCATCGATACTGCGAGTGCTCAATTGAAATCCGTTTTCGCTCAGGCCTTGGTGGATCATCAAGAGGGACTCGTTCTGAAGGCCAACGAAGGCGCGTACATTAGGTCCCCGTGGGTCAAGGTGCATACGTGATGCTATCTCAATGTTCCCGCTTGACAATGACATTCGATCGAAGCTGAAGAAGGACTACATCCCCGGACTCGGCGACTGTGTTGACCTTGTGATTGTTGGTGCGTGTTGGGAAAAGGATCGTGGTCGAGAATTGCGAGGTACACAAGTGAACGCCCGAACGAGGTTCTCGTGCTGATTTGGACCTAGTTCCCCCCTCTGCGTTCACGACTTTCCATCTGGGGATGCTCGTCAATGCGGATGCCCTCAGAGAAAATGTGGGACCTTTCTACACCACCGCGGTATCGCCACTGACATCCTACTCACAGCCGGGTACAACACCGTCGTTCAGGGCGTTCTTCAGCACCTCGTATGGCCTGAGTCGCGACCAGCTGGAAGATTTGAACTTTTCGATCAAGAGTTCGAACTCAATGCCATACAGCGAATACTGCAAGAATCCTCGCCGACTTGGCTATGATATGAGCCTCTTCGTCGGCCAATCGCAGCCAAAACCCTCTGTTGTGTTACTCAAGGATTCATTAATACTGGCTGAGGTATTCGGTGCGGGATTTACCAAAGCACCCGGAGGAAAGGTATGCGTACTCCTCATTCACCCCCGTCGCTTGCTGATCGCGGAACGCGCCGTTCAAACCAGTACTACGAACTTCGGTTCCCACGGATGACAAAGATCTATCGTAGACGTGACCGTACTTGGTGGGAATGCATATCCTTGGAAGAGTTCCAACGTATAGCACGGGACACCGTCGGCAGAGAACGACCGAACAAGGAAGCGGACGATTGGTGCAAAGACCTGTTTGGGAAAGTAGCGTCACCGGGAGTCAAACACCCACTCCGGAAGAAACAACGTGAAGAGGCCATTCTTGCGGATTTGGAAAGGATAGAAGGGAACCGACGTGATGGCGGCCATAGGACCAAAGACCACAATGGCAGGAAACGAAAGAGGACGGTCGACTCTACTCATCATCCCCAGGATAGGCGCCCGCATGATCGCGAGTCAACCTACTTGGAAAACGTTGGTCAGGTTGTTGTAGGGAGCCCTTCAAGGGCTGTGCTATTCCAACGGCTCGGCCCCGTGTCCCCCATCCCACCCGTCACACCGACACGACCGCGGCTCTCTAGACCCCTCGCTCCGTTGGCATCCGTGACGAACGTCACTGGGACCAGTCCCACGACACCCCCGAAGTCGCCACTGGACGGCCGAGGTTGTGATCGACCTGGGTCTGGAAAGGGTGGAGGGTCAAAGGATTCAAAAGCGCATTTGAATGGTAACCCGGATCCCTTTGTCGACGAAGATGGTTATAAGAGGGAGGGCTGTATCGATTTGAATATCGGTCGCCCTTTCGTTATCCCGCCTCCAGTCCCTCTACTTTCTCCTCCGACGACTACACAACGTCGAAAACGGATGGATCTCCAAGACGACGCAGACTTACGTCCCGTGTTCACTGATCTACCCGCGAAGGCCGTTATCGACACACGAGCTGCGGCTGAACAGACCACTCCGCTTGTTTCCCAACAACTCGCTTCCCCTCACCGCTCCCCCAAACTCAGCCTAGAGCATCGGTCACAATCAATAGCCGGGAGATCTTTGCCTACGCCCGTGTCTAGTGGTCCTGTCAAGCCCGCGCCGCCTCTTGCTGGTTCACCCACCGTCCCGGGAGTCAGAGGCTCATCCAGTGGGGTGAAGAGAAAACGAGAGGTGGAGGAGGGACATCCTCCCTCAAAGAAAGTTGGATCATCGCCTTCTGTCCAGAAGGGTCCGGGTTCCTCTCGTGATCTGAAGCCTTCAGGGACCTGGAGACCCGACGAGACGACATTCATGGAAGAGCTACGTTCTACGCGCGATATTTCACGATCCAAGACTCGAGGCGACATGTCAGTCGGCGCGATCAAAGCGAGGTTGATCAGGGCCACTTCGACTCTACAAATTTTACCCTTCCAGAAACCTGACACAACAGCCCAGAACCCGGCGGTGGGGACTGAGACCAAGTCGATCAGGGTTGAGGAAAGGACGGATCCGGTCATGCGCGAGACGATACCGGAGGGTGATGTCGGACCTCGTCGCCAGAAAGTTGGCTTACCTATTTCTGCGTTTGGCATCCCTGCTCCATTTCCTCCCGGCACATCTCATTCCGGATCGGCGTTGGACCGCCCCAACAATTCGGATAAGGTCGCAACGTACCACGGTGCAGACAGGTATTACTCGAGTCGGCCTCCGTCTTCTGTGACTCCGCCACAACAGCCAAGGGGCCCCGGGTCGACCAGCGAAGATGGGAAGTTGTTTACCTCAGCCCCAGATGAAGAAGTAAGGTCGGGTCAATGCAACATCCCTGTCAAACAACCCGACAAGCCGAAATCCGACCAACCGAAATCAGAGGACAGAAAGAAGGCGCTGGGATGCGCACCCTCTTTCGTTCTTGCCCCACAACAACTCTTGTTCACCGATACCGCGGTCGGGAAGTTAGTGTCCACTAGCGTCGTCTGGTTCGCTCGAGACGTTCACCTCCCCGAACCCCCACACCGACCTTCCTCTCTGCAACTCATCCCAAGGTTAAATGAGGTCTCTCAACTTGAGAGTTTACTCGTCGCGTGCGGTTGGCATAGGAAGAGATCGTTCACTTCAAAACGAGGTATTGAGAGGGGTGTTGTGTTTGTTGATTATGAAGAACAATCGGACGTTCAGGCGGTGGTCAAGACCCACTGGGTGGCGCAACAGTGTGAAAACGCCTACCAGTTGGCGACACGATATCATTCTCCGGCCGAACGAGGGATGAAGCCGATTTGGGTTGTGGATGCAAGGGCGTTGGGGTGGGAAATGTTGCGGACAATGAAACCTGGTGATCCGTTCGACACACTCGAGGAATTCGTATTGTGGAGGAAGGAATAAATTATTCACTACTTTATCTGTGTTTTATGTACTCTACTAGCAGTAACCCACGACAGGTTACCTCCAACATTCGAAACCCGCGTGAGTGGGGACGATTTTACTCGACCGCTGCTGTGAATAAATAACGGTATTGACTGCGACCAGTACCACCATCGGGATTGAGCCTCTGTATCACTTCGAGCAGGTGGGGGGGGGAAGCTATCCATCTCTCGTTACCGCCTTGTCCCGCCTTGGGGTCACTCAACGAACGAGCCGATTGCCCAGCCACGGAATTTATGGGGTATCCGGTCGTGGAACGATAGGACCCACGTACGGGACTGGCCCCGGGCCCAACGCGAACACTCGCAGCGTCCACGCGGAGCCTGTGAGCGCTGAAGTTGGCGTCCAAATTCCGATGATCGGCTGACAAATCGCGATCGCTCCTCCTCCGCTCCTCCCAACATGTCGAAGCATCATCCAGATCTCATAATGTGCAGACGCCAACCCGGCATAGGTCAGCAGCGCTCAATCCCGCACCCCAACGTACCACAGAACCTTTCTGACACACGACCCACAGCCATCGGCCGACTTTGCGAGAAATGTGATGGAAAATGGTGGGTACACACGCGACCACTACCTTCCGAATCTCTGGTCTTTGCTCGTCTCGTTCTAACATCTGCAAATTTAGCCCAGTCTGTGACTCATACGTGCGACCGGAAACTCTCGTTCGAATCTGTGATGAATGTAACTTTGGCACATACGGAGGGCGTTGCATCATCTGCGGCTCACCAGGTACGCACCCCATTCCCCAAATGCGTGTAATCCGCGCTGATGTGCGTGAAACTAGGTATTTCCGACGCGTACTACTGCGCAGAATGTACGCGGCTAGAGAAGGACCGAGATGGTTGCCCCAAGATTGTCAACCTAGGAGCAAGTCGAACAGATCTGTTCTATGAACGTCGTAGGCTTGGTAAGCTGGTTTTCTCGAACAACCTTGGAAACGTGAGGAAACTGAGAACTCGAATTCCCAGGGTTTAAAAAGGGTTAGCGGCGTCACCCCCTTCTCTTCAGCACATAACACGGGCCTTGAAAGGCGTTGCGTCTTTGCGATTAACACTAATACAATGATCTATAAACCATGGACAAGAAAAACCCTACGAGTAATACACCGGGTACTTCATGATAGGTGGTCCGCTGGCATCCTCCGCAGACATCCCTGTGAAATGGTAGAACTTGGGCATGTCCACCTGCAAGGATACGTTCAAATCCGGTTCAGATTGAACGACTTCAAGAGAGGGCGTACCGGCGCTTTCGCAACCACGGAGAAATGAGTCGTGTTATGTTCATCCACCTCTTCACAGTGATCGCACAAATCCCTGGGACAATACACACAGTGGAACCACTGCCCTCGAATCGGTTCCATACATAGGTCGCAAAAGATGTTCACGTGTATGACGTTTCGCAGATATGCTAAACACCCCACTCAGAATTCGTGCCAGGGGTGGGTAACCAACTAAGAATGTCCTCACCTTTGGGATCATGAGCGTCCAGAATGCCAGCAGAGGCAACACGGTATTTATATCTGAACCCGGGTTAGTTCCAAAAAAAGGATATGGCGAGGCGAACGAACAGAACGGGGAGAATGGGCTCAGTGGATTCGACAGGACGATCCACTGGTCGACCAAGTTTGAAGAATATGTGTGTAGGATCGTGGATCATATACGACTTGTTGTCGCACGATTGGCACTACATTTAAACGTCAATGAGGTGGGGACTTGGACCTAGACTCGGATCCACAAACCAGACTGTATGGATGCGGGATGGAAGGACAGTTCCCACACTGGTATCGAGTCCCAATGATTGACTGCATAAACGGTAATCAGCCTCATCGCGCTGTCCAGCGCTGGAGGGAGAGGGCCATACCTGTGAGCAAGAATCGCACCTCACACCGTGGTTCAAACCGCCCATAGACTCTATGTCGCTCAAACGCACAGTCCCGTCGAAGGAACTCCTTCTAGATCTTGGCCGAGGGTGATGAGATCCAGGATGCCGACCGTCAACCCCAACGTGTTCCGCATCCCCTCCGTTCCAACGCGCTATCGCGCGATGGCTGACCTCCTGAACCTTGGATTGTTCGACGGGGTAGGGGATCTAGAGTATCTCGTCGATTAGAAACCCCGAGACCAGAGAAAGCAACAACGAGCCTTAATCATGATGTGTGAAGAGTCGTGCCCACCGTCCGAAGAGTCCAGATTACCGGGCAGCCCAGCGGATTCGCAATTCGAACATATGTCCACCGAATCACAAACGACACAATGAAATCGTGCACCCACGATATCCTGCAGACAGCTGCCAAAGAGAACGTCAATATGAGACCCCTGCTGCGGAGGAACTAATTACAACCCCGTGATACTTACTGTGCGCACTTGACCCCCTGATGCAAAAGGGCTGCGGAAGTGCCAAGGTGATTAGTCAACCGAAAACGCTTCCGCAGCTCTGCGAAAATTTGTAAACAAAAAATGCATTACTCACATTGGGGAGCAAGATTTTCCAAAGAAGATGAATGATAGGCCATGAGGTCTGGATCGCTGTTGCTCCTCGATCCTGAAGCCCGTCCATCGAAGACATCCAAGAAAGCGTGGGAGGGGTGTATCTCGTGGACCTGGCTGGTAGCACCGAAGAGTGCGCTGCCTCAGCAATTGTGGAAAAGGAGCCCCACAAGATTGACCCACCTATAGCACGCCCTGCAAAGATTGAACTGTACGCAAGAGGCACACTTATACCTCCGGCCCATGAGAAGGTTGCTACATGTAGAGCACCGACCGTCTGCTCGGTCGTCTTGTTCTGCAGACGAGGGTAAGCCAACTGTGGATCAGCACAGCCAATGATACAATACGCACGAACGTCCTGCCAACCCCCCCAGCCCCAGCTTTTCTCCACGTAAGCGTGCCGTAGTTTTCCTTTCTGTTTCGGCGCAGTACGCCTCCACGCGGACAACGCGTGTTCTGGCGAGGCAGGCGAAGGTGAGGATCCTGGATCTAAACTCTTCTCCAACGCGTGGTGTACTCCAGCCGACTCCAAACAACTCGGACACAGCTCGTATCCAGGATCAGACCTCCCATCCGGTAGACTCAACTTGAACATATCTTTGAATCCCCCACAGTGCGAGGACCCAACTTGCAGATCCTGCCGTCCGCCCGACGGGGGGTAAGAGAACTGGTCGCTCTGTTTCCCCCTCCCCATCGGCGATTCGAGCTCTTCTCGAGTCCTGGGTCTCTTCTCTTTGCAGGTCGAGCAGACGTAGCGTATGGTATCCAGGATAAGGCCGCACTCAGAGCAGGAGGTGAGTTCTGTCGGGGGTGGGAGAGATGCGGAGGATATGAAAGGTAGGACATCCGCCGGGATGTCAGGGTAGAGTTTGCCGAGATCGCGCATAGGCGTAGGATCCGAATTTGTACTTCCAGGTAGTGGGGGTCGACGGGCTGGGGGAGTGTTCGCTCCTTGCCGCTGAGAATCCAACCAAGCGACTTCCATCGAAGTCGGCCGATACCTCGTCCCGTCCCCTTCTACGCTCAGGTTCTCGTCGTATCCGGAATCGAAGCTTGAAATGCTCGAAGATCCGGCGGTAGAGTTGTACTGATAGTAATACTTTCCCCCGGGTCCTTTCTGCAAGGATAGATCTTTATCGTCGACGTCCGAGCCTGGATGGAGAGACGCCCCATCAGATGGTTCGGGCAAGGCTCCAAGCGTCGACTTTATCGTTCGAAGGTTCTGATCCCGCAGCCAGGCCGCACCACGTTCCGATCTCAGGAGGCTCGAGTTTGGATCAGAGTCGACTGAAGGTTCATCGTCCATTTTTAACCGCTCGAACGGTCCGGTTATGGATACGGATTCGACGGAGCTTCCATCGAGATCCGTCCAAGACTCTTGGTCCCTTTCAGATTCAGCATCCTCAAAAGCAGACTCCTGAACCAAAGGCGGAACGCCGTGCTTTTCACATTACAAAGCTTTGACTTTAGCGCTGGAGTGGCTGGGGGGTCATCAGGAGCGGGCGACTCACTGCTGCGGTAACGGATGGGGAAAACGGTCTGGCTCGTTGACCAGGAACGGAACCCGTATCCTTGGAACTGACAGTGACTTCATCATCCTCCAACTCCGACCTCGAAAGGTTGCTCAGATCCCAATCAGATTGGCTGTCGCCCACTTCAAATTCCTCCCTGCTCGCGATCGAGGATGTCTCGGATAAACTGGGACCGTCGTAATCGATGCAGATGTCGACGTATATGGTGATCTTCCGGCTTCCAGAGGAGCTGCGACCGGACGAGGAGACGGACATGTTTGAGGGGCCGGGCGGTTCGGCCCCTTCAGAACCGAAGTATGAGATAGCCTCATCCAGGTCAGAATCCTCGCGTATCGAGCACTTGTCGCCTTCGTCGTCGGTCCAAACAATATCGTAACCTGTCTGGTATAACGAGAAGCATTTCTCCACCTAGCCGAAGAGGTTCAGGAGAGTCTCGGTCGTCAACTAAGACAGTGATCACGCACCTTCTGCCGCAGGATATCGCAAGAACAGTTCTTCGCCGCGTTGAACGTGATCCGTCGTTTCTTGTCGTAGAATGTGCATTTGACGACGAGAGGCCGCTCGTAATTGTGGTAGTCCTCCGAGTAGCCAGAGTTTCGCGGTCCAGCCATATAGTTAATGGAGGGTGATCTGGGTTCGGCGGTTGCCGACGCCCTGATGACCACGTTGGTCGTGACTTGGGTGCGGCTCATTTCAACGTTGTACCCACTCTCTTCACGAACTTCCATTTTGGCGCGCATCTTGGTATGGAACCGCAACAGCTTTGCCACACGGCATCTACGCCTGCCCGATTCTTGCCGTCTTCGGTATCCAATATTCACAAACCGCAGTGAAACGCTCGCAACAGCTTAAAAAATTGGTGGAGAGGATGAGAAGGACCCTTCGCCACTGAAAATCGATCCGAAGTGGTGTGTCTGAAGCCTTACGCCGGTCAAGTCTACAGCCGTTAAACAGACATAGCTTTCAAAATGCTCTCAGACCATTCTTCCAACCCATCGAAAGCGACGACGCTCATCTCGACTTCTACACGGTGTACTAGATGGAAGTGACACGGGCTATGTCAAGAAGTACGACGAGGACCTCAACACTACACTGATTTTTGTGTCACCTACCCCCTGTGCTTGCTACGTATCTTACTTCCTCACATAGGCGGGTCCGTTCTCTGCCGTCAGCTCAGCCTTTGTCATCGATGTCCACTCGAAGCTCGAAAGTGAGCTGTCAGCAGCCCTCCTCCGCCCCATCAGTGGCTAGCGCTCAACCGTTACTTGTGGTTCGATGATCGAGCGTTGCGGAGGCCCTCTCATCTTTGAACCACAGGGAATCAAAGAAAAGCCTATGTGCAGGGTTTCATCGCAGTGTCTACAAACATACTGAATTGGAGGTGGAAATGGCATGATGTCATATTGATACAATTGTCAGGGAATGCAAGGGGGATAGGTGCAAGGGGATAGGTCAGCGGGTATATACGTTGCGCGTGTGGCACACCACCCAGGAGAAACGTGGTGGTGGGATGTCCGTAGATAGACCCTCAAGAGAGGGCATGAGTGATCGCTTCGAATGTGCCAAACGTGACCATGTTCACAGGTACTGCCCTATGAGCATATGAGCTTCGTCCACCCGGCTCGTTTTGTCGTCGAAATAAACCCATACCTGATCAAGGTGGGAGCCAGCCCCCTCCAGAACGCTCTGAGTCCCTCACTCTTCCAGCTCTGCACGAATGTGGAGATCGTCACACCTCCGCCCTGGAAGAACCCTCTCTTGGACCGCGAAGCAGAAGTCGTTTGGATACGGGTCTTCACAAGATCGAATGGGAATGTCGTGATCCACGCAGCAACTCCTGCGACACCACCTGCAAGGAGCAGAGCTGGCCAGGGGACGGCATGTAGATCAGATTCAATACTTTGGATCAAGTCCACACTGGAGTGCGGATACACAGGCTGGGAAAAGTATCTGCAAATTGTCTCGTACTGAGGGGTACGGAGTTGAGTCAAAGGATACTCCCCCTGGGGGTTTGGCAGACTTACGGTGAAGAAGTAAGAGCCATAACTGATGTCCCGAAGACCGGTCGCCGTAACCCCCCTGTAGAGTCCTCTAATTCCGTCTTGCCGAACGATCCGTCGGAGCATCTGGCGGGTGGATATGGGCGTGAGGAGAGACTGCTGTCGGATCTTGACCAACTCTGTCGGAGTGGTTACAATCCTGTGGACCGAGTCAGAGACCAACGGGGATCAATGCGCAAACATAACATACGCTCCCATCATCCCGGTCCCAGCACCGGCAAGGAATATCTGTGATAACTTCGGTGAGGCGTGATCATCGGATAGCTGGGCTTTCATCAAGAAACGATAGCTAGAGAAGACCAGTCCGTTCAAAAGCGCGCACGTTGCCTACACAACTTGTCAATGTCGGTCCCATAGAGCACAACACCAAGGGGAATGCATGCCATTGGGGACATAATACCCTTGTATAGTCCCGAGAACCGCTCCTCCCTCACGATAGTTGACAATGCATTGAGCGTACCGCTGTACCGCGCAAAGGTGTTTGGGTCTTGAAGCCGGACCTTGACTGTTGTCGCGGATGTACATGTCAGCATTCAAACAGGTGGAAAGGAACACTGGCGAACCAACCGGTGTCGAAAGGTTGTCCGACCGTCAAAGCGGCCATTCCTGGACGGAACGAAGGCATACATGGCTCGGAGTGAGTTCCCCCAGGCGCACAGACCCCCACTGGCTCAGAATACACGCACCCGCAACAGTCCCCGCAAAGAAGTCGAGCCTCGGATCTAAGGCAGGAGCTGTGAACGCGGAGTATAGTTGAATACGAACACCCAGAGCGCCCGAGCACTTACCACTGGAATCATCGTTACCATTAGTTGAAGACATTCAGAACGGTGTGTGTTAGAACTAGTAACATCAAGGATGAGGACAAGGTGACCGGTGGTGATTGAACCCGTCCCAAACGAAGGTAGTGGAGGTTCACGACTATTCCCACAAGTATCCCGGAGCCAGGGTTTCCGTCCGTCCGTTCACACGCTCTCGTCCGGGTATTCGGCAAGATCCGGTCTACTGCTCCCCACCTCCCACACAGGCGACCGCAAGATCTCAAGCCTGCGAAACGTACAATGTCGCTCCAGGTTAACCTGTCGAGCAGAGACCTTCTCACCGCATATCAGAACGTCGTCAACGCGAACGGAATCGATTGGGCGTTGTTCACCTACGATAAGGGTTCCAACGATCTCAAGGTTCAGTCCACAGGTGATGGAGGCTTAGAAGAGCTCGAGGAAGAGTTTTCAGACGGACGGTGAGTTGATAATATGGGACTTCTCAATGACTTAACCGTTGATCTTCACTCTGCAGGATTCAGTACGCGTTTGTACGAGTGAAAGAACCAACGGTACTTATCAGCGTCTCTTATCCCCGCAGTTCCCGTCGTATTGAACAGCTTCACCCGCACAGTCTCAACTACCCAAATTCGTCCAGATAAACTGGTGCGGAGATGGGGTGCCCGTCCAAAAAAAGGGTCTCTTCCACACCCACTCCTCCGCTGTCGCCAACTTCCTCAAAGGAACCCATGTGGTTATCTCCGCCAGGAACCAAGCCGATGTCTCCCCATCCGTCATCATGTCTCGTGTAGAGACTGCCTCTGGAGCCAAATACTCAACTTATAAGGAACCCGCCCGCAAATTCGAACCGATTGGGCCGGTGGGAACCAACTATACCCCAGTCGGCAAGGTCGACATCAACGCTATTAGGAAAGAAGCTGCAGTTAAACCCCCACCCCCACCACAGCCGACTACGAGTAGGCCTCCGGGGGTCGGACAGCAATGGTCGAAGTCGACAACGACCCGCTTCCAACCAAAGTACACCGCGCCGCCTCCTGTTAAATCTACCCCTGCTCCCGATGATGATTGGGAGCCAACGCCAGCACCAGTTAAGCTAACTCCGGCACCACCCCTTCCGACCGCCACTCGGCCAACGCCCCCTGCCCCTGTGGTTAGTTGAAGTGATTCCCCATACACATTGCAGCGCTCACACTGACTCTTCTCATAGCCTGTTAAGGAAGAGCTTAGGTCAGCCGTCACTTCCTCAAAACCTCCCGAAGACGATCGCATCGGACCTGTGGGAACGAACTGGGAACCAGTTCAACTCCCTAAGCCTAGGAAACTCATTAACCCTTTCGAGAAACGGGCACA
>Ga0307509_10006986_pt1 | contig 14968 bp, 21 predicted proteins | sample 10_EM_MG_FD_202245 | JGI IMG/M metagenome (GOLD analysis project Ga0307509, IMG submission 202245) | Populus trichocarpa ectomycorrhiza microbial communities from riparian zone in the Pacific Northwest, United States - 10_EM | ecosystem: Host-associated > Plants > Roots > Unclassified | place... | reverse complement strand
TATTATGCGACCTTGTGGATTTTGTGGGGGACAGAACAAAAGTACTACATGGACTGTTGCCAAATTACCATGCATATTTACATTTACATACAGCACCATCCCCCACTCCAACCAGCCACTGCCCGCGCTTCTTTGTACGTACTGTACATACATGTAGCGCGTCATACGTGTGGATTCAAAAAAAAAGAGGCGCTGGGCCGTTCGCCAGTCAATCACCATTCGGGGCATTTCCTGCATCAGTTCACCCGACAGGTCAATCGAAATTTCGGTCACTCGAGTTCGAGTACAAGTATGTACATTACACACATCAGTTCCAACTCCTTATGCGAGCTTGATGACAATTTCCCCGTATGCCCTCACCTGCTCTACGGCCAATACTCCTTTGGTAGCCAGCACTGCCAGCCACTCGTCACTCAACTTCTCCTGCAGTCTCAACCCAGGTTTAAAGGGCTCACCAAGACAGTGGTAAAATGCCGCCGCGGCTACATGTGGCGTGCTCGTTTCGTGGGGAGCTACACTGTTGAACGCGAGGCCCTCCGAAGGTCGCTGAACGGTTTGGAGTTGCATCTTCACATACCTGACAACACGATGAGCAACACAACGAAGACAAGTCAGCCGTTAGCTTACTCCAAGAAATCGAGAGAATTCCGTTCAAGCGTTACTAAATCGGGCTCCACCCCAGGAGGGTTTCCTTGCATGGCACTCCCCCCTGGAACTGAAATGGCACATTAGCAAATTATACTCCAGAACCATCGATTTCCTACCGTCGAACTCGAAGCTGTCGTTGATATGGGACCCTATCCTTTCGAGTATTCGAGGCGAGAACCCGAGAGTCCCGCCGGGTCCACTATTCAGCTGGCCCGGCACAAGCGAGCCTTCACGCCCACTGGACCGTCCCACGGACGCATCTTTCAGGCGGACATCATCCTGCCCTAAGCTGAATCTGTCGCCACTCATTTCGAATGGTACACCCGCAACGGAGGAGCTTATCCCGGCATTATCCCAAGGAAATAACGAGCTCTTATGTGAGCCGGACCCGACTTCCAGGTTCCTACCTAGATTGAAGGCGCTCCCCGTGGGGAAAGATCCGATCGAAGCGTGGCGGGCTTGGCCAGGTTCCTTGGGAAAAAGTGTGAGGTTTGCAACCGTTGACTCGAGTGCCATACCTCTGACGATCTCTGGCGCGTGGAATCGAACTCCTTTGGTTCTTTGTACTCCTCTGTATATAGTTGTCAGCGCGGATGGGAACAACAAAGACTGACTTCCGTACCCAAATCATCGATGACACCCATATCCACATCTTGGATCTCGTATACATCCTCCTTCCCTGACAATTCTTCGGCCATTCGTGCAGGCGACTCCAACGGTCGGGGATACTTGGTCGGTAGCATACCTCACGCCTCATCAGTGGGATCACATGCGCAAGAACTTAATATTCACCAGTGGTTTTAATGTGCAGTGCACCACACCGTGCTTCTACCAATACTTTGAAATTATCCGCCCAGAATTCCACGAGGTTTGGAGCTTTTACTACAAGACGTCAGTAGGTGCGTACGCCATTCAACGTGTCCCGACTTACAAATGGCCGGCACGCCATATAGCATTTGAGAGATAAGGCGAGCGCCTTCTTTTTCAAGCCTCTTTTCCTCGAGCTCACGGCGCAGGGCTTCCTGATCTTCAACATACTGCGCGCGCGCTGTCTTGGATGTACTGTGAATCACAAAGCACAGAGAACATGACCGAAACACGAGAGTACCTTCAGCTCCTCGTCTGTGAGTTCGATCCTTGTATCGAGCCGAACCCGAACACGCTTGGGCTTTCTTGACGCCCACGGGCCTTCGCCACTGGGGGCAGGTCTCTCATTGGCCACATCAGCCACACCGTTTTCACGTCCGGCTACTTCCATGCTCATGGCCCATGGGGGCGTGGGCGTACGTATTACTTGAGGGTGAAGATGAGGGGATAGTGGCAATATATCTAAGTCGCGGTGAGCATTCTCGCGCTGGCAAACGTTGGGACTCACCTGTCGTCATTTCGTCGAAGTGCTGTATGGCTGTGAGCAATAACGGTTGGCATGCCTCGTGAATGACATACCCTTTTGTTTGTGGGCGATGGCCGAGGGGTCAATACATTATTAGGAGCAGGAGAATCTGGGGAGCGGTGTGGCAAGTCAGTGAAAGCGAAGTCGTCATCATGGTGGAACTCTATGTTCATGTCTTCCTGGTTAGAACAGATAGGAAATTGATGCTCTGCATGCGCGGAAGGCCTGCGAAGATAACGTGAACTTTCCCTCGGGGTCGGAAAGAAAACACCAACTTTGGCTGGAATGGGGCGCTAGCCCAACCTTCTCCGAGCTCCTTCGCGAGCTCGTCGCCGATATCACCAAAACCGAAGTCATCACTGACCCCGAAGTCAAATCCAGCATCCATACGGGGTGAAAAGCTGCGTTGCTCTCCATTGCCACCACTTAAAAAAGACACGTCAAAAGAACCTGACATCATTTGATCCAGGTTCTCGTCGAGGGTATGCCTAGCTGTCCTCCCGACCTCAGTGTGAGGCAGTGGTCGTTTAACCTGGGTTTTTGGCTTTCTCCTCGGTCGTCCATATTCGTCATCGGAGCCGTCCTCTTCTGTGGTGTATATTAGGGCAATTCATATAGCTACGGAATAGGAACGGAACCCACCTTGTGCGTCCAAAATATCCTGCCAGTCCTGGTGAAATGTGGTGTCATCACACTTGACCAGAACGCGTAGTGGATCATATCCTTACCCCTAGAAAATCGTCCAAATTAAGTCCAAGGGACATTGCAGGATCCAATTGCACGGTGACAGCATCCGACCTGGCGTGGCTTGTATGTATCCATAGCGCTCTAAGGTGATACACGTACCTGATAATTGGCTGGCCCATCTGCAAGTGGGACGAAGAAGCAGACAAGTCGTGCAAATCCCGAACAGCCTTCTTAAGTGAGAGAAAGCAAGCATTGACATCGCCAAGAAATATATCATGCTTGACTGAAAAAAATACTTGAGCCAATTCATATGTATTGGAACTGTATAATCTTGCCTTTGTATACGCTGCGAGATACGCATTCCTGTCTACTAGTAGTCGCATAATATACTCACAGGAGACCTACCGTGCAACCCCCACCATCAAGTTGCTGGAGAGGCGTAGTGCAAGAGGCTCAACAGGTTCGGCAATGAGGCCGCAAAGTTGGGCAATATCCGCGCCCATGACATCGCGCTTTGGCAGCTTTTTAAACGAGGATCTGGCTCCAAGGGTGGCGGCGAGCCTCCATAATCCATTAAGCATCAGAATCGGGGCAAGCGACGGTGGGGGTTCCATTACCAAAGGAGACCAAAACCACTGTCGCGTCTCGACAGGAGCTCTGAGGTAAAGAACATGGTAAGAAGGGAGAGTTAGCGGACATACGCCAGTGGATAGTGTTGCAGGTTTATAAGTGTGACAAGACGATCAAATCGGCTTCTATTTGAAACCCCAAATGGCGCTGGAGAGCTACCGCGAATGACACGCATGGCAAGTAATATGCTATTAATTGTGAGGAGTGCGAGGATCAGAGAGATGATCGTTTCTTGCACGTCACTCTCAAACAGCGAGGAACGATCACGTGATACTTCGCGTCTTGAGAGATTTCCAACACGAACAGCACTCAAACTACCCCTGCAACTATGGCCTCTCAAACTTCAGGAATTCTGCGATGGACTTCCTCCATCAGAAACTCAATGATAAACGATCCAGGAAGACAGTTTTTTGAGGATCAAGTCCAATCCCAAGGTTTCCTTTTCCTCGACGAGTACCTTGATAATATATGGGCGGCAGCGAAGCAGGAGTGAGTTACCATACCTTTCTGATTCGCTTTTCTGACCCAAAGCAAGCTCCTTTGTTGACCTTGTGAAGACACCAGGAAGGAAGCGTCCTTCGCCTCAGAAGGCCCGCCAAGTGGTTGCCGTCCACGCGACATCTAAAGCACTGTCGGACGAGAAAGATGTCTTTCTATGCGATGATCTCGAAATGTCCCCACCCCCCCCTCCAACCACAATCGAACCCAGCGACGATGTTGTCGAGCTCCATCCCCAATTTCGCGGTTCCCATCCACCAACCATTGAGAGGATGGAAGTCGTTCCGCAGTATTTACCGTCTGCCCCGTCGGCGCCATCCATGTTTGTGGATGTGACTGTCCCTCTCAAAGACAAAGACGGCTCCGCATCGGACGTTGCTCGAAATCCCAGTCTTGAACAATTTCCGAGCCTCGCCGCGCCATCTCCTTTGCGGAAGTCTATCCGGAACCCTCGCGAATCTTCTCTTGAGCCTAGTCTAACCACCACGCCCGGCACTGGTCTGACGGGAAACCATACATCCTGGCTTGCGAAGGTTCGTGAGGCGAAAGCAATGGAAGTGATGAATAAACGCGCAAGCGTCGCACCTTCCGCTCTCGTAGCCCCCTCGGGCGGAGTGAAGCGTAAGAGTGGCGAGCTGCTGTGTGGCCTAGGCAATGATGGTGACAACGGCGAAGGACGACAAGCAAAGATCCTCAAAGCGAGCGTGGATAATACTGAGGCGGCAATACACCATGAACCACAACCTCCGGAGGCGCCTTCTCTCCAGCTATCAGTAGCTGATGTCCATGCAGAAAGATCTCCAGGGGATGTCGCGACCTCGCAAATGGTTTCAGAATCGGATATGATGGCACCTTTAAAGAAAGCCATCGAAACCCTCCGCGCACGTACAGGGAAGTCTCTTGCAGGCAATCTAACAGAGATAAATCTACAAGACCCTTCCCCAGCTGACCTAGAGATGGTGGTCGTTAATGATGGACTATCCCAACCACATACACTGCGGCCCTCCATGTCTGCCCCCATTCCAATTCATGGGAAGGCGGCTGCTGCGGCAATTATTCGCGCACCTACCCCACCAAGGTCGTCTCAGCCAGTAGCTGAACCAACAATCGTTCCACTGCTCCGTGAGGAGAGCAAGCGCCTCAGTGTTTCAGATCTGGTCCCTAAACATGACAGTAGCAATGCAACTAGTCGGACATCATCCAACGAAACGAGCATTTCCACGACGCCACCGGATTCTCCACCTGCCACGAAGAAGACCAGCTTCTTCGTTCCTGGTGGCCCTGTGTTCAACAAGCCCCCTCCAGTCTTTGTCCCACCGCCTACTATGAAGCCCGATCGTCCGCCTTCCGACATTGGCACCAATATCCCGAAAGCCCACGCTGCTCAGCTTCCAGGTACACCGTTTAGCTTGGGTCTACAACCAACGAAACTGCCGAAGTCGCCCCCACGCGGTCCTTTCTCGGTACAATCAACACAGTCCAGCTCATTTTCTGACAAGGTTTTTGGAACTCAAGACGATGTACCTGCATGGATGCCGCGTAGCCAGGACACCCAGATAACTTCACAGGGATCGCAACCTGTGGATGAGGTGAAGGACCATCCGGCAGATATCGATGATGATGATGATGACGATAGCTGGCCTATTGATGGCAAATTCGGGGCAACCAACGCATTTGCAGGTATCGCGGCAGTTGAGGACAGCATGACGTGGAGTACCGCACCATCCGAAAGCCAGATCGGGAGCCAGAGCCCACGACAGGATTCAACTGGAGATGCAATAGATGGGGCAATACCAAGCAGTCGGTCCCAAATTGGTAGCGATGAATTGGAGGAAGACATGGATGTCGATGAGGATATGAAGAGAGATGTGCTGGACGAGGGGAAACCGACCATAAGCCTAGTAACGGTAAGCAAGGGTACTTTACTACACTGTTACTGGAGATCGAATAATTTCCTGCAGGCCAACCATGCCCCGGCAAAAGTTCAGCATCCTGTCGCATCCTCCAGCGGGGAATCGTCACAACCTGTTGGATTTTTCGGCCACGCGACAAAGCTGGTCAGCAGCATGCTCGGCGTCAGCAAGAAGAACAAAGCGGAGCCACCGAAGAGCATTCAGTTAGCAGCGGCCGCTGCAAAGAAGGTGATCTTATTTCTCACATTCATCGTTGGTCTATCTATTGAGCCTTACCGGTGCCCAGCAACAGGAAGAACGGGATCGCAAAGCGACTCGTTTAAAGGATATGGAGACGAGAAGGCAGGCACTGCTTCAAAAGAAGGCGGAGGAAGGGAAACTTAAGGCAGACGAGGAGGAAAAGAAGACAAGGGAAGACTCCGAACGCCGTAAGAAGGAGCGTGAGGAGAACACAGGTCGCCCGCTTGTCAGAGCAGAGTCGAAGGTTAGCACCCAGGCATCTACACGGGTGCAATGCTAATGCACGATTTGAAATAGTTCGTCGAAGAGGATAATGCAAAGAAAAGAAAGGTGACAGTCGAGATACCCAAAGTCAAGCCGCCCTCGAAGGAGAAAAAGGACGCACCGCCAACCCGTATCACAAAGCCCGGCCAGATCTCAAACTCGAAGACAGCGACCATGACGAAACAGCCGTCCACCACATCGTTGAAGCACTCTACGAACGTCAAAGCTCAGCCAACGGAGAAGCCTGTTATCAAATCTACTCCTGCCTCTGCCTCGACTAAGGGCAAGGGCAAAACACTAGCTGTCCCTGAGGACACACAGTCAAAATCAAGGAAGATTAGTCAATCACAGACGGCTGTGCGCACAAATCCACAGCGGCCTAATGTAGAACCGCCGATAGCAAGCGAGATGATCGAGCTACCGGAGCCCAATAGCGAGTACTCGGACTCGGAGGACGAAGGTCGCCAACGAAAGAAGAACGAGGCGCCCGAATGGACACAGTCACCCGAGTTGCGTGCTGCCTTGGAGTCCCAGAGTAGGGTAAACCCGGATGATATTTTCGGACCTGTGCGTCCACTACGTATGGAGGATATATTCAGGACGAGAACCAGCCGGTTCCGCGCACGTACTAGCTCTGCTAATTGGTCTGGACCAGACGGGTTGAGGCAGGAGGAGGAGCGGGAGTACGCGAGACGAATGGGATTCCAATAATTCTTGTATCACATCTCATTATCTCATACGTGTGTACTGGACAAGGACACCACAACAAGTAGAAAAATAGACAGCACAGATCGCACGTGCTATGAACGGGAATAGCCGAGTGCGGTTGACAAGTGTTTGGCAGTCATTTGTGGCCAACTGTCGACAAGTCGTTGCAGGCCGCTGCGCCCTCACACTACACTACTTGACTTGGAACCCTCTCCCTCTCTTCTCCTTCTCCTCCTTTTCCGTCTCCTCGCCATGGCATCATCTTCATCTTCGTCCCCAGAGTTATCACCACCTTCACATAAACGCCCACCAAATCCTTACAAGTACCCCACCATCGCCGAAGTCCTTGACGATCTCTCCAGGCGAGCTTTGATCCAGTTATCACTTTACACTTGTACTGAACCGCATCCAGCCGCTTCATCCTCAATCTTCCGGATGGTGAATTGGCATCGTTAGAGAGGGTATGCTTCCAGGTCGAACAAGCGTATGACTCTTATCATCCAAGCCCTACACCTTGTGCTCATAATATGCCTTTCCTTCCAGACATTGGTACTATGAAGACTTCATCCGGGAAGAAAATCCCAGTTTTCCGTCACTACCCCTAAAAAAATTCTCCGAAATGTTTTTCCAAGCATGTCCTCTCCTTGAACGATGGAGAGGGGACCATGATGGCGCATTCAACCATTTCATGCGATATAAGACCAGAGTGCCCGTCTGTGGTGCAATCATGCTCAACGACACTTGGGATAAGGTCAAGATTCATATTGTTTTCCCGTGAGCACATCAACTCAGGCTACATGATCCAGGTCGTGCTTGTGAAAGGCTGGAAGTCTTCTTCGGGATGGGGTTTCCCGAAAGGGAAGATCAACCAGAACGAACCCCCGCATGAGTGTGCTGCGCGTGAGGTACGTCTCACCCATTCCATCTTGGGTTCTTATCATAACCTCTCCTCAAGGTTGGAGAAGAAACGGGTTACAACCTCAATGGAAAGATAGACCCTGAGCGTGTCATCGAGATGGAAATCAAGGATCAACAAATTTCTCTTTACGTTGTACCCGGGATACCCGAAGACTTCCATTTCGAAACTAAAACACGCAAGGAAATCAGCGTGAGTGTGCATCAGTCATCTTGAAGTCCTGAACGAACCCTTTCTTGCAGAAAATTGAGTGGTTCAGGCTTGCTGACCTGCCTACATGGAAGCGGAATAAAGCCGTCCCAGGCAAATTCTATCTCATTTCTCCATTCATTGGGTGCGTCACGTCCGTTATGGAGACAGCTTACATTGACGTCCGATTTAGCCCCCTGAAGGCATTCATCAATGAACATAAACCTCGAAAGCCGTCGCGGCGGACACAAAGAGCGAAGGATGTCCGACCTAAGCAAGAGTTCCCCGAGGAGAGTGATGCTTCAGTTATTGAGTTCCAATCTGGACCCACCGCTCACTTGGACGCAACGGCTCAAGAGTCTAGCTCCCAAACATCATCCGCAGATAACGGAGATCCACAGACACCTTCGCCTTTATATAGTGAGGCGGCTGTCACCCACGTTGATGTGGCACACACGACCGAAAGCAATGGTTTGGATGAAACCCCGGTTGATCCACACTTTGCTCGTCTCATGAGTGCTTTGACGCTCTCCGCTAAGGCAAGCGGGACCTGTGATGGAAACCCGAACCATGTGCTTCCCGTTGGTGCAGCGGTTCAACCCCCTTCATCTTCTGTGGCTGTAGGGGTGGCTATTTCACGTGACAGGCCCCAGAATTTTACGGCACCCACATCTGGTACAACTGTGGTGGGGGGCTCAGCCCCAGTAGTCCAACCCCGCTCGTCTTCTCGGCCATCCAAGCAGTCGGGCACAGGCATATTTTCCAATGATGCAAGCGGCCTCAGTAACTCTCCATCTGGGTCGCACGCATCATCGCCTCTGCCAAGCCAATCCACTATCAGCCCCAGGTTAGCAACGTCGCCGTCACCGAACACGAAATCGCCCACCAATTCAAGACGGTCTTCTATGATCACTGCAGACCTCTCACCTTACCTGGCCCGTCCCGCTGGTATCCCGATGAATGGCAAACGTCTGAAGCAACTTGCCCTGCTTGAAGCCGTAGCCGACGAGTCGTCTCGGATGGTAGCTACGTCATTAGTTCATCCCCCAACACAACCATCGCCACCTTACGAAGCATCTCACACTCCGCACCATTCCCCACTTCCTCCTAATGCTGTGATGTCTCATAACTTCACTAACTTATCGCCAATGTACTCCAATACCCATGGACCATACATCCCATCCGTACCCCAGACAGGATCTTTTAATCCACCAGATAATGCCTTCACTGAGCGCCCTCGAACCAGCAATTCCTTCCGCCAGGTGCCGAGTCATCACCCACGTTCATCCAATCCTCGCGCGAGTATGAACCAGGTCCAATTACTTGGTGCTCTCTCAGGGACTTCCAACCCCTCCACACCAGGTCATTATATGCCTGCCATTCCCCCAATGCCTATCTTGAACTTCCATGGCCCTGGCACCTTTCCCCCTCCTCCGCTCCCCACTGTCGTGACGGGTACGCCAATATTTCGAACTGGCCCTCACCCGCCTACAGTTGGTCGAGGTCCGCCCCCACCACTACGCGTCCTTCCTTCTCAAGCTGTCTCCGGACCTGCCGTGGCCCAATACCTCCCTTCCACACCTGGAGGTTCATCCAATTTTGGGTTCCCCCGCCCGACTCCGAACCCCCACAACACCCAATTGCTGAGCATCTTGAACCGTGGCTCGGGCCAGTGAATCCCACTTTCCTCACCACAACACCCACAACTCTAAAGGTGCAACGCAGGCGCTCTTCATCTTATCCTTATATGGACGATCGCCGCAGTCTGTAATATAAGCCAACAATGTTTCCAACCCAGACCGTACACGTTCTCTCTATTCAAGTCGTTCTGCTGCTCCCTCTCTTTTTTCCTGCTTGGTCTTTCTCGTCGCCGCCCACCCCATCTCTTCTCAAATTTCGTTTCGACCATACTCCGCAATTTCTTTTTCGTGCCCACTATCTTTCATACTTTTCTCTTTATGAAATCTTGATGGTGCCCAAGGGCGTCTTCATCCAACTACTACGTCCTTTTTTTTGTTTTTGTTTTTTTTGCTCTTTTGTTCTTCGCGACATCTCAGTGAGGGTGACATCAGTAGGTTTGTTATATACTCGTGAGTTTAACCCCCCCCCCCCCCTCCTTCCCTCATAATGCCTGGCTTCGGGCCTACCGTCATCCTTTTTTGTCGTCTCCCATACAACATCGCCCCCGATTATCGCAGTTATGTAGTTGTGTAGCGTAGTGCTTGTCCGCTTTCTGGAATGTTTCAGTTGATTAGTGCGCTGTCCGACGGTCGGCTACCGGAATGGTGATTTGATGCGCTTCGTGCATCATGCCACAGCACATGACAGATGTCTTCAAGACATTGCGTGATTTCCGCTGTTGCCTAATAGACTTGCCCGAGGCGGTCGAGCGTCTTCGTTCGGCAAGGGAGAATGGTTCTCACCAGTGACCGGAGCCAAGATGAACCACGTCAAACGAAGCTCGAGTACATATGGCTGTCTATTAGTGTACATAAATTTACACAATATAACGGACCCGATTCTCAAGTACAGATATAACATTGATCGATTGATCCCACGAAGTCGAGCTAATCACGCAGCAATCCATAGGTTCCCACTTCCCCCTCTTTGGAGGCCAAAGGCCCCAAAACCAAGCACCCGATCAGCTTGTGTCCACTCAAGGAAAGTGTCACAGATCGGGACCAGGAAGGGGAGGAGGGGGGAAGGGTCAACATTTGGCCAGCAAACGACGCCCTTTTGAATTGTGTTCCATGCATGCTCCCCTCGATTACTGTAATTACGCAGTAAAAAAAAATGCTTCGCGAGCGCTACGTAGTTTGATGTACAATGGAATGGGCACAGAGACGTGAGCAATAGAAGCACTACGGAATTTCCGACACAACACCGCCGCGGCACACGTGTCAGAGACGACAGGTGACCCAACGCGGAATTCCGTCTACCCCTTGCCCCCCCCCCCCACCGCAGAAGCGTTTGCCCTTTGGGGTGGGTGCGTGCTGGGGGTGAGGGGAGAGAGCGAGGGAGATGAGGGAGCGAGGCGATGCGAGGCGAGGAAGCAGAGGGCTCTGGAAGTGGGGCCCAGAGTTCACGCCTTCTTTGCGCCTTACCGGTGCGGAGGTCCGTGCCCGCAAAGGTTGGTCACCACCATTTTACGCGGATCATAACTCGCAAACCGGTGCTGGTCTTGGAAACACGGGACCCGGTGGGGCGGGGTAACAAAGTACGATGCTTAACTGTAGAAACTTCGGAGGGAGGTTGGGAGGGGAGAATTCCCAGTCAGCCAACTTTATGGTGGCGTAAACTTGTTGTACAGTAGCGGGGGTGGAGCACTGCTGTACGGTTACTGTACCCCGGAAACGAAACGTGGGATCAAATAAAAAAAACAAAATTATAACGACCAGAGAAGCTCGGTCACGTTGTTCTGTTGTGGGTTTTTTTTTTCGATCGAAGCGAAGACCCGTCGAGACGAGACTAAACCGACTTTGGAGGCAGAGAAGAAGCTCAAAAGCGCCCGGTGAGGCGCCGAGGTGCCGAATGTTGTGAAAACGCATCCGATACCCCTCCGAAGTTCATGACCTCCTTCACAGTTGGGCCATCATCACCTATATGCAGGGGAGGGGGGCAGTGGTGGGCATAATTAAGCGGAAAAGAAAAAGTGCTGGTGGATGCACTTCGACGCAGTGTGAATCAGAGAGTTCGGGGAAGGGTGGCGTTGATTTATGGGGGTTTCGGGGGCCGGTCATGTGGTAAGCGAGGAAGCACCGATTACGTACCACGCCATGCCGTTTTTCTGCGCCAAGCGCAAGTCCAGCGCCGGGGAGTCGTAATGATGCACACCATTACGCGGCAACCATTGCATCACCAGCTTGGGGCAATCCCGACCGTCCTTGTTTTCCCACAAGTGTTTGCGTTTGTACAGCAGGAGGGTGTTGCTATTGTCACGGACGCCGACGGGTGGCGCGTCGTGAACACAAAGAGCCCGACGCCCGGAAACTGGGAGACGCGGGTCCATCGGAAAGTTTGTTGCGTTGTCCGAGGGTGGTGACGGGAAAGTAAACCCTCCAACCAAAATGGTGTGATATAATGGGGGAGAGAGGCGTTGCATGACGGTGCGCCGTTCTTGGGACTTGTGATCAGATGCACACTCATCTCATCGGGGGTTCTATCGGGATGATCATCGATCTATCCTTGTCACACAGCCGCCCGGCGAAATGCTCGAGGGGCCACTGAACAATGCCCCATCCGTTCTCGTCCGTGGAGATGTCATGGATTATCATTCCTGGGATCGGGTGTGCGGAGCCGTTTGGCAATGTGTGTGAGTCTGTCAACGGGTTGCGTACAATTCGTGGGGTGACAAAGTGACGCTGTCTGTCTGTCGGCCCTCACGGGCGAGGGTTAGGCGCTGTAAGGGCTAGGCTATAATGAAAATGATGTCTATCATACGATACCCACGCATGTCTAGACCCAGGCAATTGTGAATTATTGAGGCGCTGTGCCACGACATTTTAATCTGTCCTTCTGTAGCTGCGATAATTAAATTCAAAGATGAAACCGTGACCCTAACTAGGCAAAGTTAGAGTTTGGGCGAGCCTCGTTGACGCGGCACAATACCAGCGTCAAAAAGTGCAGGTGTCGAACGCGGCGAGACTGCTTTGGCATTCAACGGAGCTTGCATGATCGAAAGTAACAGCCAACCAACCCGACAGATCGCAATGGTGGCAGTAATGACAGTTACAACAATACTGACCGAGTGCACCAAGGTGGGCTTAGTATGTGAATGACCCACCACAGCCACACACCATACATCAGTGACGGCATCGCCATGAAGGGGCTGGCGAGTTGCTGGAGGGGTCAGATGATGGAGTGGCCCTAAGGGAAGGTCAGAGGGTGGGGCGGTCTTTCCCGGAACGCGAAATCCGACACAAATTTAGGCCCTAAACTGACCCAAATTTGGAGAGACTGTGGCAACAGTGGAGCACAAAAAAAAAACAGTAAAAACGAGGTTGCGATCCCCCTGTGACCGACCGACCGACCGATTGCGGAATTGTAATCCCTGAGGGCCGTTTATCTACTTATCTTGCCCTGCGTTTCCGTCCTTTCAATCAGTTCACGGAGCTTGTTCTGGCCCGTGCATCAAAGATGCTGAATGGTACCGGAATTCGGATATTCACTGGTGCGTCACTGCCGCGGCTAGTCTGATTCAGCTTGAATGGAACGGAGATCGTCTTCCTCGTTCGAAGGGTCGAGCCACCCACAGCTGGCAGAGATCATCTGCAGACGGTAACAAGGATGCTCGATGTGTACCCCCATTCTCGCGATGACTGACCATGCCCAGGCTCGGCATACCGGTCGCGCGCGCAGAGTTGACGCGAAACGGCATTGGCGAGACGAATGTTCGCATCGCAGAGTCCGTCCGCGAGGACGACGTGTACATCATCAATACGGGGTGCGGGGCCGTGAACACGGCCTTGATGGAGCTGTGCATCATGATCCACGCTTGCAAGATCGCCAGCGCGAAACGAATCACCGCCGTCGTCCCGTTGTTCCCTTACGCGCGCCAAGACAAAAAGGACAAGAGTCGCGCACCGATCACGGCAAAATTGGTGGCGAACATGCTCCAAAAATCGGGATGCGACCATCTCATCGTGAGTGGCTCCGACGCGAGTCACTCTTTTTTTTTTTGGTTTGTATTGTGTGCTGATTTTGATATTGCGGTCGCTTCCGTCATGGAAGACGATGGATTTGCACGCATCGCAGATTCAGGGATTCTTCGATGTTCCCGTTGACAAGTGAGTCAATTAATGTCAACGCATTTTAGTCTTGGTGGGCTAATTACGAGACAACACAGCGTAAGTCTGTTTCTTTCATTGTTCGGCGAGCGTACTGCGGTACCACACATTTGGCTTGACGACATACGCCCATTAGCTCTATGCCGAACCGTCTCTAATACTCTATATTCGGACCAATTTTGACCTCTCAAACCTGGTCATCGTCTCTCCTGATGCAGGGGGCGCCAAAAGGTGCGTAGTTATAAGGCCGGGATTTAACTGGGGTGGAAGGAAATTTGTATGCGTCGTTTGTAGGGCTACCTCAATAGCTGACAGGTTAGGAGTCGAATTTGCGCTGTTTCACAAGGAACGGAAAAAGGCGAACGAAGTATCCCGGATGGTGCTCGTCGGGAACGTCAAAGGCAAGGTAGCGATCTTAGTGGATGACATGGCAGATACGTGCGGCACGCTATGCCTTGCTGCTCACCACCTAGCCGAAGCCGGCGTGGAGAAATCGTACGCGATGGTGACGCACGGGATATTGAGTGGGAACGCGTTGGAAGCGGTGGAAAATAGCGCGTTGGATAAGCTGATCGTGACGAACACGTTGCCGCAAGAGGAAAACCAGGCGAGGTGCAAGAAGATCGAGGTGATTGATATTGGACCGGTGTTGGGCGAGGTGATTCGGCGCAGTCATTACGGAGAGAGCATTTCAAAGCTTTTTAATGAAGTGCCATATTGACGCTAGTTAGTGCCCCATTGTCATGATTGACGTCGTTGCGCGGGAGTGTGTAAACCACGTTTTCGTGACGGATTTCCGGGTGGGCGAGATTACAGGATTACGAAAGGGAATCTAGAGATAGATCTACATTGGTGAACGGAAATGGAAATTGGAGACCAATTTGTCGGGACGGGGTAGCGAGGTAAGCGAAAGTGCTAAATGCGTGCGATCCATCAAAGTCTGCATCGGGAAGATCTGTACGTGGGAAAAGTTACCAGGAAAGGCAGGATGGAAATAAGCGTCGGGCGCGACAAGTCATGAATTGTAACACGATTAAGGAAGGAGGGTTGACGTCGGAGAGATCGGAGAGATGGTTAGACCGCCAAGTGGGTGCTT
>Ga0307509_10006985_pt1 | contig 14971 bp, 14 predicted proteins | sample 10_EM_MG_FD_202245 | JGI IMG/M metagenome (GOLD analysis project Ga0307509, IMG submission 202245) | Populus trichocarpa ectomycorrhiza microbial communities from riparian zone in the Pacific Northwest, United States - 10_EM | ecosystem: Host-associated > Plants > Roots > Unclassified | place... | reverse complement strand
ACTTTACCACGATCTTCGTTGTCGAATCAGTCAACACCCCGACCCCCATATTCTATCTCGAGATCAAACCATCGGGTCATATCAACGACCTGAACAAGCGTGAGCAAGCGGACTTGCAAATGCGGGATTGCATTCGAGATCTCATAGCTGAGCTACGGACCCCTAAGTTGCATGGCGTCAGTGCGCTAGGGGTACGGCTCGCATTCTACGATTATGATGCCACGACACATGTTATCGAACCACCGGCCATCCCTCGTGATCCCATTCGCGTAAATGACACTGCACCAGCAGTGCGTTGGAGCGTGGATTTATTGTCGGATGAAGGGTACGAACGGCTGGTCCAGCTGGCAACCGAGGTGAAAAACATGGCACATGCAGTTGGAGTTTGATGCAATGGGTTCAAACTGACCATCATAAACCTTAGAACTAATTGATGATGTTCCATTCTCAATGTGCCTTTTCTGACATTGCCTTCAAAGTTACAGTACTATGTAAACCAAAAAACACTACTGTGACAGTAATAATAACAAAAAATGTGTGTTCCTGTCGGCGAAACCGGCAGCATTGTGAAAAGACTGGGTGCCTGAACAAATTCCAACCCTGGTCACCGCTTGGCGAAGGTAACATACCCGGTACTACAGCAGTATGATGACTCAGACCATTCTCTCTCTTTGTCTCTTACAACCACATTCCACGTAGTTTCTCCTCTCGTTTAATTCTCCATGAAACCTGCCACTGGTGGCCCTTCATTTGAATCATTTCCAGACCCCTTCAGACATGATAGGGGATTAGATTAGACCCTTTGGCACGCCATTCTTGCCACCGCACTTTTTCAGGTGCTGGCACATACTTATTTTCTTCGGCGCCTGCCGTTTCAGTTATCGGCTACACCAAAGGTTGAATATCTCAGCAAAAGCAAGCGCCGCGCTGCGATGAAATCGACATTGTCAGAAAAAATGTGTGCAGTTAGCGCGGAGAGTGGAGAACCAGCGAAGAAGTTTGGTTGTGGTTCGGTCTTTGAAATGGGTAGATAAGATAACGACGAGGATATTAGACGCTCATTCTCTCGAAGCAAAGGATCGTACGATTAGGCGTTACGGGACTGGAACAGCGCCCGGGATCAATGTAAGCAATTGAAGAAAGTTCAAGTTTGAAAGTTATACATTTAACAGGATCTGCAACAAGAGAAAAGATAGCCCATTAGCGAAAAGGAATGTATGTATGTACACAGGTGGCCCATAGATAGGCAAGAAAGAGACGTTGGCTGAGAGTGGTGGGCGGCGCCATCAAGAGAGCACGGTATAACTCCCCTCCGTCGTATACCCACAAACCGCAGCAGTGGCTGAGCGTGTGTTCGGGGCCGTGTCGGGACAGAGTCACAGTTTTCATTCATTTGGATTTGGACAACTGTATGTAAGGTATCGCTGTCACACGGTACACTTGGCGGTCAGATTATTCTCAGCAGTCCTAGAAAAAACATTTTGTCAGATGCACAACGTGTGAACTCTGCTCCAGCAAAGATGGACTTCACACATTCAAGTAGATAGGGACAAAAGTAAGAGGGACACTGGACAGGCGATCTGTATTATCGTGGCCTGTTTGTGTTCCTGGGCCGCTCCAACTGCCGCACTGTGCATTGACTTGTACAGATTTGTGCCTTCCCTATAAGTTTATTTGACATGTTATAGATTTAATGTGTGAAGAACGCATATAGTCCCAAGTACGTGACACGATAGCGATGATGGGGGTTCACATCATGGTATCACTGTACCCGTAGTTGCCATCACAATCTGTAATCTAGATCCTTCTCAACAAGTTGAGTTACAGTAGGTTTGGTGTATGAGTGGACGGAAAGAATGTATGCCAGCATCCACACCAAAATGGGGTTGCCCAGGGCCCGAGATGTGATTGACATTTTCATTTCGGCACAAAGACGGGAATTCCCCGAGAGGTAAGTTTGCGGATGAATGCGATATAGATATCATATCATAGCCAGACCTCGTGGCTATAGCAGCCCCAACGAGGTATTAATGAAGCAGCGAAGTGAACTCCAACTTGAATCAATCGCGTCATGCCGGCATTTTTGCAAAAGGGTCTAAAGAGGAGGATCACTGGCAGATGGGGAACTCATTTCGCTTCAAGTTAAGGTGGAGAGAGCTTATCCATTGTGACTGGCTGGCCCGTAATACAGTTCAGTAAGATTGTTTTAATTTTGAACCGGTTAATAGCTCTTGCAGCTGGTGGTCGTAGATGACGCGATTCTAGCTCGTCCTCGCGGTCATAGGGCGCAATATCGGCACGCACTCGCAGTCATCAACACAAATTCCTTGATGAAGCAGAGAACACCATCGCGTCAGGCTGGGCACATCTATTGCAAAAAGGGGTCGAGCGGGAAAAAAAAAAGAGTTAAGACGGTGAGAACTCGCACTCGCTTAAGGTAGAGAGCTTATCTCTTACTGTAGCTTGCGTCTTTGGCAGAATACAGTTCCATCTATCTCGGAGATTGCTTCATTGCAAGCTTGTGATAGGCTTCTGCGGTCTCGATAACGAGCGAGAGAACTTCGAACCGGCCTTTTGATCCGGGTTCCCGCGCCGAATTTCCATCCCGTGCCTTGCGGCCATGCAGTCCCCATGCGGGCACAAGCGCGACTTTGGCTGCCAAGTTAGCATGGCAAAAATACCATCCCTGCGCCATTGTCACGTCGGTGATCATACCGCGATCATCTCTCCAAACTCGGACATGAGCCTACCTTCACAGCGCCCAAGTCAATCCGCAACCACCCCAAAAGTGAATGAGACAAGGTGGACCCCGAGCCATGAGGTTGGTCGAGAAAGGACCACAGGGGCATGCCTTTGACATGCGGAGTGTTCCTTGCGGGGCTAGCATGAGGTAAACTAGGGCCATGGATTTAGTAGCTTTCTGCGGAAGTTTGGGCGTAAAATGTAGACTTTGGCCATAAATAACCTACCATGTCTGAAGCTTTACGTGGGGCAAACTGATAAGGAACCATCAAGGAAAGCGCTCGGGATGGCAGCACATTCGGAAAATACCAGGGTGTGTTGCGCGCGCGTTGCGCCGGATCACCAGCAACGCCCACTTCGTAGCCGCCTCCTAGAACTACAGTTACGGTCTTCATTTTTTCCGGAGTCACGATGCAATAGACCCATAGAGCGAGCGAGGGCAGCGCTAAAATTAGGGGTTGGATCGTGAATCGTACAGTACTGCTGTATGGGGAATGAGATTAACGATCGTTGATCGCCTACTAGAGGCGTCCACTACTACAGCACATATAGGTTTTAATCTCTGCGATGCGATCGATATGAAGCCTGCTCCGGAATCAGATGAGTAGACAGACAGTGGGTCGCGCAACCTTTTTTTTTGTCCTGAATGCCCATCACCATGTGTTGATGGGCGCTTTCTCATTGGTTGTTCCCGTCTCCAAAGACGGAAGAAGCATTGTGAAAAAACTTGGTTGCCCTGAAACAGTTCCACGCTTGGCGACGGTGGAATACCCCTGGGACTGGCACACTCAAATAAAAATAAACCATTCTTTCTTTCTGTCTCTTACAACCACGTCCCACCTAGTTTCACTCATTTAATTCTCCATGCAATCCGCCACTGGTGGCCCTCCGTTCCCAGACCCCTTCAGCCAACAAAAAGGATTCGGTACCTTTTGGCACGCCGTTCTTGCCACCGCACTATTTAGGTGCTGGCACATACTTATTTTCTTTGGTGCCTGGTCGACTGTCATTTCGGTCATCAGCCACACCACCAAAAATTTGGGTATCTCTAGTACCCTGCTCACAGTGTTTGTTGGAACCCTCTTTTACGTCGACGTTGACTTATTCTTGCAACCCGCAGCCTTGGTACCGTCCTCGGTTTTGTCATTTCTTACAGAACTACCTCCAGCTTTGAGAGATACAATGAGGGTCGCAGGTATTGGTCGCAGATAGTCTTTTCTTCGCGTACGATGGCAAGGCTTATTTGGTTCCATGTCCCGGGTGCGTTTTTGACCTTAATAGTGTGGAGGCGCTGTTTGACTCTTTCGTAGAAACCATGGACCTAGGCTCCGATGTGTCCCCGGGTGAAGAAAATATTCGCGTCCTCATCGAGAAAAAGACTGTCCTCAACTTGATTGATGCATTCTGTGTGTCAGTAAAGCACTACCTACGCGGCGAAGAAGGTATGCTGTCCATTCGTAGAGGTCTGTACGATGTACCAGTCTAATTCACCACAGGCATCGGCTATGAGGATATGTATCACGCAATCAGATATCTTCCACCATACGATCTTCCCGCGGGCATGCCATCCAAGGCTGACGTCTCGAGTGGTTTGGGTTCTCCAGATTCATCCACATTCCCGCAGCAACAGGGGCTCGTCCAACGCTTCTCTTCTGATGCCCAGGGCCGCGGGTCGGAATCTGGAGGCAATGGTCAGCAAGACCTCCCTCTCCCCGCCACTACTCCCGGAGAGGTTGGAACAAAGTCTGACAAGGTCGAATTTCTTGAGGCCCCGAAGAAGCCACGGCCGTCCTACAGCGATGCGAGCGTTCGAAAGTCTCTGGTCGATGCCGACGAATTACTCCCAGCACACATGCCCCCTCGATACTCATACTTGGACCTTTTCCCCTTCTCTCTCATGTTGAAGCCCCTTATCCGTCGCGGCAAGCAGGTCAAAGGCAAGAAGGCTACCCGCCTACGTGCAAAGCTGAGCCACGCAGCGGTCTCTCATAACTTACCCCTCGAAATTTCGCTCTATCTAGTGCGTTTCCACTATGGAGTAGACTTTGTACCTTACTCAACAAAACCTACAGAGCTCGTACATCGCCGCGCTTCAAAACCGCAAAGCTATTGACGCTGCCACAACCTGTACGCGCACCGTTTGGCTTTGAATGAAGGAAATGAAATTAACGGTTCCCCCACGTTTCCTAGCTGGCTTGTTGAATGCACTGAATGCACTGGTCGAGGCTTTGACTGGATTGGAACGGATTCTGACTACTCCCATTCCTTACTCGTGTGTGCCAAATTATCCACGGATCTGCTGGATACTGACTACTGCCCTCAAGATATTCAATTCATCTTTGGACCGTGACGATCGTTTACTGCTTCTTCCTGGTACGTGAACCGGAACCTACGCTGACCGGGGGTGCTTACTGACGTACGGACCCAGCCCTTCCAGCTTTGGCCAACCCTCAAGTATCTGACTATTCCCGGGACCACCGTTGTGGTATGTGCGCCCTTGGAATGAAGGCGCCCCGCTTGCCACTGATGGCACCTTTTAGAGCTTTATTTTCTTCGGCTTCCTGGTTGCCGGCGAGGAAATTGAAAGTGAGTGGCGTGTGCTCTGCCTCGTGTAGTACCATCTGACCCCGCATCCCCCGCCTAGACCCATTCGGTACGAGTCTACTCACATAAATGTTTTGATCTTGTGTTTACCCAAAAATGTTTGTCCGCAGGCTATGACAAGAATGACTTGGTGTGTACTCTGTCCCCCTTTTGTTTTCATGTGGGTAACACATACATTTAGGACCTGGATCACTTCACAAATGGCATCATCCGTAAGTATTTGTCTGTGACCATGTGTCTCAAGAATGAACTGACAGGGCACGTGTAGGCAAAGAGCTGGCGGCGATCTCCGCAACGCCGACGCCTCGTCCCCAGGACTGGGTGTTCTCGCCGGCCAATAACCGGATCACTGACCCGTTCAACCATAATACTGAGCACGTTCACCCCGAGGATTGGGTGGCCCGAGGGACGAAGGGATTGCAGGCTGCGTTATCTGGCGCTGGTCACTAGAGCATAGTTTTTCATTATTCGAGCTTAAGTCTTGCTATCACGGACGATGATCTCATCGATTAGAAAAAATATATATATACCACGTGGCTTTTTCGTTTTAGTCATGTGACCATACAAGTGCGTCCGTCCGAATTGAGCAGGATTGACTCGATTGACTGGATAGGCGGCGCAACTGAATGCTCAGGACGTCTTGTCGTTGTGGATATCTTCGTCCAACGCATTTCGTATACCTACGCAGGTTCAAGGCTGATATGGCCAATATTCCCGTCAACAAGTCCGCCCATTCATTCGACAAGGTTCGATTCGAAGCTCTACTCAACCGCAGGTTCTTCTATGCCCCAGCTTTCGAAATCTACGGGGGTGCGTGCAAACAGACACGCACTTTAAGTCTGGCCCATTCACCGTCATTTTTCATCACTTCCATAGGCGTCGCGGGTCTGTACGATTACGGCCCTCCCGGTTCTTCGCTCCAGGCGAACATCATCGGGGAATGGCGCAAGCACTTCATCGTGGAAGACCACATGCTGGAGATCGATTCCACCATCATGACGCCCGCGCCCGTGTTCGAGACGTCGGGCCACGTTGCCCGGTTTGCTGATTGGATGGTCAAGGACACGAAGACCGGTGACGTCTTACGTGCAGATCACTTGGTCAAAGGCGTCTTCGAGGCACGACTCGCGGGCGACAAGGAGGCGCGGGGCTTAGTCGCCCAGCCTCAAAAGGAGGACGAGAAGAGGAAAAAGAAGAAGGCGGTGAAGGCGACCGCGGTCCAGCTCCCAGACGATGCCGTCAATGAGTACGAGGTCATACTGGCGCAGGTGCGCAGTCCCCCGTTCCTGTCCATTCCATCATGGTCACGAGGCACGTTGCTTCCGTACAGCTGGACAATTATTCAGGTCCAGAGCTAGGCGAACTATGTCGCAAGCATGACATACGAAATCCAGATACTGACAATCCTGTCACCGAACCCCAACAATTCAACCTCATGTTCACAAGCAGCATCGGGCCGACAGGCCAACACCCTGGGTAGGGTGCTCACCTGACCATTCCTTGTCGTGTGACTGATGACGGTGATACTTTGCACACGTGCACTAGTTACTTGCGCCCTGAAACGGCGCAAGGTCACTTTCTGAACTTTTCCCGACTCCTGGAATTCAACAATGGCCGCGTTCCATTCGCCTCTGCGCAAATCGGACGTGCTTTCCGAAACGAGATATCCCCACGCGCGGGTCTGCTTCGCGTGCGCGAATTTACCATGGCGGAGATAGAACATTACGTCGACCCCGAGGACAAGAGCCACGAGCGGTTTCACGAGGTACGCGACGTCGTTCTCGACCTTCTCGACAGAAACGTGCAGGCAAGCGGCAGCACGCAAACGAGGAAGCTCACCGTGGGCGAGGCGGTGTCAACTGGGGTCATAGCGAACGAGACACTCGGCTATTTTGTGGCGCGGATTCATCAATTTTTGGTCAAAATTGGGGTCGACCCCACCCGCCTGCGGTTCCGTCAACACATGGCGAACGAGATGGCACACTATGCCACGGACTGTTGGGACGCCGAGATTCACAACTCGTATGGTTGGATCGAATGCGTCGGCTGTGCGGACCGTGCCGCTTACGACTTGACGGTGCACTCGAATAAGACCGGACACCCTCTAATTGTTCGCCAGGCGCTCAGAGAGCCCATCGTCACTGAGCGCCTCGTTGCCGAGTTCAACAAGAAGGTGCTCGGCAAGACATTTGGTAAGGACGCGGGGGTGATCCAGAACGTCTTTGCAGAACTAGACGAGTCGCGCCTGCTTGATATTCAAATAGAGCTCGCCAAGGGGTACGTGGTTTGGGGGAGAGAGGTCCTCACTACAGCCACTTACGAAACGGCATCAGATCTACCATCGTTACTACCCCGGACGGGAGGGAGCTGACCCTGACACCGGAGGTTGTTACGATCGAGCGCAAGACGTTCAAGCAGTCCAGTGCGTCTAATTTCATCGGACGCCAAGTGGGCCGGCTAAATAGACATTGCTGTGTTTCACTCCTCCCCCAGTTCGCGAATTCACCCCAAACGTCATCGAGCCGTCCTTTGGCCTCGGTCGTATATTGTATGTCCTCCTCGAGCACAATTTCTGGGCTCGGGAACAAGACGTCGAACGCGGAGTGAGCCATCATCGCCGCTCGTCCACTGTCACGTTTTCTTTTCCTTGTCTCTGACCGGACCGACGTCTTGTCGTGACTTTTACAGGTGCTTTCTTTGCCCACCGTGGTCGCACCGACCAAGGTGCTCATCGTGCCGCTCAGCGCAAAAGAAGAATTCGATCCCCTCATCCAAGAAGTTTGTACGTCATTTAGCCGTGGACGTGTGTGCGATTTCTCACACACCCTTTTTTTGCTCTTTGCTTTGCCCCAGCATCTAAGCTGCGCAAGGCGGGCATCTTCTCACGCGTGGACGATTCGAATACCTCGATAGGAAAGCGGTACGCGCGCAATGACGAACTCGGCACCCCTTTCGGCGTTACGCTTGACTTCGCCTGTGAGTACGGACCCCTGATGACGAGTCGGCAAAAACGAGAGGGACTGACGTCGCACATTGGCGCACAGCGGTCCAGAACCGGACGATGACACTGCGGTAAGTTTTTTTAAGCCCCATCCATGTGAAGCCGCCGCCGCGCGAGTCGTGGTCGCTCAACGGCTACTACTTTACTAGGGAACGCGACACGACCGGACAATTGATCGGCGATATTAATGAAGTCATCTCTGTGCTGATTGACCTGGTCAACGGTACCATTGATTGGACGGAAGCGTGCAAGGTTCTCCCCGCATATGACGGCGTTCAGGCCGTTGATTAGTCGGAGTAGCTGTGTTAAAAATGTGGTACTTTTTGGGGCGGCACTAGATCACACTGTTCGGAGAAGGTACAGCAGCGCAGACGCGAGCGAATAACGGATGAAGAAGATATATTAAAAGAACGGGGCGTGTGTATGTGAAAGATCGAACGGTACAAACGATGGCCAAAGTGTCTCGTGCCAAGGTCAAATGACCACAGGTACCCATGCCAGCACTGCGTGGGGGCGAAACAGACAGGTTGCGTCCCGGGTGATGGCTTCCGCTCCAAGGGCAAAAACCCGGCAGACGGTGTGACAGGGGGATTTGTTATTTTCTCCTACGTCGTTTTGACGTGAATCACGTCTTCTGTGAGCTCAAAGATATTTCAAGTACTGTACGTTCGGCACACGTATGGGAAAAGAACCCAATCCGGAGGGCGTTCCCCACCGGGTCACCGCGTGGTGGATTGCGGGCATACGGAGAGCTTAGTAACGTGCTAACCAGAGATGACTAGGGCTCGATGTGCGGCCGTGTGGCCGTTCACAAGCTCGGGCGCAAAAGACATGCCCCACCTCGCGATGCGTGCATGTCGGTTTCATATCCTGTAGGGGCTGATCACGACTTGGCTCGTTATGACCGCGTCCACGGTAGGAAATGACCGTGGTCCCACAGAACCCATCTAATCCACCCTCCATCATCCATTCCATCATCATCATGGATCATACCAGACAGACGCTCCCGAGATCCTCGGGAAGCTGAAAGAAGAGTCAATGACGGTATTGTGGGTCAAAAGGATTAGGTTTTTGTTTCTCCGCCCTGTGTCCGTGGGGGGTGGGCCGACTGGCCTTCATTTTACCGTGCACGCATGTAAGACCTCGATGGAGGGGAGAGGGGCCAGACCCGCTCATAATCGGAGGGTCGGAGCTCGAGTACAAACGTCTAAAGCGGACAATACACGGATGGGTGGACGGTGGGTCATGTGGCCCCCCGCCCAAATGAGCGGCGTGCGAATTGACCACGCACCCACGGGCCAGGAATGATGGGCGCAAGCCCAGGCCCATCATGACGCCAACCAAACCCGCCTCGTGAGCGCCAAACGTTTGTGTGTGATCTGTAATACAGTACAGGCGCTGCGGGGAAGGTGGTGGGATGTGGGATGGCGTTTGGCGTTTTTCGGTTATGGCCGAGTGGGGGCCGTAAGCGCAAGGGACCTCTCCCTCCCAGGTTTGGGTATTGGGACGGATTGAGAAATGGACGCGTGTCAGACACGGAGCGCTGGCGCATTACTCCTTTACTTTACTTTTCCACCCTCACCCTGGACTCGATAATGATGCGGCCCACGAAAGGGATGAACTTTGTCTGTCATGATCAATCAATGGGTTTTCGGGGTGTTCCGAGAAAACGGTGTTTGTCGGGGAAAGATGGAGCTAGCGTTGACGACCGGGTGGGGGCTGGGAATTAAAAAGTGGCGAGGAAAGGTTGGGGATTGTGAAGTCATTTCGAGGCGACTCGCGTTCTTTTGAAAAGTGCACGGGTCGCCAAGATGAAATTGTGCGTGGTGGAGAGAGGAAATTGAGATGGAGAGAGAGGGAATGAGACGCACGAGTTGCCGTACTGCAGCCGAGCCGAATCACGAAATAGTCAAGGGGTGATACTTAACGCGCCCAAAGGAACGGGCCACTCATCCGTGATGACATTTTGTACGACGCATGTCTGGCCATTTCGGGGCGGGCGGTGATCTATTATCTTCGGAAGTTGTCATTGATTTCTCAGGATGAGGAGCGACAGCCCTGCGCAGTACGTACGGTAAAAGGAAGGCGAGAACGCCCCAAGATACAAAAAAGAGAAGGGGAATTACCGGGGAATGAATAGCGGAGGGATGAAAGTTGGTCACGAGGCGGAGTGGAGGGAGCGAGGAGGGTAAAATGAGTGAGGTGGGTGAAGGATAAGTACGTCAAAGGATGAAGGGATCTTTGACCAGAGAGGGATGGCTGGGAAAAACGGGGATGACGAAATAGGTAGATCGACTAAAAGGACGTGAAAAATGGATCAGTTGAGGGAGATCGGAGGAATGAGCGTGGATCAAATGGGGGTCGGTCACACGTCCCAAGTAGAGAGGGGGGCAGGGGATGAGAGGAGGCGAGATGGGAGGGGGACACAATCGGGGGAGGGCTGGACCCGCTCGGCGTCCTAGGCACAGGATGAAGCGAGGGGTGGCTAGAACAGCGAGTGGAGTGGGGCTGTGTGTGAGGGAGGGGGTCGACCCTAGTACAGCAAGTGTAAAGATGGGATTGGATCCCTTATCTTGGACTCGAATCGCTTTTCCTTTCCGCGACCCGGAGCCAGTGCAGTTAGGAAGGCGCGGACTCGATGCAGACTACGCTATCTAGCATTCTACAAATTGGGCGCATGGCAAGGAAAAGACACGCGTCCGAATGGCATTCTTAAAGTAGGATGCATTCCCATTGGATAATTGGGCCGATTGGACGCTTTTGAAATGACGAGAAGAGAAAAAAAAAAAGGTCCCAAAGATCTGGATTGCGAGATGGTCACCAAGTCCTAAACTGAAATGGGTCCTCCCCTCCTCTCGCGCGCAATCTCGCTAGATCCAGCAGTAGTGCCTTTGGGCCGATGGCCACCCTCTCCGTCCTGCCTATAAAGCCTAATCCTTTTCCGCCATTCTCCCTTTGACATCCCCTCCCGTGTTACACCGCTCAACACTCTCAACCCTCTCTATCTCTTTCTCCTTCACCTCTGTATTTTTATCCTTTCACCTCTCTCTCTCTCCCTCCCATTCACACTCTACTCCCACCATGCCGGACGCGTCCAAGCCCATCCAAAAGGGTGCCCCATCCCATCTCGTCTCGCTCCCCACCATCTCCAGCCAGCTTTCTTCATTACCGCAGGCCAAGAGCCTTGCCCACGTCGCTGTCTACAACTCATCAATGTCCGGCCAACACGCCGCGGAGAGTGAAGCAAAGGTGCGTTACTGGACCCTTTCCCGTCCACTCCCTCTTTCCTGTTGCTAACCGAAATTCCGTCTCTCTTCTTAGCTTAAAAAAGCATTGTCAAACAATGTCGGGACGGCGCAAACGCTCGCGTACGCGACTTCCGTGAGTCGTTCACGCCGTCCATCCGACCACGCCAGAGCATTCCGAACTGAGACCCACATGCAGCCAACCACACCTTCTCACAATCAAGCCTCGCAGGGGCTCATGATGAAGAGACCCGTAAGTGTCTGTCATTCTACTGTACGTCGGGGCACCCGCTCATATCCGCCCTTCCTTCTCCTTCACAGCCCCGAACAAAACTACAGGCCTGATGGTCACACACAACACCCACCACATTAGATTTCGGTTGTTTCTGGGACTTTGGTCGTCGCATACTGGTTAATGTTTTTTTTTGTTTCCTCGTATATCGTTGTGCATGCATATCCTCATAGACGGGTGTTACTGGAAATACCCCCCTCCCCATTATCGCATTCCTTCCCATCTTTCCTCGCATTTACATCTCACCCGACGTACATTGTCGATACCAGCCACATCACATATTCTCTTTAGTGCTACCTACAATCATCCCGGTTCGTTTTACCGTGCCACTTGTCCCCCCCGTCCCCCCATGCTTGGTTATCCGCGGTCCTATGCAGGTCTACACTGTGTTGATGTGCCACGCAATTTATTTTTTTCTAAAAATTCAATCAACTTTTGATTGGAAAGACTCATGTTGGAGACCGCGTCGCTTCTCGGCTCACTAATCTGAGACACGCTCACCAGTTTCAATACCGCAGGCGTCCATCCACATCCAGTTTGTTCTTCCTGAGACCGGCAGTCTCCGTTCCGAGTCACAGCATTGACTATGGTCCATGCATGCTACCTAGTGGTGACTCATGTATTGTCTGCTTCTTGTTCCGTCAGCTTCCTTTCCCAAGTTTCATCAAGAGGACCGTTCGGAACACATCTATGGTTTTTGTGCCTTTCATAATGATGATGTGTTGACCGAACCTCTCACCAATCAGATCTTTCTGGATTCAAATTTTCCACTCGCGATAAGCATGGCCTGAGCGAAAATGAGCACTCGTGCCGTCGTTCGGCATCTTTTGTCTGGCGTCCCCAACCAAACGACCAGCGAACGGTTCCATTTTCTATCTATCTCTACACGCGGCAAGCGTGCGCCGCCGCCATCGCCACATCAGATCGCCACCTCCATGGACCCCTGGTGGTTATCACTCACTGTATACGGCAGAAGCGGTTCTCTCTCACTCTCCCCCCCCCAAACATTTCATTTTAATAATAATTAAGGCCAACTACGTTCCTCCCCCCATTCTGTTGGATCAACGAGAAGAGATAAGCCGTTGAGACCGGATCGTGATTGGATCTGCGGTGACAAGAAGATGCTTTTGCTCCGAACTCTCTGCCAATCGCACGTTCGCCGCATCCCCCTGCCATGCCATGACAGTCCACCAGTGGGGTGGTTCCCGAAGCACCTTATCCGCCGACATCTCTCTGTTTAGAGTGCTTCCAGGAATGGACACGACTGGCGTGGGTTTGAGACCTCCTTTTGTAATAATATGGCTCCATCACTCGGATCCGAGTCAAAATATCGTCGTTTTCTGAACAGAGAAACTGGTCGCGGTGAACCGCGCTCGTACGCGCGCACGCAACAAACCCCACACTACGGGCGGTATGATTACAGCAAATAGAGTCCGTTCCCGGCACGTCGCGCATTTCCGATGGCCCCGAGTTCCACGTATCAAAAACGGTGCTTCTATTTGCCTCTAGCTCGCCATGTTTTTTGTTATTTTCCCCTTTATTTCTCTCTTTCCCCGCATGTAACAAAAAAAAAACACAAGATAAAAAATAAATACACGAAGAAAAAAAATTCAAATTGTCCCCAATCTCCCTTTATTACTCCACCAACGCCGCAAAATAACTTTGAAATAAACACACTCGAAACGTGCCCGCTTGGCCCACCCTCGGCTTCTATTTCCCCCCTCCTTTTTTTGGTTGCTCCTCGAGGTGCCGATACAGGTACGCCCCATATTGGTACTGACTACGCCGGAAGGTAGAACGCAACGCCACAGACCTTTTTCGCCTCAAGTTTTGCTAATTGCTAATTGCTTCGGATACTTGCGAAACGAAATGAAACGACACACCCATCGGGTTGCATGGCATTGGGCTGGGGCTGGCGGCTGGCGAATCGCTACAGTACGGCTTTGGAACCGCGCAGAATCCGCAGCACTGCTCGATCATCGACCGGGGACAGATTCCGGTCCTTGGCTTGCGATTCTTATTCTTCCTCTCCCCTCCAAACCCTTCGCCCTTGTGCCGGAATCACTACTGTACAGGTTCAAAAGATTGTCCGTCCCATGAAAGGTTGCCGTCCGAGCCTACCGGACAAGCGTGTGTCCCATTTCCCAACGCAGCGGGAAATTAAAATGTGGATTTTTCTCTCTTTTCATTCTTGAACCGTCCGTTCATGTGAACCAGGGAGCGGAGGCTCGCTATTTCCACAGCGCCCATCAGGCCCGTCGCCGGACAAGAAAAACTCTCACCACTTGGCGCGCCACTTCGGATGGAGGCGTGGGGTAAGGAGAAGGGAAGGGGAAGTGGGGAGTGGGTGGGAGAACCCGACCCATGGACCAGGGAATCATCACCACGCATGCCCCCATCTCCTTTTGATTTCCGGGAAACGTTTTTTCCCCCCATCTTCTCCTTGTCCAACCGTAAACTTTGTTTTGGAACACTGGTAGCTATCGGCTATCTCGGGCGCTTTTTTGTTGATTTTTTTGCTTGTGATAGCAAAGAAAGTCGCGTCCCGGAGTGCTGGCTTTGCATCTGCTGCTGGCGTTGTTCTCGTGGCCAGCCGAGCCCACCCGAACGCGCACCAACCTCGGGGTACCCACAACCTGCCAAATCCAAAAAGCTTCCTTTCCCCAGGACGATTCTACGCCTCGGTCAGGCGATTTGACTTGCGCTTGCGCCGCAAAATGACTCGGGGCGGTCGGGTGGGGTGTTCTCCTGTTCCTTCGTCTCCCAGAAAAAGGGAATAAATTTCGAACGCTGCTTAAACCCGTAACTGTGGAGTTTCGAAAACGCTGATCTCGAAAGGAACGTGTAGCGTGCTTCTTTCTTCATGCTTTGCTTCTATTCCCGGTATCAGGATCCTCCCCCAAGACCCCCTATCTATCAGTCACATAGCCAATCTACCTCAGCCTTACCCATACCGGTCTCTACCGCTATAAAACCCCACCGATCTGCCCCAAGGCGGTAGGGCCATCCTACCCTCTTCCTGCTCTGCTCTCCGCGGAGTGGCGAGTTCCTCCCGGCGGCGCGTCGACAAACGATTTAGAGTTGATT
>Ga0307509_10006983_pt1 | contig 14974 bp, 12 predicted proteins | sample 10_EM_MG_FD_202245 | JGI IMG/M metagenome (GOLD analysis project Ga0307509, IMG submission 202245) | Populus trichocarpa ectomycorrhiza microbial communities from riparian zone in the Pacific Northwest, United States - 10_EM | ecosystem: Host-associated > Plants > Roots > Unclassified | place... | reverse complement strand
CGACGAATCCAACGTACGTTTGGCCCTTGAGATGGCAAAGCACCGGGGTTTCGTTCACGGGCCGGCGATTTGCGAGGAAGCGGTTTGATCATCGGGGGAGACAGCATCGGAGCCCACATGATTTCGCGACGATCGTTGTCGGCTCCATCCGTAGAAGGGATTCATAAGAGTGGACATATGGTACACTACTACTGCACGCTACAGGTTTGGCCTTACGAACCTCGCAGTGACACATACCAGTGCTCTTTTCGCCGATGGAAAGAAAATAGCAGCCGCACCGCATTGACGGCAGCACCATCGGAAGCTGAACTCGACCGTCCTACTTGTGCGAACGTGCGCGTCGGGGCGTACTGTTTGGCTGGATTCGAGTACCGGCCGGGTATCTCCTCTGGCGGACTCTCTGCCCACAGCCGACGGGAAATTTTGACAGAGGTCCGATACAAAATCACCAATTTTTGGGGGGGACTCTTTGGTCTGGGCACCCCAGCCGTCGCCCGGTCTGGGTTGAGCACCGGCCTGCAGTTCGGCCGAAAATTTGGGCCGGAATGGCAGCATAGATGCGCAAAAATCCGGATTTAGTCCTATTGCTCCCCTCTGTACATCCTTCCCCTCCGGACAAATGATAGAACTGAAGCCCAAGGTCGAAGTGGGAGCTCTTCTCGACGGTGCAGGGAAGTGTGTGTGGGAAAAAGTTGGCTTGGCATCGGTGAATAACTAAAAATAGGACGGAGATGGATGATCGGGGGTTGGATCTTGGAATTCACTTCTGTCGTAGCCGACGCACGTTCGTCTGTACCCTCATGCGCACTCCACCGTCCCCTGCGGTATTTAAACCTATGGATTTCGATTTTTCCTCTCCGCTGAAGCCAGGGCTCACGTCGTCTCACTTCCCACTCAACGTCCTCCCAAATGGCGTCCGGCGAGAAAATTTCCCCCAGCAGCTCAACCAACGGCAAGCTCGCGGTTCAGTCCAACTACGTCGACCTCGATGAGCAGCGTAGGGCCGCCCTCGCTGAGATCGACAATGCCCCCTTCGCGTTCGTCCACACCGCTTGTCTTCTGCCCTCCAAACTCTTCTCACCTCCCGTTACAGATGGTTCCACATAAGGGTCTGCTTGGTCGCCGGTGTCGGTTTCTTCACAGATGCGTATGTGGTCGTGTGATCTACTCCGATATCGAGCGCTCCCTCTGACCGTTCTGACAGCTACGACATCTTCGCCATCAACATCGCCTCGGTCATGTTGGGTTACGTCTACGGAAAGGGTGAGTTTTCTCGACATCCCGGGCTGGTCCGCTTATCAAGCAAATTTCCAGGGGGTAAACTCAACATTAATCAAGACCTCGGAATCAAGGTCGCTACCCCCGTTGGTACTTTGGTCGGACAACTCTTCTTCGGTTGGTTGGCCGATGTTGTCGGCCGTAAGAAGATGTGTGAGTGTTTCCACAGAAGATCTCGCTTTCGGTCATTTTTGCTCACCGGCGATCCGTAACCATAGATGGTGTGGAGCTTATGATCATCATCATCGCCACCTTCGCTCAGGCACTATCTGGCAACGCTCCTGCCGTCCACATCCTTGGCGTCCTCATTGTATGGCGTTTCATCGTGAGTCGTATTTCTCTCTCGACTGAAGTCGAGAATATGCGCTGAACAACCGGTCCAGATGGGTATTGGAATCGGCGGTGACTATCCACTTTCTGCTGTCATCTCTTCCGAGTTTGCTTCCACTCGGATTCGTGGCCGTATGATGACTGCAACATTCGCTGCCCAGGGTTTCGGCAACTTTGGTACGTTGACGAGCGTCTTGCCAAGCTCGCCAAGGAATTAATCAAGAATCGTTCCAGCTGCCGCCCTCGTTTCCCTCATCGTCGTGCACGCCTACAAAAGCTCCATCCTCAAGGATTCCCCCACCGCACCCAATAGCGTTGACGTCTGCTGGCGTCTCCTCATCGGCCTCGGATGCGTCCCCGGTGTTATTGCCCTCTACTTCCGGCTCACCATCCCTGAAACCCCTCGTTTCACCCTCGATATCGACCGTAACATGAAGCAGGCGATCAAGGATGTCGAGGGCAACTGGAAGGGTATCGAGGCCGCTCCTGATCACAGCGTCATTACCACCAAGGTCGATGTTCCCAGGGCCAGTTGGAAAGACTTCCGCAACCACTTTGGTCAGTGGAAGAATGGAAAGGTTTTGCTCGGCTGTGCCTGGTCTTGGTTCGCTCTCGACGTGCGCCCCTTTTCTCCCGGTTTCTGTGGCCCGGCCGTTTACCCAATTCGTTTAGATTGCGTTCTACGGTCTTGGGCTTAACTCCTCCATCATCTTGACCGCCATCGGTTTCGGATCCCCACACTCTACCGGATCCCAAAAGATCTTCGACAACCTGAACAACATCTCCGTCGGTAACTTGATTCTTGCCGTCGCCGGTCTCATTCCTGGATACTGGGTTTCCTTCCTTTTCATCGACTCCTGGGGCCGCAAGCCTATCCAGCTTCTCGGTTTCTGCGTGCTCACTTGCACCTTTGTCGTCATGGGTTTCGGATACGACAAACTTACTTCCACCGACGGAGGAAAGAAGGCTTTCGTCTTCCTTTATTGTCTGACGAACTTCTTCCAAAACTTTGGCCCCAACACGACGACCTTTGTCATTCCTGGAGAGATTTTCCCCACCCGTTACCGTTCCACGGCCCACGGTATCTCTGCCGCTTCTGGCAAGCTTGGTGCTATTGTTGCCCAAGTCGGATTCGCCCGTCTTCGTGATATCGGTGGTACCAACGCTTTCGTTAAGCACATGTGAGTGTCACCCCTCATTTAATCGTTTTGGCGTAAGCCTCACCGTCATTGTCATTCAGTCTCGAGATCTTCGCCCTGTTCATGTTGACGGGTATTTTCTCGACCCTCTTGATTCCCGAGACCAAGGGCAAGACTCTCGAAGAGCTCTCTGGGGAGGACCAGGAGAACTTCGTCCGTGGTCAACTGACGGAGTGAAGAGCTCGTGGCTAGTAATTTCTTATACGGGACTCCTTCATCAGCCTTTTGCTTTCTCTCTCCCCTCTCTCTCCGTTTGCTTTGTATGCGCTACTCCTTTACCATCACCGGGCGATTTAGGCATTAATGCTAACTGGTTGTTTGTAATGTCTGTTTTTGTTCTGATTCTTTCTCTCTAATGTCAACCCCTTCAAACGCTCAATAGTTGATGCACGGTTCACGCTCCATCTTCAGGTTTTTAATGTACCAGGTAGATGTACAAAGGAAGCGGGGGTCGCCACCGCTTCTATGATAGTAATGAAGGCTGAACAAACCTGCGGTGGGAGTTACGATTGAAGTACCGGTCATGTCCTGTATACTCGCGACTCGACCGGGGATTCAGAATGTCAGCAACAGTTTCACGATTTGATGGACTTCGTGGAGGCGGCAAGGGTGACCGCTAGGGTGGCGAGCATTACTTCAGATGGAAAGAGAAATCCCGCTGGAAGTGTTTATCCTATCTTACTTATCTGGTCCTTGTGGTCCCCACCCTATTGACTCCTATCACAGTGATGCTGATGGCGTAAGACCTCTCTCGCGCGGTATCCACATATAGCCCCCCACAGCGCCCTAAAAAGTTTATTTGCATGAATGGGTAATGCGTACCGGCCGAGTGGGTTCTTGAAGGAATGAATTCCGGGTGTCGATCGCAAGGTGTAAGGAAGGAAGGAATGGTTCTCGGCGACCGAGATAAGGAGAAGCCGGACGATGATCACGATTACAGTATGATCACTATGATGGTGGTGATGTGATTATCTGGCGTGAATTTGTATGATGTGCATAGTACACAGGCACCAGAGAGATTTCGAAATAGGGGTCGGGCGGAGTGTGTGTGGGGATATGAAATATACGGAGTGGGTGTGTGAATTCGCGGGTGATAGTGAAGTGGCCGGTGTGAGGGGAGGAGGTTGAGTTTAATCAATAAAAAGTGTGGGGGTCGTTTATGAGTTGACGGAGTTGAAGTAGAATGCTGAGGGGTGGTTTGATCGGGTCCCTACTCGGGAATGAAGGGGATCGACTCATGGCGGGGGTGACGCCGGAGCGCGCGTAGAACGTGGAGAGTTGGAACGCGGAGAGTGTGAATGTTGGCGTGTGAACCTGAAGGGTAAGGGTCGGTCCCGGTGAGAGCAAACCAGATGCGACCACCACCCACTGGTGCTGCGAACGACTTCCTCCACCTCAAATTTCCCAGAACTTGGGGAGGGGGAGGGGGTCCTTCATTGTGAGAGGATCACGGTTTCTCCTTCACGATCGGGCGGGAGTTGGGGCCGGACAGCGATGGTGGAATGAGGGAGAACGGGTTGCATGCCTGGCGGTTGCGATAGTCCTGGCGGATGGTCGTTCCGCCTAAGGGCCTGTCCGCAAGTCGACAGAACGACCACAATGTCAGGCACCTACGGTTCTGTCCACAATTCCTGTGGCGTTCCCGCTCGCAGAGCGGGGCAAGTTTCGACTTGGTTCGAGCCAGGTATTTCCGTCGGGGGAGGATGTCCGCGCACGTGATTGGATCTTCGGGAATTTATCGCGGGCGCCTATTCGATCCCTTGGGAAGGTGCCTGCGCTGACTCGTTCACCACCACCTCCATCGCCGCTCGTCCACTACTACTGCGAAAACCCTCGCTCACGATGGCGCAGAACCAGAACATACGGCAGGCGGAGGGGGTCCTCAGATCCGTCCCCGATCCTGGCCAGATAGTGTGCGATCCTTCCGTAATCCCCGTTCGCTCAACACCCTGCTGACTCGTTCCTGTTGCACCTCTGCTCCCGGCCATCCTTAACACATCCGTCTTTCAGATTGCCCAAGGATGGAGAGACAAACATCTTGATTACATCGGCTTTGCCCTACTGCAATAACGTACCTCATCTGGGTATGGCATTCAAGTGACGTACGTTTGCGGATCTCTGACATACGGTTCAAAGGGAACATCATCGGAAGTACGCTGAGTGCGGATGTGTACAGCAGGTGAGTAACGTAATCGTGCCGTCGTGGAATAGGGAGCTGACTAACGCCTATCAGGTACTCCCGTACGTGCGACCGTCCTTCGAGGCCCCCCTCAGTTGTACTCACCGAACCGTTCAGGAACAAGGAATAGGAGAACACTATACATCTGTGGTACAGACGAGTATGGTACCGCCACCGAGACTCAAGCGTTGAAGGAGGGCATTTCCCCCAAAGAGCTGTGCGACAAATACACAGCAATTCACATGGAGACGTATAAGTGGTTCGAACTTGGGTTGGTCCCCGGTCATGAGCTGGCGGGGGGTGAGAACTGATCACGCTACAGTTTTGATTACTTTGGGCGGACATCATCTCCGGAACACATAGAGTGAGATACTCAACCATTGCAGGGTATTACCCCTGACTCGGTTATCCTCGCAGGATATGCCAGGAGATATACCTCAACCTTCAGAAGAACGGATACCTCGAGAAACAGGAGAAACCCCAAACGTATTGTGAAGGTTGCCAAAGGTATCGGGAGTTGCTCTAAAAATTGGGGAAACAACTAACCGGGACGTCAGATTCCTTGCAGATCGTTTCGTAGAGGGCGAGTGCCCGTATTGTCACTTCGATGTACTCCCTCTTTTGCTCTATCTGATACGGGCGCTAACGTTATTTCCTTCAAGGATGCTCGAGGTGATCAATGTGACGCGTGCGCCGGGACGTTTGACGCCATTCAACTGAAAAACCCCCGTTGCCTCGTGAACAAGACTCACAAGGTGGTAGCGAAAACTACCTCGCATATGTATGTGAGCCTCGACAAGCTGCAGGACTGGACACAAGAGTGGATCAAGCGATCGTACGCCGCAGGGAAATGGTCATCCAACTCCGTGATAAACACGGAAGGAGAGATTGTCGACGCACGGCTGAAAAGTGGATTGAACCCGAGTCCTGTAACTCGAGACTTGACCTGGGGCGTTCCGGTCCCACTCTTAGACGGAGCGGACCCGTATGGCATGAAGGGGAAGGTCCTCTGTAAGACGTATAGGCTTTTGACGTGTGCATCCCTCTGACCCGTCCCTTTCAGATGTCTGGGTAAGCACTGGTCAATATCTCACCAAAGATTGGGAGATAACACCCATCCAAGTTTGACGCCTGTATCGGATACCCAAGCATCACCGCCAGCTATACGCCCGAATGGAAGCAGTGGTGGCTGAACCCCGACAACGTTCGGCTTTACCAATTCATGGGTAAAGACAACGTTTATTTCCATACCATCTACTGGCCATCAATTCTTCGTGGTGATGGGAGAAATTGGTCACGTCTGCACCATCTCTCCACAACAGGTACGGGACGGAAGTATAATTTTGCTCCCTGTCTCACGTCCCCATTAGAATATCTCAACTATGAGGGAGGAAAGTTCTCAAAGAGCCACAACCGTGGTGTGTTTGGGCCTGCCGCCAAGGAGACCGGAATTCCTGCCTCTGTGTGGAGATATTACCTGATTTCGACTCGACCTGAGACCCAGGACGCAATGTTCTCATGGAGCGACTGCGTGAGTTTGGCTGTGGCTCCGTATTTGACATTTGCTGACTCGCCTGCGAAGATCACAGCAAATAACAGTGTCCTCCTGAACAAGTAAGTGCGCCCCCAGTGTGACGTACCTCGTCCTCATGCGTCGGTTCCAGCTTCGGAAACCTCGTGAACCGGGTCCTCAAGTTCGTCGCTGCCGTTTACGGCAGCGCTGTTCCAGACAGCGGCGATGAACCTGGGCCCCTATCCCCCAATGTTGAACTGGATGCGGAGTTCGTCTCTGATGTCAACGGCCTCCTCAAAGACTACGTCACCGCGATGGATGCCGTCAAGCTGAGGTCTGGGCTGCAGATAGTGATGCACATATCCGCGCGAGGGAATCTATACCTGCAATCGTCTGGGCTAAACAAGGCGCTTCAAGCCGAAAACCCCAAACGCTGCGCACAAGTCGTGGTTCGGGCGATCAATCTGATCTACGTCCTCTCCGCTCTTATTTATCCATTCATGCCCTCGACTTCGCAATCGATTCTCACGCAGCTTAACGCACCCGCTAGGGCCGTGCCAGAGGCCCTATCGATTGACATCCTTCCGGGGCATCAGCTCGGGAGTCCGGAGCATCTGTTCAAGAAAATCGACGAGGGGATGGTCGACGTGTATAAGGAGAAGTTTGCGGGTAACAAGCCTGTTCCGGACGGACCGGGACCGGATTCTACACACGTCGCGGGTGCTGCACCGAAGAAGGCGAAGGGTAAGACCCCCGCGCAACCCGAGGCTCCCGGCCCGAAGACTGCGGAGGTGTTGGCGTGGGAGGAGAAAGTGAAGACGCAGGGGGATATTGTGAGAGAATTGAAGGCGAAGAGTACGAAATCTGCCGAGGATCAGGCTGGAATCACGAAGGCGGTGGGTGAGTTGAAGAAGTTGAAGGTGGGGTTGGCTGTGTATCAGCAGAAGGCGAAAGCTGATGCTGCGGCCGTGGCTAACTGACGACGGCGCGCGTTCGGATGTTTGGAGAGGGTATCACTATTGTATGGCCCGTAGTTGTCACTAGATGTGTTACAAGTGGCGGCTGTATGGCCGGGAGGGAGAAGTACACGTAGAATGAACGAGACGTATCCCGTGTCCCTTCCACTGTCGACATACACAGATATGATCCATACAGGAGAGATCGCATACACAAGACCACAATAAGATGGAAATGGTTGAGGCGGGTGTGACCGTTTTTTTTCTAAGAGTGAGAGGTGTACTCGGCCAGATCAACGAGTCCTCTCCTGGTCAGCTCAGGCAACAAACTCGGTACACGATCTCTCGTATCCCTTTCCCCACTGTTCGGCGAGTACACAAGCCACGAGCAAACCGAATGTGAGGTCCAGAATTGGACCAACAGCCGGTCGAGGTCCTCCCAGTCCCGGTGATCCGTTTCCCCGGGGTTTCCGCGAGGCGGAGTGCATGAGTGGATAGTAATTTTTTGAAGGTTTTTGGGTTGGACGGTTTGGAGTGCCGCCACAATCCAGTGGATATTCGATCTCCTGCCCAGAAACATCAAATATTCGAGTCTCGCGGCCTGGGACACGTTGGAGGAACGGTCATGGGCATGACCCACACGGTTCGCTTGTGGCCCCGTGGACGCGGGTTACAACACCGTAAAAATAATTCCCAACTTCGCGTTGATGGCACAGGGGATCGTGGGCGGTGTGGAGAACCATGTTTCCCCTTCCCGCTTCGATCTCGATTTCCATTACGCCGGCCCGGAGTGTTCCGTCCGCCGATCCACCAACCTCGGGCTGATCATCATCTGGATCATCGTGGGCGCGACTGATCTCCACAGCCTGCGAGAGCCCGCCTCGCCCTGGCCAGCCCTTCTCACACCATAGGCACGCGACAGCAAGATCATGCAAGGCGAAGTCTACGCGTCGTATCGTCCCAGTCCACATGGCCGGCGACGACTCGGTCGTAACAGAAGTCGGGTAGTCACCGCCACCGTCTTGTTCGTCGGGTTGGTCATTGGGGCGCTCGCCGGTCGATGGTACGTAGAGGAAACCCACGAATCCGTCGAGGCAGATCCCCCACAACCGCCGAAGGATCCACACACGACCGTGCTCGACGAGTTTGAGGGGATGTAAGTCTTCTTCTGCCAGGCTCCTGGAACGCGTGTTTCAAACTCTTGGCTTTAGAAATTTGGTTTCACCGGCTCAGAGTCTGGATTCATACACTTCCCCTACGAAACCCGACGAAAAGGCAATCGTGACGTCGCTCTACACCGACGCGTACGGTGTTGCGGTATCCGCGCTCGGTTACTCGATATCAAAAACCTCAACCTCGGCACGGAAGATCGCGATTTACCTCCCCGAAAAGGTTTCCAACTATACCCTCTGTCGAGTGGAATCTGCGGGATGGGAACTCCTCCCGGTGAAATACATACCCCCTCCGGATGGCGGCAAGGACGTCTTTTGGAGGTTTTTGGACCAGTACACGAAATTGAGGATTTGGACTTTGGATCAAGCCCCGACTTCCCTCAAGTCGATCGTGTATCTGGACGCAGACACGCTCGTGAAACGAGCCTTTGACGAACTCTTTGATATCCCCTTCGTCTTCTCCGCGAGCCCCGACGTCTACCTAGACAACCGGGGATTCACAATCGGGTTCAACGCCGGCGTGCTAGCCATCAAACCAGACTCCAAGGTTTTCGACGACATGCTGACCAAGATCTACCGGGATGACTACAAACACAACGAAGCAGAACAAGGCTTCCTCAACCTCTACTACGGCCAACAAGTCGTCCGGCTCCCGCACGTGTACAACGGCAACCTCGCGATTAAAAGCAAGAGTAGACAATACTGGGCCGCCATTCAAGATCAGATGCGTATCGTCCATTTCACCCTGACGAAACCGTTTGATGTGTTACCCAGGTGTGGAGGAGTAAACGAGACTTGCACGCCGGGAGAAATTTGGGATACCGAAAGGCACAAGAGCTTTTTAGAGACGGCGAAAATGGATAGGGATGGGAATTACAAGGAAGAGATCGAATGGTGGGGGAGCGTGTACGATGAGATGGTGGCGAGTATCAAGGTGGACCATTGTAACCCCACGGAATGATGACTTTTCGCTCTTAGCCAAGGGTTAAGTTGATATTCGATAGTCACAGAGGGCACGTGCATGGAAACTGGTGAGCCCAGGAAAATGTATCGAACTGTTTCGTACGCGGAGTGATTACTCAAAGTCCTCAACCGTTGTCCTTCTGGTACAATAGGTCAGCTCTGCCTGTCCTCTGAAGAATGCGAATGGAAGGCGAAAGATAAATAAATACGCTTTCAGTCAACCCGAACCTTCCCCACAAACTCCTTCAACTCTGCCATGCTCTCCTGGTCTGGTAGGGTCGGCAAGTGAACCAACGCTAGTTGGTGCCCGGCTTGCAACCTTGCCTTGACCAAACCGATGAGTGGGTCAAGGGGTTCCAAGTTAGCGTAGTGAATGACCTTGAGGGACCTGCATGGAATCTCCGCCCCCGGGTGCAACAAGGGAAGAAGAGCTTCTGCAAATGGCCTGTCCCATGGAAATACGTGGAGTATCTCTAAATTCTCGAGGGCAGCGATTGGGAAATGTGTGTTGTTGGGGAAACATCCGATAACCGCACTTTGAATTTGGTTAAATGGGATGTAGCTTGGATCAGAAAACCAGTCGACTAGAATGGGGTTTTCCCGAGCGAGACACGCCTCGAGCGTTACGTCAACATTTTCCCCGTAAAATGCGAGGCTCTGTGTGTTCGATTCGGGGTGGAGGTACTCCATTTTAGTTGCACCTTCCAGTGACCGCCGGCTATCGTAATGTAAAAGGTCGGCCAGTCTTTGCACTTGTCCCGATCCCAACGTGAAACGCACATAAAGTCGCTCAAGGCATGGCAGCCTTAGGTAGGGGAGAACTTGACCAGCCGGGCTGCAGAGGTAATCCAATTCCACCAACGACTCTAGTGAGATGACCTCGCCCAAGGTATCGTCTTGCAACGCCTCGGTAGAGCTGTTGATGTAAATCCTCTTCAACCGGGGGGAGGCGGAGAGAAACCGGAACAGAGTACCCATGGGGAAGGGAGCGGCGTCGTCCAGCAGTCGTAGATTGAATCTGGTGAGATTGGGGAGCGGGAGAGCGGATTCGAATGTCGGGTGAACGCCACGCAGCTGAATATACCGAAGCGAAGGAGCGTGTCGACCGAGGAAGTTTTCGGGGATGTATGTATAGTACTCGTAACAGTGGATCTTTAAGCGCTGAAGCAGTGGGGCGGGGTTGCAAAGGAGGAGGGTGGCAGCTTGAACAAACTCGGGGCCGCCATCAAGGGTAAGGGATCTTATCCTTGCGATGTGGGGGCAAGGCACTCGGCGACCTCGAGGTTTTGCGGCTCGTCCAGGTCCATTTCAATATCAATGGGGACCGACTTGGACCTTTTGAGGTACGTGAGTGCACGGTCGACATCGTGGGTGGGCTCCCGGAACTGGAGATTTGTCCAGAGAGACGGAGTGGATGTCAGGGTGGAGCGCCAATGTCGGCAGACGTGCGTGGCCGTGATTAGATCCCGGTTGCTTGCACGTTGTTCCAGTACGTTTGATAGTATTTCTAGTGGGAGCCTATTGACGGGTATAAATGTGTTCTTGGTCGCCTTGGTCGCCTGTAAAACTTCACGGATTTTCCGTTCGACGTCAAGGACCTGTGGATTATGAAACGATAAATGGCGGGGTCGTTTCAGGATATCCACGCGTCAGACCTTTTGCAGTCCTGACTCGACGAATCGTCTGAAGAAGAAGAAAAAAGATACAAGTTGAGCTGATGATCCGGTACCGTGGATGCGCATATATACCTTGAAGTTGGGGAACTTGGATGTACGGCCTGAACCAGTGCGTGCAAAAGTTGCTCGACACTGAGTTCGCTGCCAGGATACGACACTGACATGATGGTGGTGCGCTGACGATGAGATGAGATAAAAAACGCGGTGAGCCCGGCTGCTTGAAGTCACCTGTCAACGGATCGCGTGTTACCCGTTTGAACTTTGACTTGCACGCGCCACCCTCGCCGGTGAAATGACTCTGGCCGACCTCGTTGCGGACTCTGAAGACGAGGAATATCTCTTTCGCCCAAAAGGTTCGCTCTTCTATCTCGACTTCCATCTTCCCGCGCGATCTCAACTCACAGCGACACCCAGACCACCCGCCGCCACCGAAGGTCACGGATCCACCGCGACCTAACCCTCTATCAGCTAAGACCGCCATGACCGATAACGCCGTCGCCTCAACATCGAAGGACGGGGCGTTCGCAGAACCGGCGGCACCCACGAAGAAGCCTCGACCAAAACCCAGGAAGAAGCTCCCGACAGGGTCAATCGACGGCGTTCCGTCTGTTCCTCCCTCAGACTTTGTTCCTGCTGCGATGACCGTTCCAAGGACTGCTGTCACCACTGCGCCGTCGGAACTGATCCCCGAATTCCTACTCCCGGATGTACCACTCACCATCGCGGACCGAGCCAAATCTCGCGCCCGGAACGCTAAATTCAAGCCCGTTGTTCAAGATATCATAGAGATTCCCTCTGACGAAGACGAACAACTACTCCAACTGTCTCCCCTCCGCCCCAAGCAGAAGGCCGTTCGCGGGGCGAAGAGCCGGCCTATTCCTAATCCGCCCCCTCCTTCATCCCACCCTTCCCAAGAATCTCTTGTTACACCGACGTCAGATTTTCAGCTTGCTCCTGCTGTTAGTTCTCAACTTCCCCCTTCCGACCCGCCTTCTAGCACACTGCCTCCACCCATTTCAACCCCGGAATCAGCAAAGAAGCGGAGACAAGTACCTGATGCTGACGATGTTGATGAGTCTCCGCCGAACCCCTCGAAGAAACGAAAGCACCAACGCGTAGTTACGGAAGATGACGACGATAACCGGACGCACGCACCTCCACCCCGCGGAATGGCAGCGCTCGACCCACCCCTTCCAAACTTCTTCGCATCTTCATCATCATCGCTCCCCCCGCCACCTGCTCCCGTAGTTCGGGCAGAACCAGGAAAGAAGAAGGCCGCGAAACGAAAGCAGGCCACTGACGACGCACCCCCTCCTGGAGTTGTCAATTCAAATCCCCCGAAAGTAGGGAAGAGCCGACCTGGGCCCAAGAAGAAGTCCGGTGTCCATCCCGAGCCAAACATGGTTGGAAGATCATCCCCTATCCCCACGACTACAACCCGGTCCAGGTCAAATGCCAACGCTCCGGTGTACAAGAGTGCGGAAGTCGTCGATGACTCTGATGATGAGGGAGGATCCATTGTGCTACCTCCTCCGCCTCGCATACCCGATTCCGAATCACCACTCTCGGATCTTCCTGAAACGACAGGTTCTGACCCATCGAAACCCATCACTCCATCAACGAGCCGTAAACGGCTCGTTCCGGAGGTGGTGATCACGACTGTTCCGAGGAAACGGACTAGTTCGCTGATTAGGGAGATCGAGGAGGGGGGCACCGTTGACGAGGATGGAGCGGATGAGAGTCCGAAAGGGAAGAAAAGGCAAAAGCAGGCTGCGGAGGAGGACTATTTCATCGGCCTTGACGATGAGGTCGAGGTAGCTCCCAAGAAAGGGCCCAAGGGCAAGAGGAAGGCACCGCTGAAGGGCAAAGGCAGGATGAAACCTCAAGCAAAGGGACCGGTAGACGATGAAGAGCCCCAGGAGGTACCGGTTGATGACCCCGCTAACGGCGCTGCTGGGATGAATGGGAAGGCGAAGAGTAAAGTAAAGGCGAGGGCGACAACAAAGGCGAAGTCCGCTCGATCGGACAAGTCTCGTGTTCTGGATTCAGACAACGAAGCAACGGCAGACGCTGTAATGGATGAGACCGTGACTCCACCTCAGGATGCGAGGGTGAGTTTGGGTTTTGTCGTCGGTTCTCCAACCATCTCAATGCACGGTTTACAGGAGGACCAAGAGAACACACTACCGTCCCCCGAGCCCGCCAAATCCAAACCGAACCCACCCGTCACCCCATCCTCAGGTTCTAGGAAGTCTCCTGTTCCTACTTCCGCATCTTCCTTTGCTCGACTCAACTACGGTCACTCTATTGCAAGTGAAGAAAAGCCTATGTCTATGGCGGAGATCATCAGGAAAGCGAACTCTAACAGAGGGACCCCGACCGGGATTAAACCCCATTCGTCGCTCATGAAGGGCTCGCGTTCTGCTCTCAAGAGGATCGCGCCATTGCATGCGCGGAGGAAGACGCCTCCGCCTCTACCGCCTAAGCCGCCCCCGCCAAAGAAGACGAAGAAGCAGCTGGACCTGGAGGAGAGGTGGGAGGAGGAACTGGAGGAAACTATCGAGGGTTGGGGGGCTTTGTCCAGTCAGGAGAGGGAGGTACTGAGGAAGCAGAAGAGAGACATGGAGATGGGTTACGAGGACTAGTCGTCCTTTTTTTGTGCTCCTTGCTATCGTCGGACTGTATTTTGGGTTTGTTGCGGACAAACGATACTTTGCTCTGTATCCCCTGTGTGCATCGTGCGAGAGAATCCAATGTCCAGATCTGGCCAGACGGAAAGTGCCGAACCAGACGAAGGCATCCCGCCAGATATTCTCCTCGTCCTCTAAATATTGCCCAAACGTACGTTCCTGTTTTCAGGGTCGCACGGCGAGGAACCTCCGACCAATCCCGTGCTGTTTTTATCTCGTATTAAACTCTGGTCAGCTCGTCGGCTTGAGTCGTCCATGGCACGGCACTCCGCCCGTTGAGCTGTGCGTTCTAGTGTACGATGTAGCGCTCAGCAGTTGACGGCTAACGGTGGGTTAGAGAGGATAATGTAGAACTCCGCGTTTGCAAACGTGGTACTACATAGGTCGCTTGTCATCCGGATTGCCCTCTATTGCCCTTTTCCAGGCTCGATCTCACCCCTTCGGACCATCTCCGAACCAGCTTCCTCGGGTGAATCACTATGCAGTCTGGGGGTAACAGGGCCTCAAGGCCTCAACGACTGATCTCGCGTCCGACCCAGCCCTCCCCACGGCCACTGATTCAATTCTGACCACAGGAACTAGCCACTGAAACTCACCACCAAACACTCCTAAAGCCCTTATGCTTGTGCCAGAGCCGCTATCTCGCAGGCATCCGCTTTCGCTTTTGCTCCTAGTAATTCTTTGTTACGTACCTTAGTCTAAAACCGTGCGTGTCGTATACGTAGTTAGTAGAATGACAATCCCACTCTGATACCAAATCTTGAGCGAACGAATAAATGTGGTGACCTATTCCGAGGGGAGTGGGGTACTCAACGTGGGTAAAATTTGGTACTTTATCTGACTTTAACTACGTTTGACGATCGCGACGTAAAATACTGGCCTGGGTCACCGGTGGTCAAAAGCCGTAAAAGTCCTGTAAAGTCCTATTCTTTACCGCTAACGATCGACGCAATCTGGCTTTTCCTGATGGCCGTGCCGTTCGCCTTTCGATAGCCTCCCCCGTGGCATTGACGGTGGC
>Ga0307509_10006982_pt1 | contig 14974 bp, 16 predicted proteins | sample 10_EM_MG_FD_202245 | JGI IMG/M metagenome (GOLD analysis project Ga0307509, IMG submission 202245) | Populus trichocarpa ectomycorrhiza microbial communities from riparian zone in the Pacific Northwest, United States - 10_EM | ecosystem: Host-associated > Plants > Roots > Unclassified | place... | reverse complement strand
ACCAATCCACCGCATGTACGTGGGCCTGCCGGATGTGCTAATCCACATGCAGAATGGTAGGGCATCCGAGGATGGGGAAAATCTGGTCGATCTGAGCGACGAGGGGTACGAAGGTGGCGCATAAAGAGGCACGGTGGTACACAAAGCGTAGGACGGTGGATCACAGACCTTGACCTGACTTTTTCGTTTCCACCGTTGTTCGACGCTCATTGAGGACCCCAGCCCGGGGGTGCACTTCCAAGAAGGAAGGCGTCGTAGAGGAGGGTGCTTCACGGGCTAGCTGATGGTTCATTACGTTGATTTCCCAATCCCTCGTGCATACCGTCACTTTCTGGGCCCACAAACGATTCTCATGGGTGAGTGGCAGCCACAATAAGTATAATTGGATTGGAGGAGGGAATGGCCCCATATGCGTCACTGTCCAGATGGTGGGGACGCTAAGCAGGGACCACGAAGTGACTGTTTACCATGACTGCACCCCTATCCCCTCGTTAACGAAGTACCGCCATAGTACGCGCCCCACACGGTGTTCTACGGAGGAGCCGGCAGCGGTAAGGATAACAACTTTCGATCGTTCGTTCAAGTTCACCTCTCCTCCATCCCAGCATCGCCAGAGGATGGACCGCATCGAAAGCGTCATTTACGTGGACACTCTCAGATCTCAATCTGCGGTGGAAAGCATGCTAACACCATATGGAGAAATGTAAGTGGACTGCTGACAAACAACCCCCCGAACTTCCCCCCGGCCATCATGATATTTCCACCTGGCGCTCGCCGTCCGCCGTTCTGGCCCCCCTACTCAATATCTATATTCTTCATTCTTTTTCGACAGCCGAGGGCTATACCGGTGGAAGAGCGAGCGCGACAAAGTCCATTACTTCGTGGAGTTTATGCAACCGGGAAGCGTGAGCCGAGCGCGAAGCTCGAAATTGAACGTTCCCGATACACATGTACACGCGTTGGCTTATATCCCTCAGCTCATCGACCGGTTCTGTGCCCTTGCTAGTGCGGCTGGGGATCCTCTCCCTGACGTCAGGAGGTCCGGATCTTCTTCGCCCCGCCGGTCAAGTGTCAGTCGAACGCGAAGATCAAGTCTGTCAAGATCTAGGGATATATCTCCCCATACGCCTCCAGCCTTTTGTCCTGCTTTAGGCGACCCTGGTTTCACTCTGCGGGCTCCTGGTTCTAGCAAAAAGACGTCGCCTAACCGCGGACGTCCTCTCTCCATTAACCCTGAAACTCGTCCCGGAACAGCCGCTCTTTCTCCGATCCCGATATCGCTCTCGAACTCGCACGCAATTTCACTCGTGTCTGAACCTACTCCTCGGACTAGTCGACAGGCCCTGGCCATGATCATATGCGAAGAACCTATTACAGCCAGCCTCGAAGAATTGGAGGATGATCCCAAGGGTATCATCTCGATGTTGGAACTCTCGACTTGCGAACGCGATAAGTGGTTTATAGTCGCGGCTCATTACCGAAGAGGCGGGAACGCAGTTGCCGCCATCAAAGTGCTGACTTCGATGATGAAAGGTGATCCTCCCCCGTTTCTGTTTCAGTTTGCCTTGTCTGGGGTCCAAAAGCTGACACCCGTACCAACATACACCCAGTGTTTGGAAAGCTCGGTGTCACCGAGGAAGACATGAAACCTGCATCCCTCATGATTTCTGCCTGTTACGGCGATCAAGCCAAACGCGCAAAGGATTCCTCGGGGCTCAACACGCCGGAATCTACGCGATGCTACCAGCTATCTTTGAAATGGTTGCGGAAGGTTTATGGAGTATCGGTTTCCCTCCAAAACCAAGGGTCTACCAGCGCCTCAGACTTGGCCGGGCCGACCCCTCTTGTCGAAAACTCCCCATCGCCCAAAGTCGGTTCATCCCGCAACGGAGATGGGCGATTGGCCCTCCCACCACGTCCCTCTTTCCTCCCTTTTTCCCGAGTTTCTCTGCCTACATCACCTCAGAATCCTTCCGTCAATCGGATCCGGGCCCTGGAGCGCGAGGTTGAGATCCTACGGGAACGTAGCGCCCGTCCAGAGAAGGCTATGACCGAATCGGAAGCGCTTAAACGAAAATACGAACAGGAGCTTTCCCACGAGAGATCTAAACGTCGAAGGGTCCAGGAGGAACTGGACGAAATATCTGCCGAGTTGAGGAGTGCGAGGCGGATGGAGAACTACGCTTTGGACGCAGCAAAGAAAGAAGCAGAGCTTCGCCAGAAGGCGGAGATGCGAGAGAAGGAATTGATCAGGAGGGTTGAAGTATTGGGAAAGGGGAAGCAGAGAGCTTCTGATGGTGGGAAGGTGGCACCCCTCGAAGACCTGGCGAGTAGGTTCCAGAGACCCACTCAGGCTCAGGGAGGCGGGGGCGGCAGTTCACGCAACCTTGGCCTCGAGCCCGGTGAAGTGGACTCGAGCTTTGGAGGGCCCACATTGGTTTCCTCCTCGGACCGCGGAGCTAATTCCCTCGCGAGGTTTTAGACGGTCTTATCCTCAGTTTTAGGATTCCAGGGAGATTCTTTGTAGGTTTCTCACTTGTTGGCGTGTTTCTCATGTCATTTTATCTCAGACTTTGCATCGCCATCAGATCGTCTTGTCTCAGACCGCTATTTCCTCCCAGCTCTCATCCACACGGACCCTTGTCGGCATCTTCGCGATCATCCCCATATTATCACTTATTTTTATAACACCGCCACCGCCCTCTGCGATACCTTCACAACTTTACAATACTGGGCATCAGCACTCCAACGCGAGGCTCCCAAATACTTTATCTCCGCGATGTCAATCTCTTCGCAATACGACCCCAATTTGACCTGACCTCCCAAATTGTCCCATTCATTGAACACCACGTGAGATTCTGAAGGCGGACGGCCAGAGCGCACAGCGGCCTTGAATCGAATCACAAGCATTCTCCTCATTCACACTCTGGGTATTTTAGTAAATATTTCCAGGATAATAAATGCCCGCCAGGTCGCGCATGAGAGGTAAACACCGCTGGTAACCCTCACCGTCGGCGTCATTATCACCAAGAATACACCGAGGATTGTCGTGATACGGATTTGGTCACAGCGAGGCCATCTTTTGTGATGTTCCCAGCGGCAACCGCCGGACGAACAAGGGTGAAAATAGGGGAGAACGAATGAGATGCACTGACTTCGGGGATACAAAACCTCGGGCTAGCGCCACACCTTCGCTTGCAGAAAGTGCGATAACGCTCGATCTGGGGAGACAAAAATGGACTGGAAGTGCGACCAGTGGCACGGAATCCTCAAGTTTGCGAACGGCTCCATCCCATGACCCGACAGGATGGTATAGCGCTGGCTGATAGGGCCACTCGCTCCGACAGTTTGACCCGGCCGGAGGACATGGGACGGGCGCCATCCGACCCTCGGCGTCCAACGGGAGGCACAGACAGATACCGAAAACGGTTGAAGCAGTAAATTTTCCAGGGTCCAGAAGAACTGGAGAAAACGGGGAGGATCGATGACGGCCCTAGCGATGGCTGTGGCTCGATCTCGGATGGTGCAGCAATGATTCTCCATTCCTCGGCAACACAAAAAAGTGAATGGGACAAAGAGCAGGAAACTGTACGTGTAACACAACAAAACAATGCACGTTTACCGATTGGACTTGGCCACACGCTCGAGCTCGTCTTTTTTCTGTCCACAAAAGCAGTCGGGATCTGAACCGTATCTGAAGTGGACGGGAACGAACCTTTATGGCATATGAGTTCGATGAACCTTTCGCGGCATTGATGAGTTCATCAGCCAAACACTCAGCGATCGATTTCACGTTCCTGAACGCTGATTCGCGGGTCTAACGTGATACCGTCAGATCGAACCGTAGAAACGGAGGGGGTGGGGTCGTACACCAGTAGTCAAGAGGGAGATGGCCTGGTTGACTCGTCGCAGAGGCGAGACATCGACGGCCTGACGACGGACGGTTCCTTGTGAACCAATGCGGGTGGAGTCCTCACGAGGGCCGGTGTTGACGATAGCGTCAACCAGTACCTACTACGGGTTAGGAACAAATGGTTGATACCGATTGGAGGACGGACCTGGATTGGGTTCTGGTCGGTGAGAAGGTGGATGATTTCGAATGCATGGGCAACAATACGGAGGGCGAGGAGCTTCTTGCCGTTATTGCGACCCTTCATCATGAGACTAATCACGAATGAGACACGGTCAGCGCGACTGCAGTCCTGGGACGGTTTATGTAGGCCCTACCTGTCCACCAATCGCTCGACGATGGGCATCTGGGCCTTTTTGAACTGCTTCTTGGCGTAACGACCAGCGGTGTGAGGGAGGTAGACGGCGTGGTGGATTTGAATATAGTCATGGAGGGAGATGTCTTTCACTTCGATTCTGAAACCAGAGTTTCAGCTGTCTACCATATCAGAGCAACTTCACGGGGCGTACCCATGGGTCTCCCATTTCCCAAAGAGCTTGACCTCTTGGCCAAGCCTGGAGACATCTCTCGGTAGAGCCTGAGCGGTAGTCATCGTGTGTCGCCTGGAATTACAGATAGGATAATCGACGGTATGGTGCACCAAACAAGATTTGCAGAAGGCCGGGAGTTTCCGAGACAGCTGTACAGTTGTCCTCCGTTTTAGGGAGGAAAAGCTAGGGTTCCAGATTGGGCAATTTCGATCACGGAGGATCAGGCAATCACCGAGGGTGAGATACCGCCATCTCTGGCGGGTTTGCCGAGACGTGCCTGGTTTTGAGGTCGGCAGCGAAGAACCGGGAGCCACTTAAGCTAACGGTGGGTATTAAACGGTTTGCACCCACTCAAGGAGCGTCAAGGGTTTGGTGTGAGCCACTCCATTCCTCGGCGGATCTGGACGCAACCGCCTCTAAGGCTATGACTGTTTATGACCAATCATCTTCGATGCTGTTGTGGGTTGCCGATGATCGTTTGGCTTTCCGACGAATCAAAAGCGTTCATAAAGCAGCCGACAGTTTATCTGAATAGCCCCATGCGTTTTGCATGTACTCTCGACTGTACGTATGAGGTGACAAGTCGAGGCGGGCATCGGCGAGGGTTACCGGGGGAGGATAGAATTTCCGGATTCGTTCTCCCTCGCGTCACGCGGTGGGGAGACATCCACATGCTGGCTGCAGCGAGCTGACGGGGTCTTTAAATGATCAATCTCGTCCGTCATTCCAAACATTTGCGCACAAACCTACACCCTAGGATTCTCCGGCGTTTGGGTTGTAAATTCGCTAGCCCCATCGAGTTACATGCGTCTGATTGCGTTCCGTCCGTACACAACCTACATTTTGTAGCCCTAGCGTCAGATGTAGGGAGGCTAGAGGTCGCAGACAGGTCGTCCCGGGATAGGGGGAAGGACCCCCCGGGACTGCTGTTACCCTGCGGTGGTGTTATTTTCGGCGGGTCATGGGGAGATCAGTCGTGCATCAAATTAGCGCCGCGCGTTTGTGTCTCGCTCGAGAGCCAGGCCGCCTCGGTTTCAAGACGTGTGCCTCGCCACCCCCCACCGTCGGCCGGGTTAGACCATGTTTCTGTCGGTGGACAATACAAGGGGATTAGGGATAAACGAGGGAAAGTCGGGAGAAAACAAAAGGAATTATAATAAATTTCCAATAAACCGGTGTTTGACGGCCGGATTAGCTTCCGAAGAGATGAGAACATTGCCCATTGTCAGTTTACCATATTCCCTGCCCACTCAGCCGTCTACCACCACCATCTCCCTCACACTCTCGCTCTCGCCCGTCGCGAGCGATGTCCGCCACTTACTCTTCGACCGCTGGTACATCCTCCAGCATCCCCAAGAAACGGTAACCCCCATTCTCCTCACATCCTCGGTCCTCCCTTCTCTCCCCCACCCACCACCATGGCTGACATCCCCCTTCCACCCAGCAAATTCACAAGAGATCAGCTAGTACGGAACCTTCAGGTAGTCCATTCAGTTCACCCAGCCTCTTCCCTGCTAAACATCTGCCAACGCCCCCAGATCCTCGGCACTCTCTCGGCTCCACTACCGCCTGAGCTCCCCATCTCGCCACCCTTGTCCCGTTCCCCCTCCCCATCTCCCCCCAATAAACGGAAACTACCCACCACCTCCGATTCAGAAAAGCCCAAGAGACCCCGTACACTTCCGCCCCGGCCACTCAAGACAGAGCCTACAGAAGATGGCGAACTCTGGGAAGACCACCCTAGTTCATCACTTGCGGAACCGATCCAACCGCCAATAGCAATCCCTCAACCAGCTTCATCAGCAACAGTACCCGTCCGCCGACCACGCAGGGGCCGAGGCGATGCAGTGCGGGCCATAGAAACCAAAGAGAAGTACCATGCATATGGAAAAATCCTCAAATACTCCGGAGATGCTCGCTTCTGGTCTACATATCCACCTAACCATCGCCATCATCGACCTTTGGCGAATCCCCCTCCTGTCGGTTCCCCATACCACAAGAACGGGAACCTGATCGCGAGGCTGGAGCTCGTAGACGCCCTCGTTTCATTCGCTTACTCAATATGGAGTAACGAGCACTTTCACAACGATTGCGTTTCCGACACGTGGGGTAACATCAGCGAATTTCTCGCCTGGTGTAAAGCCAAGTGGTCATCGGAAGACACCCAGGGCGAGCAGGAGAAGGCGTTCCTTGGTTTGGTGTATGTCTGAAACACTCCCACCGTATCCGCGCAACCTAACTCTGCATCAGGTACATGATCGAGGCCTATATCAACTATCGCAAATTTGTTTATGCCTGCCTCGACCGAAGGGGGAAGGACGGTTCAGGCAAGGAAGGTCTTGAATCGACGTCCACTCGCCTCTACCGTGAGATCGAACGGCAGCAACAGGCTGCGGTCGACGCCCTTGCGCAGGCTGCCGTTTCCCAAAAACACGGTTCGGGATCCGTGAATACACCGACAATGCTGCCGTCACCAGCAAGCGCCAGCAGCGTCAATTCTACACCCACTATGGCAAATCGGTCTCCCGTGAACCCTAGCCCCCCGAATCAGTCGCAACCCCCAAGTTCCGTCCCTTCCCAACTAGCTCCAAACACCCCCCAATCCTCATCAACGCATCCACCAAACCAGATTCCCACTGTATTCCCTCTCATGCTCCAGCCCGAGACCATCGCCGCGTTCAGGAACCAGAACCTAGCGATCCATGCAGCCCAGTGGTGCTCACATCTCGCCTCTCAGTACCTCAGTATCCCCATTTTGATGAGGCACTTCCCGACGACGTGGGCACGAATCGCAGGGAGTGGCCTTTCAGCGGATGAAGAGCACGAACCCGATATCGAAGACGACGAGGGCGAATTATACTGGCCCGGACAGAGCCAAATCGGCGAAGGCCTGGGGTGGGTCTCCTTGATGGGCAAGGCGATGGTCAAAGAGTTTGGTAAGGGTATTGGTTACCTCGGGATCGACGGCGTCATCCGGAAGGAGGATGTCATGCGGGGCCGGGATATGAGACGTACGGCAGCCCCTTCCGACCACAACGTGCCGCAACATGGTCAATCGAGGGGTCCACCCATGCCACCACGCGTGAGGCACTCCATGCCTTCGTCTGGCCACATGCCCTCACATCACGGGTCCCCGCCTCCCCCTTACGCTAGTTGGAACGTGAGGCCACCACCCACGGAGGCGGGACATACCCGGTAGCTGGCTCCACCTGGGTTCAGACGTGATCGCCCACCACTCTTAGAGTTCACATGTCACATCCCCGTTCATTTGGCGCACAGTTATGCCGGAGCGGTCTTCTTTGTGATTTGTTGATACCCTCCACCCCGCTTATCCGTGCACCCCTTCCTCCCACAGAGACACCTAGAGAGGCTCGGTGGACATACTAGGACAGATTGTGCCACCCTGATATCTGGGGTCGTTTCTTTTGCATTTCATACCGCTGCACTCATCCAAACCGATCCGCTGCGATCAACGCAGCTCATATTTCATCCCCTCCCCCGTAACACAATCCTGTTGTGCATCAGCTATAGAACCATCTTTCGTTCAATCTGCACCCCTCATCTCCCCCTGCTTTCGGATCTGCCGCAATCGGCGAACATTCACCCCCACATTCTCGCAGTCGGTGGAGCTCGCTTTGTACCTCCCCATCCGTGGTGGTAGAAGGTGAATGAGGTGTCTCGCCGACGAGTATTGCTATCACTATCTCTTTCATTATTCTCGCAACCCTCATACATCACCTGGCATTCGCAATTTCTTTGCACCGCTCGATCTCCACGTTCACTCCATCCCCACACGACTGACTCTGACTACACCCCATCCGCCTTCGTTCATCCCGCACTACTGGAACCACTCGCCTCAATTCGGAACATCCTTGTTTCGGTCCCCCTTTCATTCCCTGTCATCCGTTAATTATATTCCCCTGCATCATTTCCCCCGCCACCTCGATGGTACGCCACCACTTTGGACCGCCCTAACATCGCTGCCTTACTCCCACTTAGTTTTCATTCTCCTTGGTTCCTTTCCCTTTCGCTTGGCATTCCTCATCAATTGTACCTACTGAGAGTTCGTGTAATGTTTCCATCAATTTAAAGTAGCCTATGCGCGCCGTTCCATTGAACGAGGCCCTCGGCTGATTCTTGGGAATCATCTGGTCACACCAGGTTGCGTTTGGTGGGGGCTCGAATCGATGCCAAGGTAACCATGCGAGCAACGGGGTTGTGAGCTCGGGAGCGGACCATACTTATATCTGAAATATCATGGGTGAGTAGTCAAGTATCAATGTTGTCAACACCATCCTGATCGACCGCCTAGTCGTCAGCTGCCTTGATGATACGCCCGAGACACGCGAAATTGGATGATCCCCTGACCGTGATCGAAGGAAACCCCCGTGGTGGTTGCGGTCTGTTGTCGATGGGAAGACTGGATGACTGCCCGTACGCTTGTAACCACATGGGCGCACGTATAACGAATGTTTCTGGACAGTTAAGGAAGGTGGAAAGGACCCCAACCGTTCTGTCGGGTCACAGACAGCGAGAATGGCAACTGGCACCTTTCTACTTGTGATCTTTACGGATATATCCAGTCACCCACTATGAACCTCGAAGGCAAAGATCCATTCAAGCACTCTGTCAGGTGGAATTAATTTCATGATCCATACCTCCATGTACAGTCAAGGTTCTGTAGGTGTACGTACACATGCATGTTCTCTGAACAAGGCTAGGCCCCGTTTGGAAACAGTAGCCGGGAGATGCGAAGGCACTTCTCCTACTGTGCATACTAGCAAGGTCTTCTGGAATTGTACAGTGGATACGGAACCCCTACATGGAATCCTCGCAGAATCTCGGGATCCGACACCCTCCCGCGAATGAAAGCGTCTAAATGTCGGATGCGATAGGGGCCGCAACTTTTGGGACACCGGAGCCAATCTGGGGTATATCGGGATAAGGGAATATCCCTCTCATATCTCTATTTCCGACGGGCCCTTCCTCGCCTGCTGTCTACCAAGTGGGGTACCTACTGGTGCTGTCGTTTTGGTGCTGCGTAGTTTGCCTGCATTCTTCAAGTCGTTCCACGGGTCCGTTTGTATTCCGGCCGGGAGCGTGGTGGACGTGCGCGCCATTTTGGTGGCTCCGTGATAGGCATAGGCGTCGGCGAATTCTCAATGATGGGAAATATCTTCCCCTCTCGACGGACGCCTCGCTGTAACGATCAGCAAGGTCCAGAGAGTTGAGTTCAGGAACTGCGGTGCCTCATTTGGAGGGCGAACGGAATCCCCGACGTTCCCGGTTATTACCTAGCGGGTTCCACGGCCGCCCCGTTCTCTGGGGAGCGGGGGGATTCCAATAGGTTACCGGACACTGGTTTCCTCCAAGTTTCCCACAAGCTCCCAGGAAACCGATGGTGGGAACCACCTATCCGTAATGTTTGTATGTGTGCGATTTCATAACACCGGCATTCTCGGGGGGATGGCTAGTGGTTCCCTGCCTGTAATTCCCGGGGAAGTGGAAGAGACCCGTGACACCCGACGAGGGCGTTGATTGACCGGTCTGGGAGGCGTAGCAACCGTGGGAATCGACCTTCGATCCGCCTCGAGCGTAAATTTCTCGTCTGAGTGTAAGGATTATGGCTCGTATCCGAAATCAAAAACAAGGGACCCCGGTCAAACCTTCGCACCAAAAGAAACCTGCCGCGAAAACCAACCCGGTTGAGGATTCTAGCGATGAGGGGAATCTCGTGACGGAGGCTCACGAAACGAACGATGTGAGCGCGTGCTGCTTGAATTCGTCTCGATGATCGTTTTCGTTCTCAGGCTTGTTCAAATAGCCAGCTCTCGTTACGGATGTCTCGGCGTTTTTGAAAGACCTGCATGCCGGTCCTCTGAAGAAAAAACGCGGTGGAAAGGCGAAGGAGGACGCTGTACTCCCGCCTACCGAGAGATCGAAACCCAAGGAGAAGAAATCCTCAGACAAGGGTGCGAAGACCCCGAAGAAGGGCTCCAAGGAAACAGAGAAGGACACCAAAGTCCCACTCTCGAAATCCACCCAACCCAGATCTTCCACAAAGTTCATCTTTCCCCCAACCTCGCAATGGTTTTCCGTTATCCCTCCGCTTCCTGCTACCACGAACCTCCCTACGCCCTCTCAAACACAAATATCTTCGCTCCTTTCAAAAGCAACGTCACTGCATGCTACAGACTCGCAGAATTATACCGCTTCTGGGGTTTCTACGGGTTCCGCTTCCGACAGCCAGTTCTTGCAGAAAGTCTTGCAGTCTGGAACGCTATCCGATCGGCTGAGCGCCATGACTCTGCTGGTTCAAGGAAGCCCCGTTCATAACGTCAAGTCTTTGGAGAGTTTGAAGAATATGGCTGAGCGTGGTAAGGGGAAGGGTGGCAGGGAGGAGAGCTTGAAGGCTCTGCGGTGTATCGTCGATTGGTGGGCTGGAGGGGGCGCACCAGATCGGAAGTTAAAGTAAGTTGGGCAACGGTACTTGTCGAACGATCCTTGACCGGCGTTTCTCTACAGATACTTCCTCGATCAACCATTGCTGCACCCGAAAGTGATGGACCAGCATTTACTCGCGTGGTTCTTCGAAGACTGGCTGAAGAGGTACTTCTTCTCTGTGCTCCAGATCTTGGAGGTGGGTTTCTGTTGGTCTGAATCGTACTTTCGTTCAACGAAAACCAGAACCTACTGCACGACCCCCTTCCGTACGTTCGGACACAAACCATCAGCCTCGTCCTCACCCTGTTACGAGACAAACCTGAACAAGAACAGAACTTGTTGCGACTGCTCGTCAATAAGCTTGTACGTGCAGAATTCGACGGGTCAATCGTGTACTCAAACGGGCTTCACAGGGTGACCTCGAGAAATCGATTTCTTCCCGTGTCTCGCACCACCTTCTACAGCTCCTCCAAGCACACCCGTCCATGAAAGGGATTGTAGTTCGAGAGATCATCTCCCTGATCCTCAAACCTCGAGCCTCGACCGCTGCCGCTTCCGAGCCCACACCCATGAAGAACACGAAAATTGTGTTCTCCGACGCACCGTCTACCTCCACGTCAAAACCACCTCCAAAGTCTTCGAAAGCAGACAAGAAGGGGGTCGGGACCTCGCACGCCCGGTACTACGCTGCGATCACGTTCAACCAAATCGTTCTCTCGCCTTCGCAAGCTGATAGGGACGTCGCCCGAGAGTTGATCAATATCTACTTTGAGCTGTTCAAGGATATGCTGGGACAAGACGGTACGGGATTCGACGATGTAACGGAGGATGCGCCGAAGGTCAAACTGGCAAAGGGCGACTCCTCAAAAGGAAAGTCGAAGAAACAAAAGGGGAAGGAGGTCAAGGGGGACGCTGGTTTTACCGAGCTCGAAGACTCCAACTCGAAGCTGATATCTGCTGTCTTGACCGGAGTCAACCGTGCTTTGCCGTTCGCCAAACTCGACGCCGATGACCCTAGATTCAAAAAACATCTCGACACGCTATTCCTAGTCACGCACAAGTCCACGTTCAACATAACGCTCCAAGCACTACTGCTCATCCACCAAATATCTACCACCGCGTCGTCATCTTCGTCCTCTTCCATAGGGTCCGTCACAGATAGGTTCTACCGGACGCTATATGCATCCCTGTACGATCCAAGGCTGTCTACTTCTTCAAAGCAGGCGATGTACCTGAATTTATTGTTCAAGTGCATCAAGTCCGATGGGAACCTTGAGCGGGCGAAGGCGTTTGTGAGAAGATTCATCCAGATTTTAGCGAGTGGGGGCGGAGGAGGAACAGAGTTCACCGCTGGTGGTTTACACCTCCTCGGAGAGGTAAGTCTATGGTGCACCGTTCATCCATGTCTCACGGGGTTCATTCCACCATTTTCCAATAGCTTTTTAGCACCGTTCCCGGCCTGCGTGAGATGCTCCGAGCTCCGGCGAAACGGAAATCTGGTACAGAAGACGAGGGGGGTGACGAGGAACGAGTGTACGATCCTAGGAAACGGGAACCCGAGTTCGCCCATGCTTCGAGTTCGCCACTGTGGGAGCTGCTTCCTCTTCTCTCGCATTACCACCCCACCGTCTCGCTGCATGCAAGGCAGTTGCTATTATCCCAACCCCTCACGTCCACGCCAGACCTGGCCCTCAACACCCTCTCACACTTCCTCGACCGTTTCGTGTACAAGAACCCGAAAAAGCAGAGTTCGAAACAGAAGGGATCTAGCGCGATGCAGCCTGCTGCTGGGGATGCCATCAGCGGTGGAGGGGTGAGATTGATTAAAGGGGAAGTTGCTGATGGCCCCGGGGTGAATTCTGGAGGTGGAGTGACGGTGAACGATGAGAAGTGGTGGAAGAGGAGGGTGGAAGATGTCCCGATCGACCAGGTGTTCTTCCACAGATATTTCAACCAGAAGGACGAACTGGAGAAAGCGAGGGCGGCAAAGGCGAAGAAGAAGAAGAAAGGGAAGGAGGGTGAGGAGGAGTCGGAGGTGGAGTCGGACGAGGATGGGGACGAGGAGAACGAAGGTGAAGTAGATGGAGGTGGTGATGATAGTGAGGAGTCGAACAGTGACGAGGAAGAGGCTGAGATTTGGACGGTAAGTGAAAGAGTGACAATCCCCGCGGGTCTCCACAGGAGTTGACGTTCGTCCCCTGTTCTAGGCGATGAAAGCATCGATGCCAAAAGAGCTGGACATCTCAGATGACGAAGACTCAATACCCTCCGGCCTCGACGAGGACGAGGATGACAATTCCCTGGCAGGCCTTCAAGATTCTGAAGATCCTGCGGATGGAGAGGAACCATCCGAATTCGATGAAGACGAGGATGATGATAAGCTCTCGCTGGTCGAATCCTCAGATGCGGAGGATCTCATCCCGTTCGAGGAAGCCGAAGCACTGGCGTTCAAAGACGGTCTGATAGACTGGCCAGGCGATGAAGGTGATCCCTCTGATGGTGAGGATGAAAGTCAAGAGTGGGGCGGGTTTGGTGGTGAATCCCCCGCAATGGGCGGAAAGAGGAAACGGAAGGGTGGCAGGGAGGAACAAAAGAAGAGGAAAAAGGCTCGGTCGCTACCGACCTTTGCGAGTTACGAGGATTATGCGAAGCTCATCGAGGAAGGACCAGAGGACGATATCTGACTGGTTTTCATTGTATATCCCATATCCAACAACACACAATCAATGCACATTAGCTTCTACACAATTTCAAAGTCTTGGACTGGTATGATGGGTATCCAACAGCTCGCCGCGAACCCAATCCGAAATCATTACACCCGCAATGCCGGCCTTGGGTGGTAGCTTGAATGGTGGCTCATTTTCGCTTGGTTTGAGGGTACGTGCGGGGTTGAAGTTTGTCCCCTGGGGGTGGTTCAGCACTGCGAGGATTTCCTCGCGTGTAAACCACCTGGCATCTGGGGGAAAGCGATTGGGTCCATCTGGCGGGAACGCGATAGCCCCTACCACTCACCTGCAAGCTCGTTATCTAAATCTACCCTTAGTTCCTGAGATTCGCTCGCCGTAGCGTAGAATCCGACCATAAGGCTTGCTGGGAAAGGCTGCACGCAGAAACGCAATGAGTGATGGATGAGTGTGCCATCGAAGGTATCAGCTTGCTTACCCACGGCTGACTGGAATGGTACTTGATATCCCAAACCTTGACCCCAGCTTCCTCCCACAACTCGCGCTTTACAGCGTCTTCCAACATCTCCCCAGGTTCCACAAAGCCCGAGAGAGCAGTATAGTAAGATCGCGTCCAGTCCGCCTAGTCGAGATCATTCAACTGGAACAGCACTTGGGAGGCACCAGGTTAACTCACATTTCGGCCGAGCAGGATCTTGTCCCCCGTCTCGTTGATGACCATAGTGATTACGACGGGGTCAGATCGGGGGTGGGAAAAGTTATCGAGGCCAACGGAGGAAGGGCACGGCTTCCCTCCCTCCTTTACTTCCCATGGGAGGGAGGTCTTGCAGGCGAGCTTCCACCCAGCCCAGAGAGAGTATACGGGTAAACCACAGGATGAACAGAACTGATGGAATATATTGGTCTCGGTGGGATCCACGCATGAAATTGCCACATACTCTGCTCCTGGCATTCCAATCGACGATAGTCCTTGCCTCGGCGAACACGGCAGCATCATACCAGCTCATCGAGAGCATAGCGCCTCGCCCTTCCGAGAACTTGAATTGGTTCCCATCCTTAGCGAGTTCGTCGTTCTGCAGCAGGGGGTCGAGAGCAGAGGATTCTATGTCCGAGACGTCGAGCGAAAAGTAAGGTGTTCCGATGATCCTCTCTGCAACGACTTCGGGTGCTTCAGTCTTGTCGCTGAAGTCGGACGGGGGGAGAATCACGGTGGTTCCTTGGGGTTCTTCCAATCCGAGGAAGACGATCTTTGGACCTCTCAGCCTGGCCACCTCGAGTGCAGATACGCCATCGGGTGCGATCTCTCCGTCGGTTTGACCTTGACCGAGATAAGGTTCAGGGCCAAGGAGAGGCTTGACGTCAGCGGTGGTGAGGCGGGCGAGGGACCGGCCCCTCGGCCGGTCTTT
>Ga0307509_10006981_pt1 | contig 14974 bp, 8 predicted proteins | sample 10_EM_MG_FD_202245 | JGI IMG/M metagenome (GOLD analysis project Ga0307509, IMG submission 202245) | Populus trichocarpa ectomycorrhiza microbial communities from riparian zone in the Pacific Northwest, United States - 10_EM | ecosystem: Host-associated > Plants > Roots > Unclassified | place... | reverse complement strand
AATTGTTGGGAACTTCTGGACCCAAAGGTTTTTGATACTTTGGCAGGGTCAATGGTGGATAGAATAGAGGCAATTATTAAGGCTGATGGATGGTATACTAAATATTAATTTCTACTATGTATTTACACTTTTTTAATTTTTTTTTTGGGTTTTCATGATAGTGGGGTTGGTGGGGGAGGCCGTTGTCATTGCCGAAGATTTTCGCCCGTTGATACCGCGGTTACTTTTGTCCCCCGACAATAGATAGAACCACCACCTAACCAGGCTGTCTTTGCTCTCTGTTCTGTTCACAGTGATATTGTTGTAACTATCCGTGATGTTCCCACAGTCGACACTACCGCATCTGAAGGATTGTATATTAGATATTCGTCCCATGATGCGCGTTGTGTGTGTGTGCTTCGTTTTGCTAAGTGCGACCCCACGATAATTCCGGAGGCCAACTGAATTTAGGATCTTCCCGGTGTGCGAGGAGCAGTGGTCATTTGACCTATTTCTTTGGCAGCACCCTCCAAGAACATCTGGGCAGGGAAAACGCCTACACCAGTACAGCAGCAAGAAGAAAGCTAGGGGCAGCTAATTTCAAGAGGGATCATAGATCGGAAGGCAGCACTGCACCGCCAGCCAGCATGCGGTTTGGTTTTATCTTTTTTGCTAAATCCATGACTGGTCCGAGTCCGGTACCCTATTGTAGCAATACACCCTGCGGTAAAAGAAGGTTGTAAAACGTAAGGGTTCCCGTAGTCCTAGTTTGATGAGTTGGGCGCAGGTTCTGCCCTCAAGAACATCTGCCTAATTTTCTACTCGCCCAAGTTCTTGTCATTAGCCGGTCAAAACGTGATCTTGCCTCAGAGGTGAGTTTAGAAATCCCACCCAACACTAGATGGAACGCTACAATAGGTAAAACACCATGTACTTACTGTACCCCCACAACCGTGTGACCCCCCTTAACGGTCGGCACCGCCTCGAAGTGCTAGATGGCGGCACTTAGTATTGTCCCTTGACAAAATTAACCCAGCATCCACGAACAGCACTAATGACACAACAGCACTCCCACCAAGCCCACTGTTATGGAAGCCAAAAAAACATATAAATATTTAAATACATAGTAGAAATAAATATTTGACCTGGAGGAATTTCTTTAGGTGATTTTGAAAATGCTGGGTGACAAGCATCAATATTCTTTAATTATTATGTAAAGGGGATCGCTGCCAATCCAAGAATTGGACTGTTGAGGGTTGCGGTACCATCGATATTTGGTGCGCGGTTAATTTGTCAACGGACAATAGCCAGCCAAATACCGATAGTCCATATTTTCCCCCATCCCACACCGCCTTTTCGTGTTACTTACTTTGAAATCTCGCACATGATGGATAGCAGGTAGTCTAGGTTACTGCAGGTTCCCCGAACATATCTCTATCCACAGAGTCCTCAGCGCTTAGATAAAACTAGTTTTTTGTTTTTCCTAAATCCTTTTTCATAATTTTAAAAGACTTTACTTTCCAATTCTTTGTTGGCAAATTAGCCGCGTAGTACTCGTGTAAAAATCGGTGGAAACTCAACTCTCCTCGTCTCCATCATAGTGCGGTCGGCGGGGGAGCGCCGCTGGCATCGCGGGTGCAGTTTTCCCCGCTCCTTGATGAGCGGTTAATTTATTCAAGGGCCAGTATCTCTTGTGTTGTGAATTTCGGGAAGACCTTGTCTTCAGCACGGCAGCAGCAGGCGCTAGTAGTTCAACACTCGAGCTTAGGGGGAAGATGTGGTAGCTTTAATATGAAATTGCTAGATCCTGCCCGGAAAAACAACACCGACAAACAATTTATCTCTCCTTTGTATCAGATACCGATACAAAACTTAGCGGTTCTAAGGCATGATACCCGGACCATTCCATTCCATTTGTTCAGCCCGATACCCTCCTCCCGACTACTGTCCTCACTTCAACCATCAATATCAAGAGTTTCATAGTTACTAAGCAACTTGAGGGGCTACACTAAAAGTACTAGTATCCTAGTGAGGTATAGCTACCAGCAAGATAAACCTATCTGATTCATTAGACACCCAGCACCATCGACCACGGGAACCTAACGTACTTGCCTCAGAAAAGAAATGACTGGAAATACTACTAGTAGTGAATTTGTGATACGCACGGATTTCTTACGCCAGTTCTTTTGCAAACCCGGTTCCAGAATACACCTTGCCTAAGACTAGCAACTCTCCCCCAAAAACCTTATGCAATTTTACTAACGGTCTTAAAATGCAAAAAAAAAAGTATATATGTTTCCTGAGCATAGCTAGGAAAGCAGTTAACTTAAGTAAGCTTGATTTGTTGAGGGAAGGCCTCCCGGCAAAAGATCGAGAATGACAAATGCCCTCGATGCCCTTCAGAATGTCATCCCACATCGATCCCTGCTTGTGTGCTGAGTAAGCAAACACAAGATGGTCACTCGGCATTTCTATCGAGAACAGGAGCTGAATAAGCCATGCTGGGTCACTACCATACCGAGCGGAGAGATTGGGTCTCCTAGGGCAGGAGACGGTGGGCGGCTTAGTAAGATGCGAGCCTGTCCGTTGCACAGTAATGTTCATTTAACTCTCATACACAACGTTTGTACTGCGCTGTACGTGTGGTAGTGTTGTTGCTGGTGAAAACGAACAATTATCGTCCCTTAAAATAAATACGGTAACCGAACATTGATCCTCGCAGTCTTCATTATAAGCCCCACTTTCAACCCCTCCCCCTCCCTTCCGAACCCCGTCATTACTTTACCACGACAAAAAACTATTATTCAGGCGAATAAATAGCATGACACTAATTAGGATTCTGTATTATTATTATTATTATTATTATTATTATTGGTTGCGGTTTCGGCAGTCGGTCGACGAGAAGCCGAGTACTGAGAAGGTGGGCCCCTTTACATCATCTACAATTCAACCGAAGATTACTGGAGATAATAATATTTTCACCAGCAACACTGTCACAGATACATGTTGGGGGGGGGGGCGAGAATTGAATCAACAATATGTGAGTGTACGGAGGTACAGCTCCTAAGTTTTGTATGTTCCACATGGTGTAGGGACAGCAAAACTCGCTTGTGGAAGATACAAAACTTAGGCGCTGTACCTCCGTAACTTACCTCGGCAATACCAAACCGCCAACGCTCCCCGCCGGAGCACCCGCACCGGATATTCTAGCCTTTTTGCGGTGGGTACCATCTCCAAAAGGTATTTTCTTATTACGGACAGGTCATTGTTACTCAAGTACAGTATGATACTAGTACCCATACATACCATTTTTACACCAACAATAGCAACCTTAAATATGGTATAGTAGCGCCAATTTGGTCTCGATTGATTATCTATTACATCGAGGGATAGAGAGTTTCCCCTTAGTTTGGGTTATCCAAATTTCAGCTAGATCGGACCAGTTTTGTATCTTGGCAGACCGTGGAAATCGTCATTTTCAACACGTGCACTGCAACCTAGGCCAGTGGACAAAATTAACCGAGCACGAGAGATCGATAGCAACGGAACCCTCCTTATTATTCCGCTTGTCAACACTGCATAAAGAAATTTCTCCAGTCCAATCATTAATTTCTGCTAAGCATTCTACTGTATAACTACATGATTAATTTATTTCTTTGGTTTTGATGAGAGCGGGGTTCGTGAGGGAACGCTGTTGTCGTGGCTGGGGTGTTTTCTTTTGGTTGATGCGCGGCTAATTTTGTCCACGGACAATACTTGCCCATGCTCGGGAATGCGCCCATACAAGTCTCGAGGCTTTCGCAGGGAACCCCGCACACCTGGAACCGCTCTTGCTTGTTCGAGGGCCAATTCACGATTAATTGCGATTAAAAAGACATATACAGCTCTAAATCTCCCAGCTCCTGGTAGGTAGGTGGCGGTAGGTGAACTTTGTAATAATTGGCCATGATGCTCCGGAGGCGTTAAAGATTGAATTGCGGCTGGATATGGCTTAGCCTACTTTGGTGTGTCTAACCTCCTGCCTCCTTCACCCGACCAACAATGATTATTGTCGAAGAACTTCCTTATGTCTAGTGAGTTCGCTCCAAATATCTAGAGCGTGAATAAGGCCCTGTTTAGCATATCGCGTGCACTAACTTGATACTTGATTCAGGTGGATTAGTGCTATGCATTTTTAATCCCAGCAAGAATACCATCACATGTTTACAGCTCCGTAACATACCGTACTTGACTACGGAAGTCTTGTCCAGCATCACAGCCGAAGGCTTAGATCGGAGACAATTCTGGTGTGTGGAAATGTCTCAGATTTCCCCAAGCGAGTTACCGAAACTCATCCAGGGCTGAGCCTGGTCTGCCAGTGAGCTACCCTGCATTCAATATGTCTCAAGCTTCGGAGCAAAATCTGCCTGAATGTACCGTAAAATCTCGTGAAATCCACCATCTCCGGCTGTCACTCAGTTATACCCTAGCAAATGGCGACATCAGCCCAAGATAGTTTTAGCTTGTCAAGTTAACCATGGGGGAGGCTATCACAGCCAGATGACTCAGGCTATACCGTGCCCGAGATGGTGGATTTTCACTGGACCCAACCGTACAATACTCGAGTACGGTACCGGTACCAGTGTCCCGGTTCGAAAAGTGCAGCTGCTAGTGCGGGGATCTCGATGAGGGAGGTTTGTTTACTTCGTGCTGCCCTTCAGATTTTTACAGTTCCCCGGGTGTTCCGCGCTGCTAGCGGTATTTTTTACGATTATATGATTGTTCCACAGACCATCCTTGATATGTACCGTACCGTCGGATCACCCCCGAGGTGTAGGAGTTCCTTGGTGGGTGTTTGGCATGAGGGTTTACGGAAGTCACAATAGAGGAGAAATCAAAGGAAAACGAAAATACTCGAGTAAACAAAATCCCATCCACAGAAAAATTCCGGTTCTCGTCTGCCTCTCCTCTAGATGTTCACAGATCCGCAATTCTATCTAAAAAATATCAACACCGCCCATGACCAAACACGCACGCAAGCGAAAAAAAGCATATTCAAGCACGATAGTGCTTTCCTAATGGCTCCCACAGTACCGTACCAGCGGATTTCAACAGTAGTAGTTCCGGACGCCCGGCACTGTTTTGTATCCGCCACCTCGCCAAGGCGTCCGGATATTAAAAAAATTAGGCTAAAATTCGGATGATAAAAATAAAGGTTGGCGTGACAACCAGTATCATTATCTGATAGGCGGGGCAATAGTAGAGACTCGGATACGGTACTCAAAATGGCGTCAAATGTTAATTCTGATTCTTGCGCAGACTGCAAATATCTCTTCCCGACATGCCTCTAGAACCGACATACCTCCCGACGCGAGTTCACCTGATTTTCTGCTGACCTAAATTCTTATAGCAAAAACGGTCGAAAGGTGGGTTGCCTCGCCGGTGTACTTGCAAATCCCACCAGACTTCCGACGACATGATATTTTAGGTACACGCCATCTACTTGCCCTCAAACGAATATGAATAGAAAGGGAAGGGTGGGAGAGAAGGTATTAGAGACCATCGCACATTATGTTGATGAAATGACCTTCCCGAGTTACCTCGGTAGTGTCCCCAGTCCGTCATCTTTTTTCGGGAGCGGACTCCCTATGCGCGACCGCCCAAGAGGCAGATTTGCTATCGTCCCGGGCGTCCCAAAATGGTCAACTCGGACAATCATCCCAGCCCCCAATGCACCGCCCAGGTCGTTTTCATATTATGCGACTAAAGCGTGCTTCTAATGGTGGCACACCACTTTAGTTACCCACCGCTCGTAAAGTCGGAGTAAAAATGGGGAGACTGGGAGGGAAATCACAAAAGATCACTCACCCAGTCCTTCGCAGTGCTTTTGGGAAATGCAAGCACTTGGGGTACACGTATGCACTCGTGGGACATACAAGCGTTGAAAGCTTTTCTCCTATAAAATCTCTTTTCTTCTTGTCTGTCCTCTCCCTTCCTTTCCCTTCCCAAGCTATCTCATTGCTGCTTACCGGCTTCAACAAAAACGACTCTGTTCATTAGGCAGCTTCGCTTCACGCCGTCAGACACTCCAGCCGGTTCATTAACTCCACCGCGAACAACACCTCTATTTTCAACAGTTCCCTACAATCCTGTACCACCTAGCGCTGCCTGCTATCATGCCTACCCGCCAAAGCACTGTCCACCCTATAGAGCCCTGAGCCAAAGACTACCCTCCTGGGATTTCGCTGACTTGAACACTACCGGAGGCGATACCATCCCTTGCGAGGTTCTTGATACTGCCCCTATAAGGGCCCCGGATAGTTCGGAGCATCTTCTCCTAGCGAAACAACAGCGGCCACAAGAGCCATCTTGCCCAGAGGGAGCGCCCCTTGAGGGAGTAGCTGCTTAGGATAATTGCGGAGTCCTCATAATCGAGGGGTGATCACTGGCACAGCCCCTATTGCATGATGCGCAGAGAGAAGAGAAAGAGGAGCTGAGGTTCTGTTACGAATAGGTTTAGTGGCAAGGAATCTCATTGCTTATATACCTGAACCTGATCTCCAGACTCCTTCCACCGCTTCCTGTCAGCTCCTGTCTGGAAAGTCAAAAAAGTCCTTCCTCAAGCTTCCGAATGAATTACTTCCCGAAATATACACCTCCCCCATTTTTCAATGACCAGATATTCTCTCCATCCTCCGAGCATACTACCATGTCGCAATTTTCTCGCGATCCACTGTATTTTTAGACATATGTCGAATCAGCACAGTGACGAACGCTGCAAGAGGGCCCTCTACTATGCTGCCGAAAATTATTCCCACTCTACGATTTGGTTGACTCTGGAAGGTGGAATCTTGGAGATCAATACTGGCTAAATATTTTTCAATGTAGTACTGAACACATTGACCTATATTGAAAATTCACAGAGATTCCATACATTGGAGATAGTTAGATCACCAATGGGACATGAGTGAGAGGAATTCGGTTTGATGATGGTTGCACCATTGAGTAGTATTGTATCAGAGAAGTGACAGTATGTTTGATTGAGGGGTTAGATGAAGCAGAAATATTTGGGATGTTTTAGAAATTGGTACTAGGGATGACCGGAAATTTGAGATTATTGTTTGCCAGGAGTTGAAACACAACAGTTTCACACTATATGGTTAAGAAACTGAAGACAGTATCAAGACCGTGATGGATCAAGAAAGATAAGGGAAAGTGTGGAAGAGGAGGACAAAACCGGTGAAAGGAATTCAGAGGAAAGTGGTTTTGGGAAAGTTCAAAGAGGCTGTATGGATGGAGAAATGGAACAAAGATGGCAGACTATGGAAGATGTTCTGGGTGAAGAGCTTTTCTGTAGAGTTGAGTTTGTGTATATATAGAACACCTGTGAGATAAAAACAATAAGGACCCCAATACATTTTCTACCCATCATAGCCTAATTTTGTTAAGCTAAGAGGAGACCAATACGCTATTACTTTGTGGAATTGACCAGAACACCCTAAATGGTGAAGGACCCCCCGTTTATATGCTAGGCTCTGGGCCTGTTTGGAGGTGAGGTAAAAGAGTTATTATTATGCGAGCTTACTGTAGACTTGAATCGCTCGTGGTTATACTGCGATCTCAGAGCCCTTCATCTAACCGTGGGTACTAGGAGCGAGAAGGTAGTACAATTGTCTTTGGAAGAATGCCATAAAGTAGATCCGAACCGTGCGGAAAGCCTCCGAAGGACAGAACCACATGCCATCATACATGAGATTAATAGTAGGTATCTCCGGAATTCCTTGCCTGATACGTTACATACTGGATTGCTACTGGTTCTATGGGGTATCTCTCAATTATTCCCGGAGGTTCATAGACTGTTATTGATACAGTGACATCTAAGTTGAAGAGTGGGGCCTGATCTATTTCCCCCAAGCGCATAGAAACACAATACTTGTTGTTCTCTCATCAGTTTTTTTTCCTTTCTGTTTTCAAAGGAACCTCAAGGATGGATGGCCCTTTCCATTAAAGTTAATATAGACAGATAAACTTTGTGGCCGGGGCGGAGTGGCAGGAACAAATCTGTATGCCCCAGGCCACCTCAAATCTTATAGTACAGCCCTTGAGAACAGTCTGTTAGTCCTCTCTTCCTGTCGTCTGATTTCTATAAAACAAATTGTCATAGATTCTGCGACGCCCCCGCAGATACACATCGGAAAACAGTCATCCAGAGCCCTAAGCGTTGAGGTAGTCCTATCAAAATTTGTGAAAGTAGCGCTAGAGGGACATTTAAAAGTATCTATCCATACTAACACATATTATAAATAATTTTCAGTATTGCCATCATCATCGCCTTCAGCCATTTTCAAGAGTGTTTTCACGACCCCCCGCCAATCTCACGCAATCCGTATTCCGGAAGTAAAACTTTTATTGAAATTAAACTATAGGTGTATCTCTAAAAGCAACACCCACCTCTATGCATGAACAATACATTGATTTTTTCAAGCAACGGAAAAAATCACCAACAGATACTTTGCATAGAATGAGTGAAAAGATGAATGAGTAAAAAGGGTGGGCTGAGGGGAGAATTGAAACAAAAGAGGAACATCAAAAAGGAGATTTAACTAGTTTCTCATGTAGGGCCTAGTCTTATTCTAAATTTAGACAGATTTAGCTTTCGCCCTTAATATCGATTCCCCGCGCGGGAGTATCGTTTCGTCTGGCTCATAAGGCTGACCAGCTTCTTCCCTCGCCATGTCAGTGATCCATCCCCCATTGGGCTTGAGCGCTTGGCCTCTCGCAAGTTTAGCCGCTAGGTAAAGCCAACACGCAGCATTACCAACAGTTCCAACTTCATCGCTGACGCTCTCCGCTGCATATTCACTCATCTCGTCGTAAAGACGATTGTCGGTGTACAAATCGAACAGATGATTTGCAACAGCCTCGGTGTCCCCAACTTCCACCAGGAAGCCAGACTTCCCATGTTGAATCTGCAATGGAATCCCGCCGGCTCTTGTGGCAATAACAGGCTTTCTACGACGCAGTGCCTCAGACACCTTAACCTCGAATCCCTCACGCAAGGAAAGCTGGACCACCACCCTCGCAGTGCTCGTCAAAGCATTCAGCACTAAAACAAACTTCAGTCTTGCGTACAAACTATCTTCTGAGAGGGGAATCTCACTTTGATCGTTTGGACCTATCCTCATGACCACCACATCTTTTGCAATGGCAGAATATCTCGACTGCTCAAGCAATTCCATAGTCTCCGCGAAAACTATCGATGCATCCGGATCATCAATAGCCCCATGCCCACAGCTGAATTGTGTCAGTGACAAGCTATTCAAAGAGCAGTTCAAGTCAAAATAAAGGTTAACTTACAGCAACAACTGCGGGGTGCGCAAGTTGGGTGTCTGGTTGGCGATACGAGCACACAATTTGCGGTAAGATTCAATGACGTCAGGGATGCCTTTGCTAGGGTCGAATCTTGCGATTTGAACGATATAATCCCTTGCAGGAAACAAAAGCTTGTTCCTGAGGGGTAGCAATAGAATTAGTAACCTATCTTAGGGAAACAGAAGTTGTTTGCGAGTTTAACTGACATTCCTAGATCATTGCATGAATTACCCAGCTGACGGTGATAGAACCTTACATCCCGCCAGCTCAAAATTTGATTAAGTCCATCAAGCCTATATTTATTAGTGCCTAAAAATATTTCAAAAGGGGGAAGAAACAAACCATTCAGTGCTAGCAGGCATCAACCCAACCATCTCCAAAGGAACCTCATGAGGAACAAACTTGGCCACTGGATGACTGATAAAGATATCTGCCTGTTTCACAAAGTTCCATATCCATTTCCATACCTGTTCTTGAGGGCTCCCGGGCCTGTCCACAAGGTCGCTCCGGATTTCGATATGAGAACGGTAAATAATTTTGATCTCCGGCCGATGCTTTTTGATTATTGGAATCAGTGCAGGCATTTGATGGTCATCAATTATAACGACGTCTGCTCCACCCGGAGCAAGGGGACCCCCGGGTGTGAGCCAATAGCGTTCTGCATTTGTTGCGATCCATTGGTTGAGTAAGGCCTGCTTCTCCTCGCCAAATCTTTCCCCAGGATCTGCCACTCCTTGGAGAATGTTGTGATTCGTCTTTGTGATTCTGAAAGCCTTAGGATTAGGCTTCGGAATATACCTGTCTCACATATCAGTAAATAGGTACTACTACGCAACTGACGCGACGAAAACAAACCAATTCAACTTAACACCCAATTGATCGCAAAACCTAACCAAAGCATGCCTCATCATTGCCACACCACCGCCCTGGGGGGTTGCTGAGAAAAAGGCTATTTTAGTCGGCGGACACTGAGGATCGCCCACAGTCTGACCATTTCTATAGCCTTTTAATTCGTGAGCATACTCAAGAACGGTGTTCCAAGTGCCCTTGTGTACGGTATACTCGTAATCTCTGAAGCCACGGACCAACTTGATGGCCCCCTGTGCATCCGGCATTACCTGATTTCTGAAAGTTATTGCGAGAGCCGGGGTGTGGTTAGGACCAAAGCGCATAACACACTTTCGTGCTGCGGAGTACGCCTGCTCATCAACATCGACAGGTATTGTCCCAGTGTCTTCAAATGCACCAAGAGCTGTCGTTTCAACGCTCACAGAGATGGCTACTACATCTAGATGGCTCCAGAGAGATGCGCAAATTCCAGGGTAAATGTTCTCGAGACCAACTGTAACTCCAGCACCCACAAACTTTGCCTCCTGCTCCGTAGAATAATACCTTATGGTCTCGATGATATCTCTCCTAACGAGCTCCTGGATACACTGACCATCACTGGCTATGGATTGGATGATGCAAGCGTCAACCGCGTAGACGCCATCATGAATCGCGATACCAATCCTAGCTGTCTTATGATCAACTCTAATGGCAGCCACACCAAAATAGAGCGGCTGTGAGATCAAGTTAGTAAAAGATTTGCAGAGTGTGATCGCGGTAAGCAATATAGAAACCAGGCAAAAAAAGAAACAAAACTTACAACAACTGGTATCCCAGCATAGCCGCTCTCACGAGTTAACGAACTAATAAACAGCCTTCTCTCCTGAGAAGGGACAGTGGTGAACGAGTATGTTTGAGCTGGGGAACTTGCAGAGTCAGACATTTTTGATGGATCTGATGAGAAAAGACCGATGTTTGAAGAAGCGGAAAGCGATTCCGAATAGAGAGAACTAGGTGAAAGAAAGATGGTCAAGAATGTTTGTCCTCTTTAACAGTGGAGGGCGTGTTCTTGAGAGGAAGGATGTTTGGTGAGGAAGGAGGGAGGAGAGGAGAGGGACGAGGAGAGGAGAGGGTGAGAGGGACTCCTTTTATACCTTGTAGAAGGGGAGGCTGTTGAAGCGGAGCCCAGAAGGTAGGTAACAGGGTACCTGGGAGGGTGGATGTAAGCCAGCGCAAAGAACCCCACGATATCTGTGTACACAGGCTAGACCCTAGGTGAGAGCTCAAGTATGTGTGCTCTCGAAGTGATGTACTCGTATGTAGGTGAGAGCCCAATTGCACCTTCCTATGTACGAAAGCTCACCATGAAAGAGTATGAGCTTCAGAAGCGAATTTCTAAACTCCATGAGATTCCTCTAGCCCCTCAGATTGCAACTGTTCACGAAGTGTAGACCAAGCCCTTTGCTATACGACGGACGCCACGATTGTGTACAGGGGGGTTGGAAACAGTATTGTTCTTACAGTTGAGTGAGTGAGAGGGGGCTGCAGTCCGCCATCCGCCTACCAGGCTCAGCGGGCCAACTTCCCTGGAGCGCAGATTTTGTTGTTGCCACCAAGGTGACCATCCACGACCGGGCCTGGATAGCCTGGAGTTTATAGCGAAGGAAGTCTAAAGACACTGGCGTGAGCACTGGCGTGAGCACTGGCGAGTGGAAATGCTAGATGCTAGCGTTAGTAGAGGAAACAAACCCAGCCCCCAAGGGTGAAAAAAGTCAAAATCCGTTCCCGTAATTTTGCACATATTAAGCTAAACCTTAGATATAGGGATGCTGATTGAGGCAAAAAGTTGCAGTTGGCTGAGTACGGCAATGGGACTCCAAATGAAAGCATATTCGCACTCGTTCAAGTATAGTTTCAATGCAATTAGTCTAAGTTTTCGACTTCCATATCATTTTATTCCCTTCCAAACCGACTGATTGTCCGATCGAATAATCTCTAAACTTACCACCCTCTGGCTTTTAATTACTCCTCCCTGGCACTCAATTACCACACCATACGTACTCAGCAAGGTACTGTGAGGGTGCAAACTTGTCTATAGTGTTTTCTTTTATGTTTTATGTTTTTTTAGCCAGAGATCGGCGAGCAATAGGGGAGCTTCTTAGTTTAGTTAGCTGGGACGGTGGTGGCAGGTATGGCGCGGAGGAGAGTGATTTGTAATCACAGAGGCCGATCGTGGGTTTTTAAACGGCGGAAACTCTACTTTGTATCTACCCTCCGCTAAAAAGACTAATCGAGGCCTTTTTTTACGACTTCTTTCATCAGTGTGTTCTTCGATCAACATCGACGAGACTTTATCTCTTCCTATAGTGTGAGCGGCGTTTCCCCACTAAGGTACGGAGAAAAAACTTCTACCGAGTGGTCTTTTCTCTTTCTTTCCACTGACCGTAAACTTTCTTTTCAGTACTAGTCCTAGTAGTAGTCAACCGCGACATGCTGGCTATTGCCGGAGAAGTCAGGAATGTAAATAACCAAAGGGTCAATCGTAGAGTGATTGCCATAGCTAACAGGAGCAACTGCTGTGCGAGAAGGACGGTAAGGTCCGGTAGACTGTTGCCGAGGCAAAAGCCATCATGATCGAGAGAGTGGGAGACGGCCAAGTCCTTCTAGAAGCGGTTGTGGATTTCCGAATTTATCAAATGAGGCTAGCCTGAATTCGTGTGGTGCAAGAAGGGTTCCCCTTTCGCTAATCGAGAGCCCGACTAGTGCTGTAAGATCTGGCTGCGCATTGCGCATCAAGGTGCCCGAGCAAAGATGCCGTTGCATGTGCGAAAGAATTAGCAAAGGAGAGAAAAAGCCTACAGGTGATTCATGGATCTACGCTCGTTGTAGTTATGTAATCTGCCAAGAGTGCAAAAGTACAACGCGCAGAAAGTAGAACCTTCATAAGGCCCAAACGGGGATACTGGCGCTTTTTGATAAAATCTGGACGGGAGATTGTCTGTGCTTGAGAATACCGGTGCACGATGAGGACAAAGCAATAAAAATCAAAGACTAACTTTTATTCGGCGACCTACTTCTCCCTAAACTGCGGGAGAAACAGAGTACTTAAATACAAAAAACAATAGAGACTCTTCCGAGATTTTCCTTCTCATGATCACATAGTTTCGACACTATGATCACATCAGTTCCACATCATGACTGCACGATTTTGATACTATGATCACATCATATCCACTTGTGGTGATCTAATTCTTCTTCTTTCTTTCACTCTTGTCCATACCTTTCCTTTACCAAGTCGACCGAAGGTCCTCCGAAATTCTTCTACCCGGTTCCATCGCAGTATAGGCCCCGTGGTATCACCATGTTCCAATAAAAAAAGCCCGCTCTTCTTCAGCCCCCGCCCAAAGAATTCCTCTTGTCGACTAACTCCATCACCTATCATCGACTCGCACAATATACTAATCAGGAAAAAGCAGAAAATGTCATGGTCATTTTGTAATAATTACAACTCTTTCAATCCGACCTACAGTACATCAACCCGACCTGCATCAACCCTACTCCTAGCCTGACTCTCCCCACTAGACCTTAAGTTGCGTCGTCATCAAGACATCCGGGACCGGAGAATCGAAAGTGTAGGGGAGCGGGTTTTATGAACTGAGGAGTTTAGAAGCTGGTATGGCGATAGTGAGGATGGCAAATCCGATAATACAGCCCTGTTCCTCTGTGGAAATCCAGGTGTTGGAAAAACCCACATTAGGTAACTTGGACTGGCCTTAGTTGGAAGAAATGGCAAGTGCTGACAAGTTGCCATGTTAGCTCTTGGGTAATAGACAAAGTGTAACCACGCGAGAGGACGGGATACCACAATTCCATGTTTTCATTCTGACTTTGCCGCCCAAAGAGAGCAGTCACCCACGGGTGTACCAGGGCCCTTGCCAAAACAGCTAGTTTTCGGTCTTGGGGGAGATCCGAAGGAGATATTAGTTTTGATTTCGTATGAGGGAACGAATGTATTTTGCTTGACTATTGACAAGATAAAAGAGTCGAGACGTGAACGGTGATAGACTGATGCTCGAAAGAAAACAATAAGGAAAAAGATCCTGCTTTTATCCCATGAACGATGTGTGACAAGAAATCGACTAGAAAAACTTTCCCTCTCTTGAAACACGTCAAAAGAACCGGTGATTCATGTTTAGTTTCATTTCTATCTTGTATTAGTTTTTGTTTCTTCTCGTCTCACCAGCGACATCTAAGCACTCCTGTTACAACTACCAGAAGCATGTATCATGTGGAGGAAAAGTTTTTCTAGTCGTTTTCTTGCCATATTGCTTTCACAGGATAAAAGCACGATTTATTTCTTTACTGTCTTTTATGAATTATTAGTCTTTACTCATTCACATTCCACTCTCTCATCTTGTCTCTTTAGTCAAACATATTGTATTTGTTCCCCTCATACCAAAATCAAAACCCTCCACACGATACATGGGACTAGTAGTCAGTAACGAGAGTGTTCCAAATAGCGTTAATGAGACGAGGAGAAACTAAAGTAATGCACGATAAAAGTGAAACTAAATATGAATCAACGGCTCCGGTCACAGGTTTCAACATTTAGGAGCATACAGAGACCGAAAAATGCCATTAGATGACATAACAAACCTCTGATACCTCGAGAACTCTGAACAGTGTTCCGAACCGTCCGCCCTAAGGGCAGGACGGCCGTCTTTGGGTAGGACGGCCGTCTTTGGGTAGGACGGCCGTCTTTGGGTAGGACGGCCGTCTTTGGGTAGGACGGCCGTCTTTGGGTAGGACGGCCGTC
>Ga0307509_10006980_pt1 | contig 14977 bp, 12 predicted proteins | sample 10_EM_MG_FD_202245 | JGI IMG/M metagenome (GOLD analysis project Ga0307509, IMG submission 202245) | Populus trichocarpa ectomycorrhiza microbial communities from riparian zone in the Pacific Northwest, United States - 10_EM | ecosystem: Host-associated > Plants > Roots > Unclassified | place... | reverse complement strand
CGCCGGGCCCGGCGGTGGGCGCTGTATCCGGCGGACAGTCCGGAGGCGATGACGGCGTTGGCGCCGCCGAGTCGGTGATCTCGGGCTCGGCGAAGCGGGACAGCGCCAGCGCCCCGGCCAGGGCGACGACGAAGCCGAGCACGGCCGGGACCGCCCAGCCGGGCCGGGTGTCGTCGCCCCACAGGGCGATGCCGACCGCGGCCGGCAGCGCCGTCTCGCCGAGGATGGTCAGGGCGGCGACGGTGGTGACCTGGCCGCGTTGCAGGCCGGCCGCGAAGGAGACGAAGGCGCAGACGCCGCTGATCGCGGCCGCGTAGGCGGCCGGGTCGCGAACCAACTCCCCGGGCGTGAAGCCGGGCAGGCTGCGTACGGCCAGCGCGGTCAGCCCGAACCCGAGGCCGGCCACCACGCCCTGCACGATCGGGCCGGCCGGCGGGGCGAGCCGGGCGGCGAGCAACGCGGTCGCGCCGAGCACGAGCGCGGCGGCCAGCAGGACCAGCCGGGTTGACGGACCCGCCGCGGTGGTGCCCTCCGGCCCGCTGGACAGGCCGAGCACCGCGAGGCCCGCGCTCACCGCGAGCACCGCCAGCCAGTGCCGGCCGCGCAGGTGGATGCCCAGCAGCGGGACGCAGGCGATCGCGGTGACGGCCAGGTTGCCGGCCTGGGCCGCCTGCACCACGAACAGCGGCCGGCTGCGCAGCGCGACCAGCTGGGCGCCGAAGCCGGCGACGTCCAGCAGGAGACCGAGCACGAACGGCCACCGGCGCAGCAGGCCGATCAGCGGCCCGGCCACGGCCGCCCGGGCCTGCAGCGCGGTGGCCACGCCGTAGCAGACGGCGCACAGAATGGCGGCGATCAACCGAGGTCAGGCTTCCGGATCGAGGCGGTAACCGGCGCCGCGGACGGTGCGGATGGTGTCGCGGTCGAAGGGCCGGTCGACCTTGCCGCGCAGGTACCGGACGTAAACCTCGACCACGTTCGAGCCGCCGTCATAGGCGAAGTCCCACACGTGCTCGATCAGGTAGCTGCGGCTCAGCGTCTCGCCGGACCGGCGCATCAGCTCGTGCAGCAGCGCGAACTCCTTGGCCGACAGCGCGATCGGGGTGTCGCCCCGGTGCACCTTCCGCTCGGCCGGGTCGAGGACCAGGTCGCCGACCCGCAGCACAGCCGGCCGTTGCCGTGGCTCCCGCCGGATCAGCGCCCGCACCCGGGCCAGCAACTCGTCGAAGGCGAACGGCTTGGTCAGGTAGTCGTCGGCGCCGGCGTCCAGGCCGCGGATCTTGTCGGTCGTGCCGTCCCGCGCGGTCAGCATCAGCACCGGCACCCAGCGCTCGTTCGCGCGGATCCGGCGGCAGACCTCGAACCCGTCCGGCCCGGGAATCATCGCGTCCAGCACCACGAGGTCGTAGTCGGCCTCGGAGATGGTCCACACGGCGTCGGTGCCGTCGTCGACGCTGTCCACCGCGTAGCCCGCCCGGCGCAGCCCCCGGCAGAGCATGCTGGACATCGCCGGATCGTCCTCGACGACCAACAATCGCATGGGCAAAGGATAGGTAGGTGCGGCGGCTCACCGGCGCCTGGCCGGGTAACCGGCGATGTCGGCGTGCGCCGCGAGCCGGGCGACGTCGTCGCGCAGCCGCTGCATCTCGCCGCGCAGGTCCTCGGCGACGGCGGCCGCCCTCCGGCTCTGGTCGAGCTGGTAGAGGGCCAGCTCGCGGGCGATCCGCTCGGACCGCCGGGCGGCGACCAGAACGGCCGGCACCTCGAGGGCCGCGACGGCGGCGAGCCCGGCCGCCAGCCAGATCGCCGCCTCGGCGCTACGGTTCTGGAGCAGCACCGCGGCCGCGCCGAACAGGATGGCGAGGGTGAGCGCGATCAGGTATGCCCACGACCCGGCGGCCCGGCAGAGGAGGTCACCGGCGCGCTCGCCCGGCCGCAGCCGACGGCCGGCCCGCACCCCGGGGTGCTGATCCCCGCCGAACGGTGTGGTCATGCCGCCATCGTGGACCGGCGAGGATGAGAGGATCGTGAAAACCCGCGGAGGTGACGGTGCGGCTCGGCCCGGCCTCGATTCGTACCCGGCTGGTTCTGTTGTTCGGGGCCGGCACGTCGGTGGTCCTGCTGCTCTCGCTGGCGCTGCTCTACGTGGCGCTGCACCGGCAGCTGGGCAAGGCCGTCGACGCCGATCTGACGGCACGAAGCGACGATCTGGTGGCCGGCGTACGCGCAAATGATCTTAAAGGGGTCGAGGGCGATCCGATGGCCCAGCTGTACGCCGCGGACGGAACCCCGCTGGCGACCGCCCTCTCGATCAAGCATCGGACGCTGCTCACCCCGGCGCAGGTCCGTGCCGTGCGGCGCACCTCCGCGGCCAGCACGACTCTGCCGCTGGGCGTCGGCGGCGAACCGCTCCGGGTCCGTCTGTTGTCGCGCCCGGTCGGCCGGTCCGGCATGGTGCTGACCGTCGCGTTGCCCTCGGCCGGCATCGAGCGCGCCGGCGACCAGCAGCTGAACGTGCTCCTGGTCGCGGCCCCGTTGATGATCGCGGCGCTGGCCATGCTGTGCTGGCTGTTGCTGCGCGCGGCGTTGCGCCCGGTCGACGCGCTGACCCGGCAGGCCGCGGCGATCTCGACGCTCGACTCGGAGCGGCAGCTGCCGGTGGTGCCCGGCGACGACGAGATCGCCCGCCTGTCGGCCACCCTGAGCGGCATGCTCGCCCGGCTCTCGGTCGCCTTCGCCCGCGAGCGGGCGTTCGTCGACGACGCCAGCCATGAACTGCGCACCCCGATCGCCGTGTTGCGCGGCGAGATCGACCTTGCGCTGGCCGCGCTGGACAACCCCGAGGAGGTACGCCAATCGCTGCTGGCCGCGCGCGGTCAGGTGGCGAGGCTGAGCCGGCTGGCCGAGGACCTGCTGCTGCTGGCCCGGGAACGGGACGGCTCGCTGGTGGTGCACCGCGAGCCGGTCGACCTGACCGACCTGGCCCGGGCCGAGGCGGTCGTGCTGGGTCGGGTAACCGGGCTGAGCATCGAGGTGCGAGGCGACCCGGTGATCGTCGAGGCGGACGCCGACCGGCTGCGCCAGGTGCTGACCAATCTGGCCGCGAACAGCGCGGCGGCCGGCGCCGGCTCGGCCCGGGTGACGATGGTCCTGGAGCCGGTGCTGGCCCGGATCGAATGGGCCGACGACGGGCCGGGTTTCCCGCCGGACCTGCTCGACGCGGCGTTCGAGCGGTTCGTCCGCGGCGGCCCGTCGCGGACCCCGAGCACCGGCGCTGGGCTGGGCCTGTCCATCCTGCGCGCGGTGGTGACCGCCCACGCCGGCACCGCCGACCTGCGCAACGGGCCGCCGCTGGGCGGCGCCGTCGTCACCGTCCGGCTGCCGGCCGTCTAGTTGTGTGGTTTGTCCGTCGGCGCCGGGCTGCCGGCCAGGAGCGTGCCCTTCGGCGGCGGGATCGTCGACGGCGCGGGCGAGGCGGCCGGCGCGCTGATCGGCCGGCCGAGCGAGTTCGACAGCCAGTCGAAAGCCGGCGCCTCCATCGCCTCCCAGGTCCCTGCGTTGTGCCCGCCGCCGGCGATGTACGCGAGGGTGATCGACAGCGGCGCGTGCGCGGCCTTGGCCAGCTCCTGGGTGGCGCGCATCGCTTCCCGGTCGGTCTTCGCGCAGGACAGGTACAGCGAGACGGCCGGTATGGGCAGGTGCTTGAGCCGCCACACGAGGTCGTACTCGGTGTGTTCGAGGTTGTTGCCGATCACGATGCCCGGCGTGGCGTAGCCGGACAGACTCGCGGCCGCGGCGAACTGGGCGGGGTGGCGCAGGGCGAGCTGGGTCGCGCAATATCCGCCGGCCGAGTAGCCGATCAGCCCCCATGCCGCGGGGTCGGTGCGGACAGCGAGGTGGTCCCGGACGAACGCGGGCACGTCGACGGTCAGGAACGTTTCCGCCTGCGGCCCGTTGACGAGGTTCGCGCACTCGGTGTCGATCGTCGGCTTGGGCGTCTGATAGGGGAACAGCACGACCGTGGGCGCCATCCGCCCGGAGCCGATCTCACGATTGAGCACGGCGGCGACATCAAAAGCCTTGAGCCACTGTACGGGTGAGCTCGGATAGCCGTGCAGCGCCTCGATGACCGGGTAACGGGTGGCCGGCGAGTCCTTGTAGCCGGGCGGCAGGTAGACCCACATCGGGACGGTGATGCCGCTGGTCTGGCCGGCGACGGTGAACCTGACGATCTGCCCGGCGGTGGCGGCGCTCGCGGTCCTCGCCGGCTGGGTCGGCCCGGCGCCGGCGTCGGCGGGCGAGCCGAACAGGCTGGCCCAGGTCGGGTAGCTGTCGACCTGCCGATTCACCCAGACCAGGGTGGTCGCGGTCAGGCTGAGCAGGCAGGCGGCGATGACCACGGCGCGCAGCCAGCGCCGCATGCCGGCCCAGAAGACGCTCAGCGCGACGGCGGCGACCACGGTCGCGGCCAGGGCGATCAACTCGATGGCGAGGCTATCGGGCGACACGTTTTCCTCCCCGGGGCCGCGGAGCGCCCGCGCTGGGCGCGCCGGACCCGGTCGGCGTCGGGCGCTTGGCGCGGTGGTGGGAGTGATAGACCGGCAGCGAGGTCGCGGCCGGCGTCGAGGCGGCCAGCGGGGGAGGGGTCTGGCCGCAGGCCCAGGCCAGCGCGGACGCGAGCGCGTTCTGGCCGGCCGTCCCCGGCGGGTTGGTGGTTCCGGTGGTGAGGGCGGTCTCCACCACGGTCGTGGTGATGATGCCGGCCGGGAGGCTCGTCGCGGTGGTCTTGGTGGGGTGGCTCGGCTTCGACGGGGGCTTCGGCTTGGTGGCTGGTTTCTTGGTGGCTGGTTTCTTGGTGGCTGGTTTCTTGGTGGCTGGTTTCTTGGTGGCCGGTTTCTTCGTGGCTGGGGGCTTCTTGCCGGTGGGCTTGGCCGCCGGCCGGCCGGCCGGCTTCACCAGGGCGAGCGCCGGATAGCGGCCGGGCGCGGCGGCGACGGTCTTGTCGGCGAGGCCGGCCGCCGCGGCCGGGGCGACCAGCGCCCAGTGCCGGTCGGTGACCCGCAGGTCGTGGGCCAGGGCCGCCGGCAGCACGGAGGTGAGAGTGGCCGGGCTGGTGGCCGAGGTGATCCGGGCGAACACCACGACGGCCGGCCCGACCGTGCTCCCGGCGCTGCGGGCGGCGGCCGTCTCACTCTGGGTCGTCCAGCCGGTCTTGCCGTCGTCGAGGACCAGCAGGGTCGGATACCGCCAGCCGGTGTGCTTCAGGTAGCCGGCCGGGGTGAACACCAGCGGCGCCCCGGCCAGGTGCCAATCGGTCCAGCCGGCGGGCTCCCAGGGGAAGGCCGAGCCCTGGTCGGAGACGTCGCCGCCCTGGTCGCGCAGCCACCCGTCGAGGCCGCCCGCGTGGACCGCGTACGTGGTGCCGGTCGAGTTGCTGGTCTGCGTCAGCGCCGCCCAGTTGGGATAGAACTGCTGCGACCGGTTGACCACCAGCCCCACGCTCACCACCAGCAGCGCCTCGGTGAGCAGCACCCCGAACGGCCGCAGCACGAAGCGCAGCCGCCCCCACCGGTTCCAGACCAGAACGGTGGCGGCCAGCGCGGCGGCCGTGGCGAGGACAGCGCAGACGAACAGCGGTACACCGGTCAGCGACATCTCAGCTGTCTTCTCCCGCGGGGGCAGGGTGCCGGACGAACTCGTCCGGCCGCTTCAGCGCAACCATGCGTCGCCAAAAATGACAGGCAGATGAGAGCGAGCTGAAACATACCGGTTTCACAACGGACTCACAGTAAGGGTTGCGTGCCACCTAGATCAGACGTCACTTGCGCGCCGCCGGTTGCTGTGTTCACGGCCACACCTCCCGCCTCGCCGGGTAGCGTCGGATGCGGATAGGCCACCGACGCTCAGCCTTGGGTGGGGTCGGCCAGATAAGCGGTCAACCGTTCCCGGCGGCGCCGAGCGAGCCGTGCGCCGGCCCGGTGCCCGGCCGGCCACGCCACGGCCGCGAGGACGGCGGTCAGCAGCAGGCCGGCCGCGAACTGGCGATCGGTGATCCGGCCGCCGCGGCCCTCCGACCACCACAGCAGCAGGCTGGGCACGGTCAGCACGGTGGTCAGGAACGGCACCACCAGGAACGGCGCGAGGATCAGGACCGTCCAGCGCAGCAGCATCGGCCGCCACTGCCGGCGGCCCGCCCAGCGGTCGCGCAGGGGCAGCGGGTGGTAGGGCCAGCGGATGCCGACCCAGGCGGCGGCGCCGAGCGCGCCCAGCGGCACCAGCGTGACCCAGGCGGCGGTCACCAAGGCGGTCACCGGTTTCCGCTCGGCGAGGCCGATGGCCACCGCGACGAGCACGCACACCGGGGTGGCCAGCAGCCACAGCGCGAGATTCTTGGCGTACAGCAGGCGCCGTAGGGCCGCCGGGTCGTCGAGCGCCGCGATGCTGTGCCCGGCGTCGGCGCCGAGCGGGTTGGTCGCGGGCACGTCCGAGTAGATCCAGAGCGCCAGGACCATGGCGAACGCGAACGGCCCCTGGAAGCGGAACAGGGCGTCGACCGCGCGGGTCGGCAGCAGCGTCCAGCAGGCGGTCAGCAGCAGGCCGTTGCCGGCTATCCCCAACGGCAGGTCGTACGGCGGGTGCAGCGCCCGCCGCACCTCGGCGCGGACGGCCCCGGGGAGCGAGGTCGTCGTCGTGGTCACCTCACCATCGTGGGTACGGCCCCGGCCTGGTGGCCTCATTCCCCTCGGATGACTCGCCGGCTCTCTCCAGGAAGTACTTGCGGCCGTGCGGATACGACACCAGCTCGAACTGCATGCCCCACGGCGCGAGGAAGTAGACCCAGCGTTGCCCGAGGTTGGCGCCCGAGCTGGCCGTCGGCTCGCCGAGCACGGTGACGCCCTGCGCGCGTAGGTGGTCGACGGCCGCGTCGATGTCGTCCACGTAGATCGCCACGTGGTGTCCGCCGATGTCGCTGTTGCGGGGCGGCTCGGTGCGCTGCCCGGGCGCCCGGTAGGCGAAGACCTCGAGGACCGCCTGCCCGCCGAGGCTGAAGAACCGGTTCTCCGGGATCGTCGCCCGCGGGTCGACCGCGAGGTGGTCGGCCATCCAGGACCCGTCGGGATCGCCGAACGGGCCCAGCGAGAAGAGGTACTCGCAGCCGATCACGTCGACCAGGAACCTGGTCGCCTCGTCCAGGTCGGGGACGGTGAAGCCGATGTGATCGAGCCGTCGCAGGCCGGGCAACCCCATGTCGAGCCCTCCTCGCTTCACCTCGACCGGAGACTAGCCGCCCGTACGGCAATCTTGCAATCGATTGGGTCTTGGAGCAGGCCAGATCAGGGCTCTTGTGTTCGCCGGATCGGCATCCTAGGGTGGCATCACTGCAATGCATTGCATCGGGTGGAGGTTCCGTGTCGACGCAGAAGAAGCTGACCGCCGCGGTCCCGTGGGTCGACCTCTCGGTGACCCGGTCGGACTGGGACAAGGCCGACCCCGGCCTGGTCCGCTCGATGCTGAGCCAGACCCTGTGGATCCGGCTCTTCGAGGAGTACGTGCTCGAGCTGGCCTCCGCCGGGCTGGTGCACGGCCCGGCCCACTCGAGCATCGGCCAGGAGGGCGGCGCGGTCGGGTCGATCGTGGGACTGCGCAGCGACGACTACGTCAACGGGTCGCACCGGGGTCACCATCAGTTCCTCGCCAAGGCCTTCGGCCATGTGCTGGCGCCCGGGGCGGCGGCCGGCGGGCTGCCCGCGCTCACCGACGATCTGCGGGTCGTGCTGCGTCGCACGCTGTCCGAGATCTGCGGTCTGGCCGAGGGTTACTGCCGCGGCCGGGGCGGGTCGATGCACCTGCGGTGGCGTGCGGCCGGCGCGATGGGCACCAACGCCATCGTCGGTGGCGGCGTGCCCCAGGCGCTGGGCTTCGCCTTCAACCAGCGGCACTCCGGCACCGACGCGGTGACGGTCACCTACTTCGGCGACGGCGCGGTGAACATCGGCTCGGTGCTGGAGTCGTTCAACCTCGCCGCCGCCTGGGACCTGCCGGTCTGCTTCTTCGTCGAGAACAACCTGTACGCCGTGTCGACGCCGGTGGAACGGGCGACCGGGGAGGCGCGGCTGTCCGCCCGCGGCCCCGGCTTCAAGATCCCCAGCTGGCGGGTGGACGGCATGGACCCCCTCGCGGTGCACCAGGCGATGGCCGAGGCCGTCGCGCATATGCGGGCCGGGGGCGGTCCGACACTGATCGAGGCCCAGGTCTACCGGTTCTTCCATCAGAACGGCGCCTACCCGGGCAGCGCGTTCGGCTACCGCACCAAGGACGAGGAGGCGCAGTGGCGCGCCCGCGATCCGCTCACCACCCTGGGCGAGCACGCGCTGCGCCGCAAGCTGGTCACTCAGGAGGAGATCGACGAGCAGCGCCACGCGGTCACCGAGTGCCTCACCCAGATCGGCGCCGAGTTGCTGGAGCCGGTGCCCGGCGGCAAGCCCGGCCAGCGCCGGATCCGCGACGACAAGTGGCCCGATCCCGGATTCGTCGACGTCGGCGTCCTCGGCGACCTGTCCGAGCTGAACGGCAGTCGCTACGAGGAGCAGGACTCCTTCTCCGGTGACCTCGGCGAGCGGCGCTTCATCGACGTGATCAGCGAAGTGCTCGGCCGGCGGATGGAGCAGGACCAGCGCGTGGTGGTCCTCGGCGAGGACGTCGACGGGCTCAAGGGCGGCACCAACGGCGCCACCCGGCGGGCGCTGGAGAAGTTCCCCGACCGGGTGCTCGGCACCCCGATCAGCGAGAACGCGTTCGCCGGGATGGGCGGCGGGATGGCCCTGGACGGCCGGTTCCGGCCGGTCGTGGAGTTCATGTACGCCGACTTCATGTGGGTCGCCGCCGACCAGATCTTCAACCAGATCGCCAAGGCCCGGCACATGTTCGGCGGGGACAGCGCCGTCCCGCTGGTGCTGCGCAGCAAGCTCGCGGCCGGCACCGGCTACGGCTCCCAGCACTCGATGGACCCGGCCGGCGTGCTGGCCACCGCCCCCGGCCTGCGGGTGGTCGCCCCGTCCACCCCGTTCGACTACGTCGGCCTGATGAACACGGCGCTGGCCTGCGACGACCCGGTGGTCGTGCTGGAACACGTCGACCTCTACACCAGCACCGGAACCGGGCCGGTGGACGACCTCGACTACCGCCTGCCGGTCGGCAAGTCGGTGCTGCGCAGCCAGGGCGGCGACGTCACGATCATTTCCTATCTGGCCATGGTCCGGCACTGCCTGGAAGCCCTGGCGCGGGTGCCCGAGGTGGAGGCGGATCTGATCGACCTGCGCTGGCTCGACCGGGCCAGCCTGGACTGGCCGGCGATCGAGGCCAGCGTCCGCAAGACCAACCGGGTGCTGATCGTCGAGCAGGGCGCGGTCGGCACCTCGTACGGCGGCTGGCTGGCCGACGAGATCCAGCGCCGGCTCTTCGACTGGCTGGACGCCCCCATCGAACGCGTGACCGGCGGCGTCGCCTCGCCGAGCATCAGCAAGGTGCTCGAGCGGGCCGCCATCGCCGGAACCGACGAGGTCGTGACCGCGCTGCGTGGTCTCGGCTCCCGCTGAGGCAGAAAGGGGCACCAGGCAGATGGCAACGCTTCTTCGCCTTCCCGGGGTCACCGCCGGCGCCACCGAGGCGATCCTCTCCGAATGGCTGGTCGGCGCCGGCGCCACGGTCGCGGCCGGCGACACGATCGTCACGATCGAGACGGAGAAGGCGCTCGTGGACGTCGAGGCCGACCGCGATGCCGTCCTGCTGCGGCAACTGGTCGGCAACGGCGCGACGGTCGAGGTCGGCGCGCCGATCGCGCTGCTGGGCTCGGCCGCCGAACAGCACGCCGACCTCGATGCGTTGCTGGATCAGCTCGGTGTCGACGGCAACGTCGCCACCGCCGAGCCGGCGCCCCCAGCGCCGCCGCCCCCGGCGCCGGCCGCCCAGAACGGCCACGGCCGGATCTTCTCCTCGCCCCTGGCGCGACGCATGTTGAAGGACGCCGGCGTGGATCTGGCCGGCGTCACCGGCACCGGCCCGGGCGGCCGGATCACGCGCAGCGACGCCGAGAAGGCGATCGCGGCCGCGCAGGTAATACAGGAAGAGCCCGCAAGGCCAGAGGCTGGGCCGTACGCGGGCGCGACCGCGGTGCCACACACCCGGTTGCGCCGGGCGCTGGCCGCGCGGCTCACCGAGAGCAAGAACACGGTGCCGCACTTCTACCTCAAGCGCACGGTACGGCTCGATCCGCTGCTGAAGCTGCGGGCCGAGCTGAACGAGATCGCGTCCGAGAAGATCTCGGTGAACGATCTCATCGTCAAGGCGGTCGGCGCGGCGCACGTCCTCACCCCGGAGGCGAATGTCGTCTGGACCGACGAGGCCATGCTCAGCTTCGCCACCGCCGACGTCGCGGTGGCCATCGCCTCCCAGCGGGGGCTGGTCACGCCCGTGCTGCGCGGAGTGGAGAGCCTGACTCCCAGCGCGATCTCCGCACAGATCAAGGACTTCGTGCGCCGAGCGGACGAGGGCCGGCTGCGGCAGCGCGAGCTCGAGGGCGGCTCGATCACCGTGACCAACCTCGGCATGTACGGCGTGGACGAGTTCACGGCGATCATCAACCCGCCGCACTCGGCCATCCTCGCGGTCGGCGCCGGCCGCCCGGCGCCGGTCGTCGGCGACGGTCAGGTCTGGGTGGAGACCGCGCTGCCCCTGACGCTGTCGGTCGACCATCGCGCCCTGGACGGGGCGGCGGCGGCCCGCTGGCTGCAGGGCCTCGTGCAGATCATCGAGCAACCGCTGCGCCTTCTGGCCTGAGACCCCTCGACACCTTGAAGGAGGCCGGGACATGCGCGCAGCGGTGTTCCACGGGCAGGGCGACATCCGGGTCGAGGACGTGCCCGCCCCGTCCTGCGGCTCGGGCGACCTGCTGCTGGAGGTGCACGCGGTCGGGATCTGCGGCACCGACGCGCACGAGTTCGCCTCCGGCCCGCACCTGTTCCCGATCACCGAGCGGCACCCGGTGTCGCAGCACCTCGGCCCGATGATCCCCGGCCACGAACTGACCGGCATCGTGCGTACGGTCGGCGCGGAGGTCGGCGGGTTCGCCCCCGGTGACCTGGTGATCTCCGGGGCGGGGATCTCCTGCGGGGCCTGTGTGCAGTGCCGGCGGGGACGCACCAACCTCTGCCTGAGCTACTCCACCGTCGGCCTGCAGCGACACGGCGCGCTGGCCCAGTACGTGGCCGTCCCGGCGGCCATCTGCCTGCGGGCCGCGCCGTACGGGATCACCCAGGACACGGCGGCGCTCGCCCAGCCGATGTCGATCGCGGTGCACGCCATGCGCCGCGGCCGTCTCGCCCCGGACGACCAGGCGGTGATCATCGGAGCGGGCGGCATCGGCGCGTTCCTCACCTACGCCGCCGCCGACGTGGCCGGCAGCGTGGCGGTCCTGGACCTGGACGCCGAGCGGCTGAAGATCGCCGACGGCCTGGGCGCCACGCACGTCCAGCGGCTCGGCGACGGCGTCGAGGCGGCCGGCACGATCGCCGCGTGGGGCATGGACCCCACGGTGGTCTTTGAGGTCTCGGGCACCGCCGCCGGGCTGCGCACCGCGCTGTCGGTGCTGCCCCGCGGCGGCCGGCTGGTGCTGGTCGGGCTGCAGGGCACGCCGGTCGAGTGGGACGTGCGCACGCTGAGCCTGACCGAGCACGAGGTGATCGGCACCAACGCGCACGTCTTCGCCGCCGACCTGCCCGAGTCCCTGCGCCTGCTGGCCGAGCGCGAGCAGCCGTGGTCGGACATCGCCCCGGTCGCGCTGAGCCTCGACGACCTCGTGGCGGAGGGCATCCGGCCCCTCGTCGAGCGCCGGAGCACCCGGGTCAAGACGCTGATCGACCCCTGGGCCGCCGGCAGCAGGGCCACCGAGATGCGGGCGGCGGTCCGGTCCGCGTTCTGATTCGAGCGCTCTGAGGAGGGCATGCCATGAATTCCGTACGTCCGCTGGCCGCACCCGGCCACATGGGGGTCGACTACGAGGAGCGCGTCGACTTCGACCGGCTGCGCCGCTACCGGCTCGCCCGGGCCAAGGCGTCGCTGGCGGCGTCGGGCTGTGGCGCGTTCCTGCTGTTCGACTTCTACAACATCCGCTACACGACGCAGACCTGGATCGGCGGCGCGCTCGGCGACAAGATGACCCGGTACGCGCTGCTGACCCGGGACGCGGCCGACCCATGGCTGTGGGACTTCGGCTCGGCGGTGCGTCACCACCAGCTGTACTCGAACTGGCTGCCCGACGAGAACTGCCGCCCCGGCATGCTGGGCATGCGCGGCGCGGTCGCGCCGAGCGCAGGGCTGATGGTGTCGGCGGTCCGCGAGATCAAGGGCATGCTGACCGACGCCGGCCTGGCCGGTGAGCCGGTCGGGGTGGACATCGTCGAGCCGGCGTTCCTGTTCGAGATGCAGCGTCAGGGCCTGCGCGTGGTGGACTGCCAGCAGTTCCTGCTCGACGCCCGGGTGATCAAGTCGGCCGACGAGATCATGCTGCTCAACCAGGCCGCGGCCATGGTCGACGGGGTCTATCAGGAGATCGTCGAGGTGCTCAAGCCGGGCATCCGGGAGAACCAGATCGTGGCGCTGGCCAACCGGCGGCTGTACGAGATGGGCTCTGACCAGGTCGAGGCGGTCAACGCGATCTCCGGCGAACGCTGCAACCCGCACCCGCACAACTTCACCGACCGGCTGATCCGCCCCGGCGACCAGGCGTTCTTCGACATCATCCACAGCTTCAACGGCTACCGCACCTGCTACTACCGCACGTTCGGCGTGGGCAGCGCCACCGCGAGCCAGCGCGACGCGTACACGAAGGCCCGGGAGTGGATGGACGCCGCGATCCAGCTGGTGAAGCCCGGGGTCGGCACCGACCAGATCGCCGCGGTCTGGCCGGCCGCGCCGGATTTCGGGTTCGCCGACGAACTGGCCGCGTTCGGCCTGCAGTTCGGCCACGGTCTGGGCCTCGGCCTGCACGAGCGCCCGATCATCTCCCGGCTCAACAGCATGACCGAGCCGATCGAGCTGAAGGAGGGCATGGTCTTCGCCCTGGAGACCTACTGCCCCGCCGCCGACGGCTTCTCCGCCGCCCGCATCGAGGAAGAGGTGGTGGTGACCGCCGACGGCCCGCGCATCCTCACCCTGTTCCCGGCGCAGGACCTCGTCGTCGCCAACCCGTACTGAGGAAAAGGAAGCAGAAGATGAGCGCGTTCGCAGACGTCGAGACCATCCTGGGAGCCATTCCCCGCGGACCGATCGTGGGCGGCCAGACCCTGACCGGCGGTGGGCTGCCGGCGATCGGGGTCGTCGACCCGGCCACCGAGGAGGTCCTGGTCGAGATCGCGGCCGGCACCGTGGACACCGCCCTGGCGGCCGTCGACGCGGCGGAGCGGGCGATGCCGGAGTGGGCCGCGGCCAGTCCCCGGCATCGCAGCGACGTCCTGCGCCGCGTCTTCGACCTGATGACCGCCGAGTCCGAGGCCCTCGCCCGGCTGATCGTGCTGGAGAACGGCAAGGCGCTGGCCGACGCCCGCGCCGAGGTCGCGTACGCGGCGGAGTTCTTCCGCTGGTACTCCGAGGAGGCCGTCCGGCTTTCCGGCAGCATCGAGACGGCCCCGGCCGGCACCAACCGGATCATGGTGCTGCGCCAGCCGATCGGGGTGTCGCTGCTGATCACCCCGTGGAACTTCCCGGCCGCCATGGCCACCCGCAAGATCGGGCCGGCGCTGGCCGCGGGCTGCTCGGTGATCCTGAAGCCGGCCTCCGAGACCCCGCTGACCGCGTTGGCGATCGGCGCGCTGCTCGACCGGGCCGGGGTGCCCGCCGGCGTGGTCAACGTGGTCCCGTCGCGGCAGTCCGAGGCGCTGGCGTCCCGCCTCCTCGACGACGACCGGGTCCGCAAGGTGTCCTTCACCGGCTCGACCGAGGTGGGCCGCACCCTGCTGGGGCACGCCGCCCGTACGGTCGTCAGCTCCTCGATGGAGCTCGGCGGGAACGCGCCGTTCGTGGTTCTCGCCGACGCCGACATCGAGCAGGCGGTCACCGGGGCGATGGTCGCGAAGCTGCGCAACGGCGGTTCGGCCTGCACCGCGGCCAACCGGTTCATCGTCCACGAGTCGGTCGCCGATCGGTTCGCCGCCGAACTGGCTGCCCGGATGTCGGCGCTGACGGTAGGCCCCGGGCTGGACGACGGCGTCGACATCGGCCCGCTGGTGAACGCCGCCACCCGCGGCAAGGTCGCCGAGCTGGTCGGCGGGGCCCTCGACAGCGGCGCCAAGGCTCTGGTGGGTGGATCGGCGCCGCGGCGGCCCGGCTACTTCTACCTGCCGACCGTGCTGTCCGCGGTGGCGCCCGACGCGAGCATCCTGACCGAGGAGATCTTCGGGCCGGTCGCGCCGGTCGTGCCGTTCGCCGATCTGGACGAGGCGGTCACGCTCGCCAACGCCACCGAGTACGGCCTGGTCTCGTACGTCTACACCACGAACCTCAGGCAGGGCCTGCAACTCGCCGAGCGGATCGACAGCGGCATGGTCGGCCTCAACCGGCCCGTCGTCTCCGACCCGGCGGCTCCCTTCGGCGGCACCAAGCAGTCCGGGCTCGGGCGCGAGGGCGGCCACGAAGGCATGCTCGAGTTCACCGAGAGCAAGTACATCGCGGTCGACTGGTGACCCACCGGTGACCTACCGGCGCCCGGCCGGCGGCTCGGCGGTCGAGGCGCGCACCACGATCGTCGGCTCGAACGGCTGCGCGTCGCCGGTGATCTGCTCGCCGCGCATCGACGCGAGAGCCAGCTTGGCCGCCCGGCGGCCGACTTCGAGACCGGGCAGCCGGATGGTGGTCAGCGGGGGGTCGACGTGATCGGTCAGCGGGGCGTCGTTGTACCCGACGATCGAGATGTCCTGCGGGCAGC
>Ga0307509_10006979_pt1 | contig 14977 bp, 21 predicted proteins | sample 10_EM_MG_FD_202245 | JGI IMG/M metagenome (GOLD analysis project Ga0307509, IMG submission 202245) | Populus trichocarpa ectomycorrhiza microbial communities from riparian zone in the Pacific Northwest, United States - 10_EM | ecosystem: Host-associated > Plants > Roots > Unclassified | place... | reverse complement strand
TGATTTCTACATAATTTGACACATGGTTCGCACGTCATTATGAGTGCACACCGAGACCATGAAGTCTACCGTAAGCTCCTGGTCATATTGTGAGTATAACATAAGCTTGCAATCGGAATTTCAACCTAGCGTAATGCACGTGAGGGCTCATATGCGGTTGCGATCTGATTCCGGCCAGGTTCAAACCCGTGAGCGCCACACTGCCTCGTAAGACTTTCCCTAAAATACTGATGTATTGCTCTCTATCCGACAGTGGGTCCCTCACCGTATATGTGTACGTATTTCCAGTCAGAATATCCAACTCCAAAGTTGTTTTCAATCTAACTTCTCGATGTCTCCACCGTTTTACTTTCTCCTTCATTTAGGTCAGCAGATCTGCCCCAGTTCTCGATCGATTTCCAGCCCTGTGCGTGAGGACACAGACAAGGCCAAATCAACTGGTTACAAGATGGCTTAGCGAAATCTCAGCGGAGAGATAAGCTTCATTCTTCCATCTTTATCACTTTTCACCATGCTGAGCATGTTAACGCCAAAATCAAGAGAGGGGCAGTCCAATAGATAGATTAATCCCATTGTGTCTTCCAGAAGACCCCTCCCCTTACCCTCCTTATGTTGTGCTTGTAAAGTAACCTGCTTTGGTGGACTCTCAATGTAGAACTTTGAATCTTTGCCGTAGTCAGATTGGACAAACGCAGAGGACAACTGGGATGTCCAAGTACTTAATATCATGGCACAAATTTATACACCTCCCCCCGATAGGGCGGGAATACTTTGTCTCCATCACTATTGTGGCCCGGGAAACGGTGTATGTGACTTGGACATCCCACTTGCGAACGACCGGTTACGACCCCCGAGTCATGTTGTCATGGTTGTTTGCGCTAATGATTTGGAAGAGGAACTTGAAGGTGGTGGGCACGTTATTGGTAGGCCCCGTAGTCCAGGGTGTTAGATTCCATAGGATAGGAACACGAAAAATGACCGTGAAACATTGAAGTGGCCGTGGATACTCCGTGGATCCAGATTATGTAATCATATGACTTCCGACGCGCTGCGGGGCCGCAGACATCATTGATGCTGACCGTGACCGCCGCCACTGTCTTTGATTTTCATTCTTGGTTTACAAGACTTGGTTTTTCTAATGACGGAGGTCATCTACAATTGGCTACAGCATGTCTGTCCCGAGCTTACACCACCACATGATTGTGCCTGTGCCGGTGTCGCCCTGGACCCCAAGGCTTCAGACAAACCCCAATAGGGTCCTCCGGGTTAGTCCTCGCTTCTTCCGCCATCCGGATATTGAGGGATATGCCCGGCTCTAGCAACGGGGGATGTATGATTCAGTACGAAGTTTTTACCATCTCCTTGAACCTTCCATCTATAGACCCTGAATCCCAAACTGTCCAATCAGCCAATGAATCAATATCGGCCGGAAATGCATGCATTTCTAGATTCACACCTTGTGGGATTTGTGCGGTACACGTGACCCCCACGACTCCACGCCGCTCGATTTGTGATCCCGGTAGCACTGGCAGGACCAAGTCCTCTTTTATGATGATGCACGGAAGACAACTCACAGAGCTCGGTCCCCACACAATCCAAACGTCCCGGTTTCTCGACCCATTTCTGGTTTCTCTCCTACTTTGTGTTGCCACAAATTGGTCTCGATTATCCGCACGTGTCTTTCATATCATTATCCGGGGAAAGGGGATGTTGATCTCCGGGGCCACGCGACCTGGAATACCATATGGGGGCACAACTAATCGTTCATCTATCAGCTTCGAATTTCTCACACTTGATTGCAAGCGGCCCAATGTAAATATCGTTGATAAGGAGTCTATCCTCTTTCACAGACAGGTACACACACTCGAGCGCCATCCAGATCGACCCCATGAAACTTCCCGATATGATGGAACAGCGGATTGGCCATGTTAAGTACAATTATGTGTCTGCATCGTTCAAACCACCATCGAACAGCCGTATATACCTGACTTGCCTTTCTTCACCTTCGGTCGTGTATCAACAGAACGGCCAACTAGAATGATCCTGCCTCCTTCTGAAGGACTACTGTTTGTCCAGTGGTCTCTTTTTCGACCAATATCGCCCCCAACAGCCACCTAGTTGCTTTCATCAAGCTACCACGCCATTGCGGTCTTCACATGCGTGTCTGCGATCACAGGCGGGAACGCGCGCACTGTTTTAGTTTGAAACAATCCTCAGCTGGAAAAACTGTGCTCACGACAGGCTTTGAATGGTAGGCGTTATGAAGAATCCGACCTACAGACGGACAATATAGGTGAGTTCTTCCAGTATGTTGATCCACAACCACCTCATTGAAAATAGCTATACCTTGGAACTCGCTACACTGGATTGCATGCTTTCATGTTCGTCTTCATTAATGTGGACGGTCCCAGAGTTCCTTGTCAGTAAGGCCTTGGCAATATTGGTAAGCGCAGGTCTGGCCACCCTTTCCCTACCGTCCGACCGTGACTTCGACCCCTCAGGCATTGTCGTATACCTATTGGGCATTCGTCTCTCAGGCTCATCATTGTTCTCCGCGTATGACCCCGAGTCATCTATTCCGCGATCTCATGATATCTGACGGTCCTCGTTCTCTCCATGCTTTCTTTGTTTCAAAATTGCGATATGGAACGGCGATATCATCGTGTCCCTCACTATGGTTGGTGTATGAACGGGTGGCCTCGCGCTGCATATCTGAGGTACGTTTTTTGTGCGCAGTTGTTCCCACCATCACCTGATGTCCGGTGCATTCAGTTGTGAAGCCTTGACAATGGTGAAAGGCTTTACAGGGGTTCTCATCCTTGACAGTGCGAACTGACGCTCACGCAAATTAAACAAGGTTTCTGAAACGTACAACCCCGTCGTGAAAAATTGCATAGTTCTACGTACACACAAGGAGCTTTCTAATGCTGTCGACGTTCTCGTGGTCGACATGGTGCTTCTTCTGATCATGCTGCGCACAGGATTCAACTGTTATATGGAAATTGCTTTATCAACAGATGACATTTGTTGTTTTCTCCGCCTTGCACCGAATACCAAGTTCCTTGTTGTGTATAACTTGTCAGCTTTGGCCTTGTTTTCGGGAATGGAACCTGTGGTCTACTCCTTCTCGGTCGTGCTGTGCCCAGTTCATCAGTTTGCAGGTCTTATAATTTTCAATTTGAATGGTGCGTCGCTTCTTCGCTCTATTATTCATATGCCGTGCATGCATGGAGGCTAATAACATCCTCTGCATCTGATAACGGTTGGAACGAAGTACAGTTTATCACCATCGTCTCTTTTATTCACTGGCTGATTTTCGCTTCATGACAGATGCCCACCGCGCCAGCACGTAAGGGGAAAAAGGACCTTCTATTCGCCGACCCTCTCGCACTGACAGAGACTTACCTGCACCGACTCAGCTGCTCTCTATCTGATCGCGGAACCCTCACCGAATGGGTGCACCGTGACGTACTGCTAGTTCCAACAGCAAGCCCCAGCATTGTTCTTAATCCAATCCCCTCACTGTTTTTCTTTTCCCTCCCTCTCTTAGGCCGTTGGATTTGCCTCAATTTTAATCGGGGGCGTGTGCACCCCTCTTACGCAGTGTAGGGGCCCGACGTCTACGGGCCCATGCACTTTGCGTCCTTCTCTCAGCTGGACTCGGAGGCAACTCGAACGACATTTGGGGACCTGGTGTTCCTGCCAGCAGAGCAAATAAGTGGAGTTCGTTCCAGGCGGACTGATTTCCAACCTTGTGGACGAGAATGCCTGCCTGTGAAGGTAATTGGCTGTTCCTTGACGGCATGTAGTATAAGTGACCTCGATGAATGAAGCTCGGAAGCGCCGTAATTCCATGTGCTCTTATCTTAGGTGTGCACACTTACGGTCGTGCAGAGCGGTGAGACGCGCGGATTGGATCCGGATTGCACTTCTCTCTGGACGAGGATGGTCGGCATATCCCGTGGTCGGCCTAGTGCTGTAGTCCAGGAACGCTGTTCCCGAGTTTGGCGTTTTATGACACTTGTTTTGGGGTTGGGGTACACAGGTCAAAAGGCGGGCGGAAATTGGGCCCAAGTATGTAGTTAAACTATACTGTAATATTTTAGAAATTTTCGTTAATGGGGTGTCCTGGGGTCATGTGTTCACGTGACTGCTGAGCGCTGAACTTATGACGATGACGATGATACTCCATTTCTTGAGTCATATCACACATACTGCGCACCACAACTGCAATCCATACCTCTTCGTCTTATGGTGTCTTCTCAGATCTTGTCGATTCCAGTGTTCGACTGATGACAGTCATGATCTAAGATTGGGTCACTGCGGCCCCCAGAGCTCAGTCAGACAGTCATGTTCCCTCTACCACGCAATGGGGTTTCTACTGTATCAAATCGATACTGGATGGTTTTAAGATCTGGTACATCTCGGGTTAGTTTTCAGAATCATTGAGAAAGAACTGGGTGTTCAGACTGTTCCGAAGGCAGCGTCCGCCATGTCCCTGTCTGAGTCACTGCCGTAGACCGTATCGTAGTACAACAGGTAGTGTCATGTCCGAGTCAAACCCCTTACTACGACACTAAACTGGCAGTATGATACCCGTGGTGGTGCCGTCTTGGGTGATAGTCCACATGTACAGGTGCACGACGCGTCAATTAGGGTTCATTCTTGGCGTCAGGCACTTTGCCCTCGGTCCTATCCTCTTCCTCACGATCAGATACCGGACGCTAAATCAGTCGCGATACGTCGGTACCGGCACGGTCTCAGAACTTTTACGCCATCCTCATAGAGATTCCACATATTGTGGGGTGTGAGAGCACCTTACGGACGCTTATGCGGTGTACCTTACCTCCATGCAGCACAATTAGAGGTCCTGGTGGCTGGAGAGGCCCCGGAACCTCTTTTATATCATCACGCAGAGATGTTTAATATCGATAAACCACCGCCCGGACCTGCTCGGTCTCAGGTATTCCCAACTCAGAAATCCCGGTCTCTCGTTTTCTCTCCCACCCTTGAATCGCCACGAAATCGGTCTCGTTCTCGCAACCATCTTGTTCTCCGCCGGGCTAACCGGAAAGGGTAATGATGATGATTTCAAGGGGCGCAAACCTTGCAACATGGGCGCACGCAGCTGGCGGATCCTTCCTTTTTTGTCCTAGACCGGCTAGGCTTCTCACGCCCTCGCTGAATTTGAACAATGTGATTGGATGTCCGTCCTCTTTCGATGACCTTGTTTGCCAGGCACACATACTCGAGCGCGAACCAGAAGTCGACCACACGAGGATTCCCGATGTGATATGCATTCAGTCAGCGTTGCCAGTCCAGCCATGTGTCTGCATTCCCCGAACCACCACTGAGTTGCCTATATACGGACCATTGCCGCGTGCCGTGGTGGTTACCCCACCTTCTCCGGAAGTCCACCAACAAGATGGTCAACTGGCATGATCCTTCCCTGGTCCTGAATGACTATCGTTCGTCTCGTTGTCCCTCTGTTAGCCAATATTGCCTTTGACAGTCACCTAGTTGCTTTCATCAAGTTGAACCATGCTATGGCTGGTATTTACATGTAACTTCGTCCTCATAGCCAGGAAAGCGTACCACTAATGTATCTTGCAACAACCTCAGTTGGGAAATTGTGTTCACTGCCGGCTTTGAATTGGACGTCTTACGAAGAAAACGACCATACAGATGGACGATATGGGTGAGTTCTTTACGGCACACCTGGGCTCATCACCATCTCAAGGAACGTAGCTATACCTTGGGACCCGCTATGCTGGCTTATTTTCCTTCATTTGCTTCTTCATCGATGTAGACGGACCCAGGGTTGATTGTCAGGTATGGCCTTCGCAATACCGTTCAGAGCAGAACCCTTTTGACATCCGCCTTATAGCCGTTCATGATAGCAAATTTTGTAAGAGCGCCGTACTGGCAATCAGCCTTTTTCTACTAGTCGAATGTGACTTTGACCTTCCCAGGCGTTTCCCTACATCTGTTGGGCATTCGCCTCCCTCATCATCGTCCTCCGTGTGCAAGTCATCCATCTGGCTCGGGCTCGCCATAACTGATGATTCTCATTCTGTTATTTTTCACTTGCAGGATTGCAATATGGAACCGAAATGTCATCGCGTCGCTAATTGCAGTTGGTGTATGGTTGGGTGGTCTTGTATTGCATATACGCAGTACGTTTCGTATTCTGAGTTGCTCGTGTGATCTCACATCCCGTTCCTTACTTTTCCCAGACTTGATAATGGTGACGACTTTTACAAGTGTTCTCATCTCGGATAAGACGAACTGACGCCCACGGAATCAAACAAGGTTTCGTCGTTGTACAATCCCGTCGCGGGTACTTGTGCGATCCTACACACGCGCAGGGGTCTGGTCAATGCTCTCGCCATGCTCGTGATTGATGTAGTTCTCCTCATGGCCATGTTTATCGGGCTTCTGCGACACGTGTACAGCAAGTCAGGTGGTATATGGAAATTGCTCTATCAACAAGTGACATTCAGAACATTTTCTTCACCCTACGCCGGATGCTGAGTTTTATCTAGTGTATAATTTGGTTAGCGGTGGCCTTGATTGCAGAGATTCCACCTGTGGTCTGTCCCTTTCCTGTCAGATGTTATCCAGCTCACGTTTTGCAGGTCTTCCTAAGTCTCAATTTGAATGGTACTTCCTTTCCTTTTTTTTTTTCTTGTGCGCCGTTTGTGGGCGGAGACTGATAGGTCTTTCTGCGACCCAACAGATGTTTGGAACGAGGTATGTTTTGTCATTATCATTTTTTTTTATCCTGGCCTAATTTCATCTTCACGTTAGATGCTCCTAGGCCCAGCAAGTGCGAGATAAATGTTATATCTGTCGAACTCCCGCTCTGACCGAATTTTCTTATGTCCTCCTGCTGTAGTCGCCATTCTGTTCGTCGTCTTTCGTCGTCTGCGTCTCCCGTCCCTACAACCAATTGGCCCTGACGTGATGAATGCAGATCCATCGGCGCCGCCAGAATGTATCGCTCTCTATCGGATCGCGGATCCTTCACCGAATACGAGTTCGTATTTCCAGTCCCCAACCGCCAATTGTTCTCAATCCAAGTTCCGTACTTCTTTTTAGGTCATCCCGTCCGCCCCAATTTCCGTCGGGGTCGCCAAACCCTACTACGCAGTGTAGTAGAGCCAATGTCCACAGTCGTATGCGTTTTGCATCCGCCATGCAATCAGAGGGGACTAGGACTACATCCGAGGTCCCAGTGTCCTTGCCAGCAGACCAAATACTTGTGGAGTTCGTTCCGGGCGGATCGGACTCCAGCGTCGCAAACGAAAAGATTCAGGACAAGGCCAACTCTATTGGATACGAGACAGTTTAGACGATCTAGGAGAAGAGATGCGGCTCTCCCATCATTTTCTCGTAGCGTTTTCCCGGGCACGCCTGAAGGTCCAGAGAACATTCCGATAGACCGGTTTTATCGCATCTTTCCCTTGCCCTCACCCTGACCCTGACCCTCCTTTGTATACTGTCCCTGAAGTAACTTATTGCGGAGGTCCCTTGAATTGTAGTACGTATAAATCATGCCATAGCCCGATCAGACATACTGTTCCCCGACGTCAAGTTGGACCCGCCAAGTATTGTATTTCCAATTGTTGGTCTCGTTTCCAAAGCAAATTAGCGCGACGTATCCCCGCCTCGCGACAAGCGCCGCATTTCCTGCCTCTCCGCAGTCGCGGGCCTTGCGACTGGGCACTGACTACCCGCGCCGTCTCGCCCGCAAGCGACCTTGTGTCAGCACGGTTGCGAGCGCTCAGGATCGTGCACGGCGAGAGACGAAAGAGGAGGATCGATGGCGGCAGGGGAGCGGATCTGATCTGATCGTAGTTCTTTCGACGAGGAAGGTGCGTGTGGATATCGACAGTCCGCTAGTGTCGGAGTGCGCGGGTTACAACTCGGACAGAATCTGGACTCAATAACGTAGGTGACTATGAAGCTATGAAGAGCCAATGCCGCCTGGGGTCAGTTGTGGCCCGCAGAGCACGAGTCAGTGCACCCCGTGTCGCCCACACAAGCCGCACACTACGGTAGTTTGTATCTTGTCGCCTCACCAGATCTTTTCCGGGTTTCTCTACCCCATTGTGATACTTGCTGCTACTCTTTCCTTCAGTTACTTCTTAATTGGTTATTTTTCTGATGGTAGTCATCTACTGACAGTACCTATTATTCGGACAATTAGAGTCTCTAGGCTCCTACTGAAGTCGATTTCCAGAAAATTCCGGATCGTACTACAAGATGAAACTAGACTCCGAATGTTTGATTTTCGAGAGAGAATAGAATTCCAGTCGTGCCCCTGTAGTACACGTTTTGCTCAGTGTTTACGTCATCCATCAAAATGGCAACACCAATACGAATTCCGAGTCACTTGAACTTTAGCCGCCAGGCTCTCGCCTCTATCTTGTCAGACCTTCCATCATCTTCTATCCCGAGGTGTGGCGATATCTACCAATGCCCCTATAAGGTTCGATCACCCCGGCCTGCTGTCTATAGACTATAGACTCCGAATCCGACATCAGAGGGCCGTCAGTCATGCTGCGTTAATATCGGTACTCTCCCATAACTGGATACGCATACCTGTCTGTAGAAGACTAAATATTCTCTCTTTTGCATATCGTGAAGCACGTGAGCGCGTCGAGGACGTGATGCTTGTGTAGTATGTGTACATAACCCGTGGTGGAATTCGTTTTCTGTACACGTCTCGTGTCCCGTGTTCGTTCACCCCGTTTTGTTGTGTCCCTGTGAAGGACAAAGCTGACTGATTGTATGTACAAGTGTACGAGTCTCTGATCCAAGTGCTCCGCCTTCGGGGACACTGTTTGTGGTCAAATAACGGGTTATTGATGTTGTCAGTGTGTCACCTTTATGATATCGGGTGGAGTTTTGAGCGGTGCGTGAAGCATTTTGGGGGTAAGTACATATATATATCATCAGTACCGCGTGAGTGACAGTTGGTGGGTTTACTGCTGTGTTAGACACATGAACTCATTGCAGTGTTACTGTAAGCCAAGGCAACATTCGGTCCGGCGAACCCCGAATCCGGCATTTATTTACGGGCCGTACGTTTTTTTTTTTTTTTTGGATTCGATTTTTGTGCGCCTCGGGGAGCGGTGCCCCATGTAGCATTTCAGAGAATGTTTACATGCTTGATCTGTGTATGTATGTATATGAGTCCTTTCAAAGCGGCTTTCTGCCCCCATAGCTCAGTGGCCATCGTTGCGTAACGTAGACTTGTTGTGATAATGGCGAGCGCGGCGTTGACGCGCCAGGTGATCGTTCGGAAGTTGGTGGGAACGTCTCCCCTGTCAGGGGGGACTTGTATCGGTGACGTTCGCAGAGGTCACCCGTGTGTCGCCAATCACTTGGATCTGATAAGGAAATAGCGCCTGCGCAGTGCTGGCGTGTGCGCTATAACGTTACGAAGGGGGAAGGGGGTGGGGCGGGGATGGGTGGCTGGCGGTGTGCGTGCCATTACTGAGCGTTCGCGTCTGGCTGCTGAAATCTGTTCGTTGCCCTGATGAACTTGGCTACTTCCCTCAACATCTCTGGTTTTCCTAACAGCGTTTCCATATCCATCGGCGCGATACAGTATTGGGACGCAACCAATTATCCATTCTGCTCCATTTGGATTCCTCATGTATGTCATTGTGAGACTGAGTGGCCAAATATGGACACTTTATTGGAAACCTCCATCACAAACCCTATGTCATGCGTACTCATGCGCTGCCAAGACATCAATCCTACGAAGCTTCCCAGTGTGATGGATTGACGATGTGGCGTCACAAGTTGAGTCATATGTCCGCATCGCCCCAACCACCATTGAATGACCTTGGACGGCCTCATATACCGGTCTCTACCTACCAGTGATTCCCCCACCTTCTCAGGACGTGTGAAATAACAAGATGGTCAACCGACAAGAACCCGCCCTCCTTCTCAAAGATTACAGTGCGTCTTGTGGTCTCGGCCAATATCGTCCTTGACGGTCATCTAGTTGCTTTGATCAAGCTCAATCATGCCATTGCCGGTCTTTACATGTGTGTTCGTCTTCATATGCAGGAAACCGGGCGCTGATATCCGTTGAACTTGAAAAAAAATCTCAGCTGGGAAACTTTGCTTACGGTCGACTTCGAATTTGACGTCATTCGGAGAAAGCGACCGTACAGATGGACAATATGGGTGAGCCATTTGCATCACATAGGGCATCACCAGTTCAATAGAAGTAGATATACCTTGGAACCCGCTACACCGGCTTGCTTGCCTTCATCTGCTTATTCATTGTCATGGACGGCCCCAGGATTTCTTGCGAGGTAAAGTTTTTCCCACCACTGGTTCAGGGTAGAAATCGTTTTAAACGCGCACCATTTCATAGTCGGTTATGATACCCTATTTTGTAAGTGTGTAGTATCGATCACCTATTCCTTCTTAGTTGAATGAGACCTTGACGTCACAGACATTGGGTGTTGCTTCTTGGGCATTCGCCTCCCTTATCATCGTTCTCCGTGTGCAAGTCATCTCTACGACTCAGGCTCGCGATGATTGATTTTCCTTATTATGTCTATTTTTATTTTCAGAATCGCGATATGGGACCGAAATATGGTTGTGTCACTAGTTGCAGTTGGCATATGGTTGGGTGGCCTCGCATTGAGCATAAGGCGTACGTTGCCTATCCCCAGTTGTTCGCACCATCATCTCATCTCCCGTGTCTGCACTTGTGAAGGACTGACAATGGTGAGGCACTTTACATGATTCTCATCTTAATAATCTGAACTGATGCTGATGCAAATTAAACAAGCTCGCTTGGACGTATAACCCCATCGTGGGTGGTTGCATATTCCTACGTACACGCAATGCCCTTGCCAATGCTATCGGCATTCTTGTGGTCGACATTGTGCTCCTTCTGATGATGCTGATTGGACTTCTGCGACATACGCACAGGAATTCAGCTGGTATATGGAAGTTGCTTTACCAGCAGGTAACACTCAGAACGTCTTCCCTATCTCACGTCTGATGCTGAGTTCGTTCCAGTGTATCATCTGGTTAGCGTTAGCTTCGTTTTCAGAGATACCAGTTGTAGTCAGTCTCTTTCCGTCGTCAAATGATATTTGGCTCACTGTTCTACAGGTCTTCCTTATTCTGAATTTGAATGGTTTGTTTTTCTCTTGTCCTTTTTTTTTGGTCATGCCCGGGCGGGTCAGAGGCTGATAGTTCACTCTACAAATTGCTAGATTCTTGGAACGAGGTACAGTTTATCACTATCATTCTTTTGTTTTGGGGCTAAGTTGATCCTCACTTCAGATGATGGTAGGATCAGCACGTAAGGGATGAAATTTATAGTTGTCAAACTCCCACTCTGACCAAACCCTTCTTATGTGGTTGTACTGTAGTTGCCATGCTGTTCGTCCTCTCTGCTGCTCCCCTCCTCAGAGATCAGTGGTTCTGACTTGATGAACCCAGGTCCATTGGCGCTGCCCGAATGTACCGCTCTCTATGCGATCGCGGATCGCGCGGATCCTTCATTGAGTATAAGTATGTATCGCAAATCCCCAACAGCTGACCTCTGAGTTGTTCCCAATGCATCTCCTTACCACCTCCTGCTTTTAGATTATCAGACCCGCCCCGATTCCCTTTGGGTACATCGGATCCCACCATGCAGTGTAGAGGGACAAACGTTCACGGACCAATGCAGTTTGCGTCTGTCACGCAGTCGGAGGAGACCCAGGCCTCGGTGTTTCTGCCAGCAGATCAAATTCGTGTAGAGTTCGTTCGGGGCGCATCGGCCTCCAGCGTTGGGCACGGGTGCACGCAAGATAAGGCCAACTCGGCTGGGTACGAGACAGTTTAGCCCGATCTGAAGGAAGGGATGTGACACATTGGAATTTGGTTTCGAGATATGTTCTTGGGCCATTCCTCTCGGGTTCTTTGTCCTCGCGTGCCCAGGTCCGTAGCTGTACCAGCACGTTCTCTCATCGTCTTCACTTTTTAGTTTCCCGTGCACGTTAACCCCGATATCCAGCGAGGAGGAGTCTAATGGACCGGTCTTATTGCGCCTTTCCTCTTTCCCCCTTCCCGATCCGTTGTTGGCCGCCAATAGAGTAACTTATTTTTGGCAGTGTCGAAGCGGAGAATGTTAAACTTTCGCCGTAGTCTGATTGGGCTAACATCGAGTCCAACTCACCTATCGGGTCCATAAGGCGCTGGTTCGGGCGACAGAGGTGGGCATTGTGAACCTGGTCCAGGGGGAGGATATCGTTTGTTATCCAAACGTCACCGCGTCACCCTTCATTGCCATTATTAGAAGTCCGTCTGAGTCCAGATCAGGCCCAATTTCCCTCGTCAGCCGACCACGCCAACTCAAGCATATTCCAGAAATCGACATAAATCTGATTTCCCGATGTGATATGGCAGCATGTTGGCGTTTCCCAGTCATGTGTCTGCATCGCCCGAACCACGATTGATTGACCCTGAGCCCTATATGCAGACAGTTGCCCGACTTGGAATGTGTGATTTCTCCAACCTCCCCAGACATGTGTACCAACGAAATGGTCAAATGGGATGATCCTTCCCTTCTTCTCAAAGATTTCAGTGCGTCCTGCGTTCTTCGTGTTAGTCAGTATCCGATTGACAGCTACCTAGTTGCTTTGATCAAGCTTTACCATGCCATTGGTGGGATCTACATGTATGTTCATCTTCATGAGCCACCCCAAAGAAAGTGGGAGCTAATATCAACTTGGGAAAACTTCAGCTGGGAGACTGTGATCACGGCCGGTTTTCCTTCTGAAAGACTACAGTGCGTCTTACGGTCTCTGTCGGTCAATAACACCCTTGACCGTCACCTAGCTGCTTTAAACAAGCTAAACCATGTCATCGCCGGTCTCTACATGTGCGTTCGTCTTCGTATTCAGGAACCCGATGCTTATATCAATTGAACTTGCAAAAATTTCAGCTGGGAAACTGTGCTCACGGCTGGTTTTGAATTGGATGTCTTGCGAAGAAAGCGGCCATACAGATGGTCAATATGGGTAAGCTATGTGCATCAATTATGGTTTCACCACCAGCTCAAATGAAATAGCTATACCTTGGAACCCGCTACACCGGTTTACTTTCCATCGTTTACTTATTCATTATCATGGACGGTCCTAGGATTCCCTGCCAGGTAAGGCCTTCTGCGGTGTGTTTTAGCGCAGAGATCGGTTTTAACGCCTATCTTGTAACAGTTGATCATGATACCCTTTGTTGTAAGGACACAATACCAATCGCCCCCTCCCTCCTGATTTATCGAGTTCTTGACCTCACAGATATTGGGTTTTGCCTCTTGGGCATTTGCCTCCCTCATCATCGTTCTCCGCGTGCAAGTCATCCCTTAGACTCAGGCTCACGATGATTGATGGTCCTCATTGTGTCTATTTTTATTTTCAGAATTGCGATATGGAACCGAAATATGTTCGTGTCACTAATTGCAGTTGGCGTATGGTTGGGTGGGCCTCACATTGGACATACAACGTACGTTTTGTATCCTCAGTTGTTGTACCATCACCGCATGTCCCATGCCTGCACTTTCAAAGGATTGGCAACGATGAGGGGCTTGACATGGTTCTCGCCTTAATAGTACGAACTGATGCTCACGAAATTACACAAGCTTGCTTGGACGTATAACCCCACCATGGATGCCTGCATATTCGTAGGTACGCACCGGTGCCTCGCCAGTGCTATCGGCATTCTCGTGGTCGACGTAGTACTCCTTTTGACAATGCTCATCGGGCTTCTGCGACATGCGCAGAGGAATTCAGGTGGTATATGGGAGTTGCTTTACCAACAGGTGACTCTCAGAACTTTTTCCTTGTCTTGCGCGGGCCATCAGGAAAGAGGAACCTGCTTACTGTATCCATTCTAGTGTATCATCTGGTTAGCATTGGCTGCGTTTTCAGAGGTACCAGTTGTGGTCGGCCTCTTTCCACTATTAGATGATATTTGGTTCAACGTTCCACAGGTCTTCCTTATTCTGTATTTGAATGGTTGGTTTATTTTTATGTTTTCACATGCCTACTATGTGTGGGCAGAGTCTGATTGTTCTTTTTGCGACTGCTAGATGCTTGGAACGAGGTTCGATACATCCCCGTCATTTATTCTCGTTGGGGGTAATTTGATCTTCATTTCAGATGATAGTAGGTCCAGCATGTAAGAGTTGAAATTTATAGTTGTCGAAGCTCCCGCACTGACCAACGTTCTTGTACGTGCTTATACTGCAGTTGCTGTTTTGTTCGTCCTCTCTACCACTCCCTCCCCAGATTCAAGTGATTCTAATTAATGAACGCAGATCCATTGGTGCTGCCCGAATGTATCGCTCTCTAATATCTGTTCGCGGATCCTTCGTCGAGTACGAGTACGTATTGCAAGTCGTCAACCACCGACCCTTACGTCGTTATCAATCCATCTTCCCACTCCCTCCTGCTTTCAGGGTCACCAATGCCGCCTAAATTCCCTTCGGGTGCGTCGAACCCCACCGACCGGTTCGGAGGGGGCAACGTCCATGAGCCCACGCGCTTGGCATCCGTCACACAGTCGGGGGGGGACCCGGACGACATACATGGTTGCGGCGTTCTTACCAACAGATCAAATCCAAGTGAGATTCGTACCAGGTGGATCGGTCTCCAGCCTTGCTCAGGATATCACATATGATAGGCCCAATTCAGCTGCATACGAGACGGTCGCGGTCTAGCCTAATCTGGACGAAGGGTTATGGTGCATGTTAGAATTTGGTTCCGTGTTGTGTTCTTGGCTTTTCCTCTCACATTCTTCATCGTGCGTGCCCAGGTCCATCTAGGAGCAAGGCTCAGTTGGACCGCCCGGCCCACGACCCCTTTGCCACATGGTGGGGTTTCTCTCAAAAGAACAACCTGTTGCCTGTTATGAGATGGTAGTACAACATCAAATAATCTAGATATCGCAT
>Ga0307509_10006978_pt1 | contig 14979 bp, 18 predicted proteins | sample 10_EM_MG_FD_202245 | JGI IMG/M metagenome (GOLD analysis project Ga0307509, IMG submission 202245) | Populus trichocarpa ectomycorrhiza microbial communities from riparian zone in the Pacific Northwest, United States - 10_EM | ecosystem: Host-associated > Plants > Roots > Unclassified | place... | reverse complement strand
ACAGTTCTCAGCATCAGGATTTCAACATCGCCTTGAAGTGTGTTGGTGCGCTGGTTGATTTCTCCCTAATGACTCAATATCGCAGTCATACACCGGATACACTTGCCTATATGGAAAGGTACCTGCCGACATTTCACCAGACGAAGGACATTTTTCTTGAGTTCCGCACTTCAAAGTCTACAGGCGCGGAGGTAAATCGTCAGGACTGGGAGTTAAGGAGATTAATGGCGAATCAGATTGCTCAAGAAGCGCACCATATCTCTGCTGCCCAACGCCGTCGGCAGGCGGATCAAAACAGGCTTCAGAGGGTTAACTGGCGGGCAGATTTGATCCAGCGAGAAAACCACTTCAAGTTCATCAAGATGCACTACCTTAGTCACTTTGTCTCCCACGTGCGACGTTTTGGGTCTATTTTGATGTATTCTACTGAGATGGGCGAGCTGGCACATAAGGGACAGATTAAAGAGGGTTACCGCAGGTCAACCAAGAATAACGCTGCCCGACAGATCTTGTCGTACTATGGCCGCAAGTACGCCCTGGGAATGAGGTTGCAGACGATAGAAGCACTTTCGAAAGCCGAGAATGCGTTTGTAATGGGAAATGGCGGGATGGAGGCACCGGCCTCAAGCCGGAGTGCGCCTCGGCGAGTTCTCAAAGGCCGCATGATGGAGAACATCGGCACTCTGACCGAGCTATGCAGAGCCCTCAACATCAATTATTCCGACATGATTCAGGAGATGCTACGTTTTATCAGGCAGACAATAGCGGACGACCAGCGGCTGCCTTCTGACCGCATGGAATTGGGATCACTTCCCGTAGAGCAATTTACACACCTTGAAATTCCGGTTTCAGACTTTCAGGACGCTAACGTTTTCCAGATCCACCGCGCCCGCTGCACCGGAACAAAGGCCTTCTGCAACGGCGATCCTAGAAACGATTGGATATGGGTCCAGGCTGGCGGAGAGGAAAGTTATGGGGATCTGCCAGGGCGTGTAGTAGCACGATTGTTAGCACTGTATAAGATAAGAAACGTCCTGAGCGGGGCCGGAGATGTCCATCGCCTAGCATTGGTACGCATACTCGATCCCGTCGGCGCTGGTAGATTTCACCGCGGAAGCGGACATATACGAGTCAGCAAGCGGCCCAATGGTCGAGATATGCGAATAGTCGGTATAGGGGCAGTGATCGGGCAGGCGCATGTAATTACCAGCGGGGAGAGGCAATGGATAGTGAATCACAGGATAGATCTGCGGACGTTTAATGAGATATATTAAGTTATTCTACAGGATTGCGTATTTGGCGGCATGAGTATAACTTGGTTAATCTGCGGACGTTTGAGGATTGGTCCGCAGCCGAAGTAAAGCCAGACCCTCCACATCCTTATACGTCCGCCGGACCCTCTTTGTATATCCTCCCTTATACGGCGGACGTTCTCCCTTCTGTTTCTCCTCTATACCTATTTCGTCCTTCCGACGTTCTACCCTTCCTCCGGACGTTCTACCTTCCTCCGCCTTTCACCTTCCCAACCTTCTGAGCCTTCATTTCGGTGATACCACCTTAAGGGTCTGGCTTCAATTCGGCCGCTCAAGTAGTAGTGTAGTGAATTGCTCTATAGAGTGAATCTGCGGACATTTAATGAAATATAGTGAACTGTTCTATATGCAATTTGTACTAGTAGATAATACTACGGTAGTGAAAAGAAATAGAATGACGATCGTGATACCTCTATGAGTGGTGCGCCAGTAGGAAAAGATAAAAGTGGCTCGAGGGCATCCGCGTCGAAAGGAGCCGGATGATTTCAGATGCCACGGGGCAGATTTAGGTCGCCAGAGGGAGAAGGTAGGGGGCAGGTGGTCCGGGTGCTGGGAATTGGTGATGGGTACGCCGGATGCCGTCAGACGAGAGCAGTAGAAGAGGGAGAGGATAAGGGGGGTGTCGGGACGGAGGGCGGCCGCAACAAGCGCGCTGGGTGCATGGGAGGGGGGATAAGGGCGTTGGGAGGCACCAGGCGCATGGGATGAGAAAAAACGTCCGGTGGACAGTCAGGGCGCACGGGATGCATAGGGCAGACGCAATCCGTCCAGACGCGGGTTGCGTCCGCCGGACGTAAATTGTTTTTTTGCTAATGGGGAAAGGGGATCTAAAATAATAAAGTATGAAAGATGACAAAAGAAACTTACCGGATGAAGGGCGAACCTTGCTCAATAGGGCTAGTTACCTATACAGCAACGACCAAACCAGAAAGTCCAGTTTCGAAACGAACGAACAAAGACAACAAGGGCTATGAGTTTACTCGAATGGTTGTAACGACAACTGTCAGAGGAGCCAAACGAACGAACAAAGACAACAAGGGCTATGAGATTACTCGACCAGTTGTAACGACAGCTGTGAGAAGAAACCCAAAAGAAAGAAGACAAAAGGGCTCAAGATGCTCGAACGGTTGTAAGGATATCCGGGAGAGAAGCCAAACCAAAAAGAATGATAACGAAAGACAAGCACTGGTGAGAGAGGAGCTTAACCAAGAAATATTAAGATGGCAAAGGAGAAGGAGAGCCAATTCGTTGAGGAAAAAAGTCCTCAAACGATACTACTTATGGCAACACACCCCCAATTCAAGAAGGTCATACGACGACGCAAGCGATCGGAGAACTTCAAGACAGAAGTTGATTAAAATCACTTGACACACCAACAAGCTAAAGCGACCGAACGATTACGACATAATTCTTCTGATAAGAATGAGCCGATGCAAGAAGGACATATGACGACGCAAGCGATCGGAGAACTTCAAGACGGAAGTTGATTAAGATCACTTGACGCACCAACAAGCTGAAGCGACCGAACCATCATGACATAATTCTTTTGATAAGAATTAGCCGATGCAAGAAGTACATATGACGACGCAAGCGATCGGGGAACTTCAAGACGGAAGTTGATTAAGATCACTTGACGCACAACAAGCTGAAACGACCGAACAATTACGACATAATTCTTTTGATAAGAATTAGCCAAACACATCATACGACAAAAGAATCATGCGACAAATGCCGAGTGATTGAAAAAAACACTTAATTGAATAAGTGATCTCAAGACAATATCAAATGATTCTTTTAGAGTACTTGATGCAATGACAATACGAACGGAAAGAAGAGCGACTGTACGATTATTGCAGAATCCTTTTGATAAAGATTACCACATGCAAGAACAACAGAAAAGAAGAAGAGCGACCGTACGATTATTGCATAATCCTTTTGATAAGGATTAACCAATGCAAGAAGAATGGAAAATGGAAAGAAGGAGCAACGGGAGAACAGGAAAGCCACAGGATGGACACAAAGATCAAGGACCAAGAAAAGATTTATAAGAGACCCTTTGGAACGTCGAAAGGGAGAACAATACTCGACATGAAACATCCACAAAGACAAGGAATACGAAGACGAACAAGAACCACTTACCCCTACCAAAGACTCTTTATTCTTCTCTTACTTCTGTCCCGATACCAAAGACACATCCTACTCCCACCACCATCACCAAGACGCAAATGAAGATGCCCACAAACGGGGAACCGTCAACCACCCCACACTCCGCCATGCACTGGAGTGCATGTTTCGAAGACAGGTGCGACGTGCACCTACGAGACAAAGAAGGGGCCGGTTGGTGGCCCCAGCAACCCCGACGAAACCAACCTCGACAAGCTGCAAAGAAAGTATGCTGGGGTGAGCCAGCGGCACCAGAAGAGCGCCACCAGGAGGCGGGGAAACTGGTGGACAATCTCCAGGAGGAGATGTTGAGGATGGCGGAAGAGTTAGGCCGCCTCAAGGAGGAAAATTGAGGACTAAAGAAGCGAGTGGTCCTCGCAGAAGACTCAGCCCCAAAAGCCGGAATCGAAGCCCGACGATGGGCATACGAGAACGTTGAACTGAAGATACGAGTTCGACGGGCAGTAAGCGAAGCGGCGGCTCTGGTGAGAGAGATCGACCACGACAACGAATACACGGCGGCAGTCGGGCTGCCACCCAAGGAACGGACACCAAACGGGTCCCCTACAAATAGGGATACGGAAGACAATTTCCAGAAGGATCCTGAGGAGATGAACGATACCTCAGGATGGTAACGTATACTTTTTGTTTCCCTATGTTGATTGTTTCAAATTGTTTATTTGATTTTATGTTAGATGTTAAGAATGTTAAGGAAAGCTCGAAGGGTCTCTAGCTAGGGGGAGACGGGAGCTAATATCACAAATCGTGACTAAGCAAGGCAGATTTCACATGACTAATAGTTATTAGTCATAAGGTATGTTTATGTTTCACGCTATGCAGTCAGTTGACTCATAGATCTCACACGACTCACACTTGCGTGTCATTGTTATGTTATGATTGGTTGATGTTTCTATGACTCACGATTGTGAGTCATAATAATGTAATAACTTTTGCGCGTGACTCACATTATAAGTCATGAGTTCCACGCAGGTGATGCGCTTTGCGTACCTGACATGTTTTATGTTTTATGATTGGTTTACGGCATGTTGGGCAGTGCCTCATAGGAGTCATCTGATCAATTTCGGGCATGACTCATTATGAGTCATAAGACTGCGTGACTCGAGTTATGAGTCACCAGGGTTAGGGTTGTGGGCATGAAGATTCTATAAGTAGGAGACTCGATCATAGTAGTTAGAGCTCTTCACGCAACCATCTAAGTAATACACTACTCAGATACTGGAGCACGGGCCAAGCCCATTGACAGTGACCTTCCATAGGTGCAATATGTTCGAGATACCTAATGTCCTTATCTCTATACTGCCTCGCTTGTATGCGAGAACTCTATTCCTAGACGATAGGACTCCCTACGATCACTACACTTATGACGAACGCAAGATGTTAGTCTATAACGATAGACGAAGCAAACTACTTAGGCTATGTCGATAGCCTATGATAGTAAGATAGTCGTTTCCCGTTATGAACACCTGAAGGGAAGGCTGGTTTGTTACACCTGACTCTTCATCCTTCCTCACAGACGAGTTCTTTCCCTTTTTTTTCTATTCTCTCCTTCCTATGCCACCAGTCTGTAATCGTCCTCCGAGGTATTTGATCAACATCAGATGCTTTCTGTAAAGTCGGACAACGATATCTTGCCTCTTTAATCGCTGGCCGGGAGATACGGATCTCATGGTATTCAAGAAAGACCAGAACACGGAGCTTTTGACTTTGACTATAGCTTCTTTCTGGATATCGAATAGGCTTCAAATCGCGTGGACTAACCTGCCGTTCTTTCAGGGTTTTCGGTTTTGGCCCTCATGGTTTGGAACTTCGTACTGGAGGCATTTTGGAAGTCTTCAATATCTTAAATCTTTTATCTACAAGCTTTCTACTTTATAGCCCACCATTATACAACCTCTCTGCCACCCACTGACCCTATAGGATCCGACTCAGACTACACGTACCTCTCTGACCTCTTTTCCTGACTCACGATGGTTGATTAAGATTTCCGGAATCATTTATGACTAATAGCTGTGAGGTGTTCATGGAAATAGGAGTGTAGTCACAACTTGATACTGCCCGTGCGCATATCTTCATCTCCGGATCACTACTGCTCACTCGATGTCTTGGCTTAATCTCACCCGCTCTCTTGCGCAAGTGCCAAGCCCTATGATCTTCCGATCCCCGATGGTGGATTTAACGAGTAAATACGGTATGAGACGTAACTTCCACAACTTCGGTCGCTATTACCTTAAAAACTAACGGTGAAGCTAGATATATGAGTACAACACCAGTACTGCGTCCCGATCCTTCCATAGGTCACTACATCTACCCTCTATATCTCTCCACATGTCCTAACTAGTAAATTACTAAAGCAATCCACTGCGCTCCTAAATAATCTCCAATGCTCCTGAACGATCAGTGACACTCCCGCAACATCCGTCCAATTACCTACGATACCCTTTCCTGAAGATGAGGCATTATGCCATCAGGGTCCACTGATGGAGTAATTTTGTGTTTTATACATATTCCTTCTCATCACCACATCCGGCGAGCCACCGTGGATGCGCAATCACGCGGAGGTTCACATAGAAGTCCACGGGGGTTATCGCGGCCTACCGGATTAAACAAATGTTCCCGGCATACCCTAGTTAAGACCCTAAGCCGGAACTGGGGCTCTACAGGCGCGATACGAAGTCGAGTGGGAATGAAATATAGGAGTTTCTCATGTCACGGTTCCTATCTAATGTTATGAAAACCCACACCTGTTCTTGTGAGTTGCAACCGCCAGCACAAATTGTAAGATTAAGTGAGCTGAATCAGCTTGTATCCCCCATCATCGGAATCATTATGTATAAATGCTGGAGCTTCGGAGCGGATAGGGATGGAATTAAATCAATGGCAATCGATATCGCACGATCCACCACTGCTGGGGAATTCCCCCAATTGGCTTATGTTAGGAAGGGAAAGTCTACTTGGGAGGCGCGATACATGCAAGATGGGGTGGTTCGAGATCACCCCAGTCCTCCTTGTGCATTTGGGGGCCGCGGGGAGCCTCCCTGTCTTCCCGTGCCGTGTGGGACTGATGGCCCAGCATTGGAGCTTGGGCGCGGCCCTAGTCTGGTGGCTTAATCGTAGGACTAGGTGGTTCTGGTGGCTGCCGAGAAGGTGCTGCGGAGGACGAGTGTGATTGCGAAGTGAATCTTTCTACACTCTGTGCTCCACACATCCACGTCAATACATTTTGCCTCTCACGCTTCTTGAAGTAAGTTTCGGCCGAGATTTGTACCAAGCGGTGAGGCTCGTGCACTGGAGATCATTTACCGAGCTGGAAGTTTTAGTGACTAGGGGAAAGTCCACAAGTTTTCCGATTGTGTTCCATGCGGTGACCTCGTCATTGATGCATTCTCACCCAGAGCGCCGTAGTACGTCTTCTGGTATATTCGGGCCGTCCTTCATAAACATAATCAATTGAAGAATATTCGCAGCATGATGGTACTCTTTCGTAATCTGTTCAAAGGTAATAAAGAACGTACTCAGAATGCTCTCCGCCACTCCCGTTGGAGCTTCTCGGTAAATATCGTTAACCCCCTGAGACAAAGGTTTTTCCCTTACATCCTCTGACTCGAGCATGCTGAGGTATTCTGAAGGAGCGATGCAGGTTTCAGTCATGAAATTAGCTACACCGACTAACGCTAATGGGAGATACCTGTAGTAAAGGAGCGAATGATGGCTTCAACTGCTATTGTTGTCAAAGTCCATTTCGTTGTCGGCAATTATCCGCGACTAGCTGATGAACCTGCAGGCTATCATAGTGAGCTTGCCAACCGCCGAGAATCGAGTGAATAAACGGGAATCAGCGGACTTCCCGCACAGCATAACACAGTTTTGTTCTGCCACGCCGGATGGTTAACTAGGAGCCCCTTCGATAATCGTTTCGGCTATGGCGATGCTATCTACCGGTGTTTATTAGATGTGGTGTCGAGAAAATCGCCATTTCCACAGCTGCATTGCGGGATAGCGAAAGAATAGCATGGTCGATGTACTGTACTGTACCGGTATACCGGTATGTCGCGACACGAAAGTATCTTCTTCGGAATGCCATACGAGTACAAACACAGGCGCCGGCCAGGGTAAGGGGGTATCTGTTAGCGTTATTGTTAAGAGTCAGCTGACCGGGCAAACCTGGGCACCCAGCAATCCTCTGAACTTTCTCGCGTTCATGCAGGGGGTCGCGCGAGAGAGGCAAATGGTTTGGCTGCCCTTGGTTCGCAAACAGACCAGCTGCGGCTCTTAAAAAATGGGTTGTGTGGTCTGGGTCACCCATGTCTGTCGCATCCCTGCCTTCAGATCCGAGCACCATAAACTCGACAAACTCGCAATGCAACCAAGAGAATTGAGGCTCTAACGCATGCATATGCAGCCAAGGATAAGCGAGTGACTGGTTGTGAATATAAAAATTTCATTACCCGATCTACTGCGAAAACGGTGACATTCCTATCCATTACTATCAATAAATTCTACAAGAGTATTCTCATTATCTCCCTCATTGAAAGCTTTGTGTCTTCAATGCCCCTGAAATTCTCGCCTTGCCCCCAGCCCCCAATTCCTATTTCACCCACCGCAAAGCCATTTAGTTTCAGTTGCGAGTCTTGCGAATTGTATGGGAAGCTCAAGCCTCACATTTCCGAATGAGCCTTGAATGGTTTCCTTTCCAGAGTCACTTCTAGTGAGCTCAGCCCATGGAAATTTGGAATCGTGGAGGTGCTTCCTCCACGGAAGGAGACCGTAATTCTTGTCTGCCGGTATACCCAGAACCAAATACTTGCTCACAGCGTACTCGGCGGCCGGGGGGAGGGCTGGTACCCGGAACATTGCGCAAGCGAATATGATCAAATCGGTCGCCGAATCTGATGTTGTACCGGCATATTTCTCTCGATCGGCGACTTGGGCTTTGGGCCCCGGCGTATTACCCCTCCGGGTGCTGTCCTGGTGTATTTCTTGTTGATCGAATTCAGAACAACGAGTATCAGAAATTTTACACGAGCACTAGCGCACAGTATCCAGGACCTATTGTTATCCTTGACCACGCTGTTTCGCGCTAATGTATGTCTTATATCTTATGAAATGTCCTTGGCCGCATAGAGAGTATATCGGATAAGTTAGGGCATTTCTTCGCATCATTACATCCGGGAAACCACTATAAACATCGAATCACGTGCAGGCTCGTGTAGCAATCTCTGCCTAAGTTACCGCTAGATACCGGGCTAACCAGAAATTCCCGGCATACAGGTACCCCAATTATCATAAACAGGAACCCTGTCTCTATATCCTGGTGCAATATAAAATTGAGTGGGAATGAAATACGGGGTAGTTTCTCATATGCCAAGGTTCTATCTAATATTATGAAAACCCACACTTATCGTGAGTTGGCATCGCCAGCACAAGTTGTAAGATTAATCAACTTGTATCCACGAATCATCGGAATCATCCCGCATAAACTCTAGGGCCTCGAATCGTGTAGGGATGTAAAAAAGTCAATGGCAATCAACGCCGACACTACTCGACCGCGGGACAGTCTCCCTACTTAGCTTATTTTTAGAAGGGAAAGTTCACACGGGAGGCGTCATACATGCAGGATGGAAATAGTTCAAGTTCCTTTTAGTTCCCCTTGAGGATTTGAGAACTGTGGGGGACCTCCCTAACTTCCCACGCCGTATGGGGCAGAGGGCTAGTATTGGGGTTGGCGCGTGGTAGCATAGTCGTAAGACTCGAACTAGGTGGTTCCGATGTGCTTCTGAGAGGATGCTGCCGAGGATGAGCGTGATTGCGGAGCGAATCGTCCTACATTTTGTGCTCTATACCTCCAGATCGATACATCCTGCCTCTCGCGCTTTTTGAAGTAAGCTTCGGCTGGGATTTGTACCAAGCAATGAAGCTCGTACACTGGCAGACCGTTTACCAGGCTGGATGTTTTGGTGATTAGGGAAAAGTTCACAAGTTTCCCGATTGCACGCCGTGCGGTGAGCTCATCATCCATGCCGTCTAAGCCGGAGCGCCGTAGCGCGTCTTCTGGTATATTCTGGTGGTCCTCCATAAATGTAATTAGCCGAAGAAGATTTGCTGCTTCATGGTACTCCTTCTTGATCTGATCAAATGTGATGAAAAATGTACTCAGAATGCTCTCCGGCTCTCGGTGAATATCGTTAAACTCCTCAGATAAAAGTTTCTCCCTTGTGGCGTCCTTCCGCTTGAGCATCTTAAGGTAGTCTGAAGGCGTGGTGTGGTTTTCAATCATGTAAGCAGCCGCACCGACTACTGCTCGTGGGAGATAGCCAAGCGAGCTGAATATTTTCTCAAATCCTTTTTCGTCTTGGGCATCATAGCGAGATAAGAACAACTGTCTGGCCTCCTCCGCCCTCATCTGCGGTACGTTAATGGCGTTTCCACGATAGCACCCTAACCTGGACGCAACCCGCTCTGATCTTGTCGTTATTATGAGTGTTCCTTTAGAGCCCCGGGGTATATATTGAGCAATAGGGCTGCTATTGTTCTCAAAGTCTCTTTCATTGTCGGCATTATCCACAACTAAAATACATTCTCCGCTAGTTGTGCTCTCAAACCACTTTTTAACCAAAGTCAATGCATTGTCGCCCTCCTCGTCGATAGCGACTTCAGAGCTTCCAATATTCTTAAACTCCTCACTGAACTTTTCGAAGCTACTTCCATGAACCCAAAAAACTGGGCGCTTCCCTCGATACCGGTATACGCATTGCAAGGCAATTTAGGTTTTACTAATTATTGTTGTCAGCGACCCTTTGTTTGTGAATGGCGATGTGTATGACCATACCCAGTACCGCCCAAGCCCCACAACGCAACCCGCTGACCCTCCATGTTAGTCTTGCTCTCAACCTCGCTAAGAATGTCTTCGCGACCTTTGAACTCTTGGTTTTGGCAATAGGGGACCATCCATGGAACATGTAGCTCCTCTCCTCTAGGCGATGTGGGTGAATCTTTCTTGATGTTAGTACGGCACTGGTATAGATAGTGGGGGTGTGGGGTGGAAAGTCTACCGATGTTCTTAGGCACCTCGCCCCTTATAAGATTTACCACACTATCATTGAAAATTGTTCTTTCGCCCACAATCTCACTGTATGTATCCCCGTAATTGTTACCACTACCATAATTGCCATTAAAGTTCCCTTTAATGCGGCGTCGTTGGATGCTAGTGTTGAGGGTGCTGGTATAGTTGGTGTCCTGGTTCCCTTCTCCTATTCCATACCCCTCACTACGGTTGAGGGCGTCCTGGGCCTCACTTGCGGGATCGAACCAAGTTTGGTTATCGCTTGCGCTCCCGCCCCCGGAACTATCATCGCCAAAGATAAAATTTGTAAACAGGGAGATCAGATTTCAATTCGGCCCAGGCGTAGGCAGGGACTGAATGCCACGTCAAATTCAGTGGACAAATTCAAATGTGTGGCGAGGCTATCTACGGTACCGGCGCATGCTGGGGAAGAAGCGAGGCTGCTTGAATTTCCTAGGGCGCAGTTAGATTTTGTCTCATATAATGGTACTTGTACGGTACCGGTACTCGACTTGATGACTGCCCGGGAAATGTGAAATGTGAAATATGAACTGGGTTGGGGGGTTAGGTGGTGCTTGAGTTGGAGATACCTCAGCCTGTGCGGAATCGGCAACGAGGATCGGTAAATCTCATTGACGGATTGAATGAAATCGCATGAACGTTCACAGAGGAGTCAGGGGGGGATGGAAGGCAGCGGCTCAGGTAAGGAAATGGGCCCAGAGGATCAAGAATACCGCATTATCCAGCGAAGCTCGTTTTCACGCGAAGAGGTCAAAATAAGGTGTGGCGGTGCTAAGAGTCTAGGGGCTTAGCAGGCATCCGGTGGCGGGTAGCGAGTACTTGTAACCATGGGATCCTCGATCTGATACGCAAAGGAGACCGGCCATTCTGACTGGGGGGCTTAGTTTGATAGATTACCGGAAATTATAAACACTTGGTAATATTGTGCCTTAACAAAATTAACCTTACATCAACGAACTTGAAAAACTTCGGCTAATTTATTATGCATACCTTTCCCATACAAAAACCCTAGCCTTGGCAGGTACCCTGGGAGAAAGGACCTTCTACCCTCACGACCATACGGGAATTGAAGGAAAAAAATCCCACACTTTTTTGTGTGGGTGCTGTTATAGCAAATTGCTTTTTATTTATTTTTCCATGCTATTTTCACCTATGGTAGCTGGGTTAGGATAACTCGAAAACCAGCAACTTTGGTGTGTTTTAGCCACTGTTTAGTTACAAAACGACCTTAATTGTTGAATTTCGTGTTATAGTCTTTCCGTTGTTCTCAAACAACGGCTTTGTCTAAAGCGTTTCTTTCCTATGTCATTCCGTCCTATTGGGTTGTATCTTTTGTGGTGGTGAGACATCGTCGGTTGGGTCTTGATTATTGGGCGGCTATTTCGTATCGGCTAGGTTTCACTATGCTCTCCAGGTTTGGAGGCGTATACTCGGTTGGAACCCATGATGCGTTCTGGGGCTGAAGATGGGAAACCGCCTCCTTCTCATAAAGGATGAGGTCACTTATGTTCTCTATATATGTCTGGCCATTCGGCCCTTTCTTTTGGTTAATAAGTAAGAATGATATGGCGAGCAGAAGTTGCACGAAGTCTTTACCGTTCCGCGTTCACATATTGGGGCATAATTTCAACACTAATTGTTGGAGCATCCTTCCATATCTGTAACATTGCCGCAGGGTGGTGGTAGGTCGGCTAAGGGAAGTGGCGGAGATGCGGCGGCGAGTGAGGCCGCATGAACCTCGGGTATTGTGACTGCGTCTTTCTTGTATACATAGCCGGGTTCACCCCCATCTCTTTCTCCCTTTAACGAATCAATAGTCAGTCGTTTCAACACTAATTGGCGTCAGATGGCCGGGTGAGAGCGTGTGAAGAAGACCTTTATTATCATATTTTCTATCCTAATCGTGCCGATCAACCATATAGAGCTTATGCCAATATAAGTGAGAGGGGAAGCAATGAAATGTATACAAGAAAGATGGGAGGAGAGGATAATAAAAGGGACATTATCCCGGCTCGTAGCAATATTTTGACGATTTTTCTGATTTCCTCATGGCTGCCCCCGAGCATAGCAGAGTTGATTAACATGAAGAGCTTTCACATTGCACGAGAACGCCTACTATAGAAAGTCGAATAATTGGATCGTCTGCTCTGAGGTTCGGAATTCCTTAGGACGGAAGAGGGGTCGAGAGGGTAGCAAAAGGTTAACTATTCGGACCTTCTGGGGCACACGGAGAGGTAACTGGCGACACAACACATGATCCAATTGTAGGAGTTTCTACCGTGTCGAGCCGAAGTCCTAAGAAGGCATACTACCGTGCAGCAGACGTCTAGAATAGCATTCCTGGGTGTTGGAAATATCGAGACGCTGCTCGACATGCTCTCATGATAGTTCCTTTGTTGTTCGGGTAGCTTCTGGGAATGCGCTTTGGCTTCGGGCATGTGCTTTGGCATTCGGCGAAGCATTCAAGTTGCGGGAATGCATTTGAGTTTTGAATCGATGCATCCGCCGGGAAAGCGGTAAGGAAGTGGTAATAAAGCAGCGAGTGGGCGGGGGAGCCAGAGGGGAACCCGAGCGAGCCGGACGCCCGGAGCCTGCAGCATGTCTTTCATTTGTCAGCACGAGAGTGAGCAAGTGCAAGGGAGACATGCAGAAGCATGGATATGTGTAGTAGTTCATGGAAGGACGTTCTGTTGTGGTTATACCTACTCATGTCTTTACCGCTGGTTCGTTAGAGATAGAGGTTGTTGAAGGGAATGAGGACTTCCTCGCTTCTGAGTTGTGCGATCATTTTGGTGTGTGAACTCTTGGCGTTTCGTTTCACTGTGGCCGTTTCGTTGTCCTCGCCGTTGATCCAGGTCTAAAACTGAGTATCACCACCGAGTGCCCCTTCCGCCACACGGGGGGAAAACTACAAATATTTTTTGAGAACTTACGGTATATCGCAGATCCTAGGAGTTTCAGTCCTTTGTACGGCACTTCCCTTAGGGGAATTCAGACTAGAGTATGCGCGTATGAACTTCATGACAGAGTGGATAGTAGAATGAGAAGGTTCGCTTGGAAATTGGGCGCTGTGTAGCATGGGTATGAGACGTAACTTCCATAGCTTTGGTCGCTATTACCCTAAAAACTAAACTAACGGTGGAGCTAGATATATGAGTAAAACTCAAATACCTCGTCCCGATCCTTCCATAGGTCACTACATCTACCTCTCTATCTCCCCACATGTCCTAATCCATCCGTAGACTCCCGTGACAACAAAAGAAAGACATGATGGCATAATCTTCTCCCCAAACCACTAAATTACTAAAGCAATCCATTACGCTCCTGAATAATCTCCTACGCTCCTGAGCGATCAGTGACACTCCTGCAACACCCGCCCAAATACCTACGATACCCTTCCCGGAAGACCAGGCCTTATGCAATCAGGGTCCACTGATGGAGTAACTTTGTGTTTTATACATATTCCTTCTCATCACCACATCCGGCGAGCCACCGCGGATGCGCAATCACGCGTAGGTTCACATGGAAGTCCCCACCCGAGTTATCGCGGCCTACCGGACTAAACACATGTTCTCGGCATACCCCCAGTTAACACCCTAAGCCGGAACCGGGACTCTATGTTCGGACGCGATAGAAAGTTGAGTGATTTCTCATATTGAGGTTCCTGTCTAATGTTATGAAAACACACCTATTCCTGTGAGTTGGCATAGCCAGCATAAATTGTAAGATTAAGTGAGCTGAATCGACTGTATCCTCCATCACCGGAATAATTTGGCACAAATTTTAGAGCCTCGAAGCGGGTAGGGATGGAATGAAATCAATGGCAATCAACATCGACACTATTCCACCGCAGGAGAGTTTTCCTAGTTAGCTTATGTTAGGAAGGGAAAGTCTACTCGGGAGGCGTCATACATGCAAGATGGAAATAGTTCGAGATTCTTTGAGTTCTCCTTGTGGATTTGGAGGCCGCGGGGAGCCTCCCTGCCTTCCCATGCCGTGTGGGACTGAAAACCCGGCGTTGGAGCTTGCGCATGGCCCTAGTCTAGTGGCTTGATCGTAAGACTAGGGATCCCAGTGGCTGCTGAGAAGGTGCTGCGTAGGACGAGCGTGATTGCGAAGCCAATCTTCCTACCTCCCGTGCCTTATCCTTCCACATCCATACATTTTGTGTCTCGTACTTCTTGAAGTAAGCTTCTGCTGAGATTTGTACCAAGCGATGAAGCTCGTACACTGGCAGGCCCTTTACCGAGCTGGCAGTTTTAGTGACTAGGGAAAAGCCCACAAGTTTTCCGATTGCATTCCGCGCGGTGACCTCATCATTCATGCCCTCTAAGCCGGAGTGCCGTAGTGCGTCTTCTGGTATATTCTGGTGGTCCTTCATAAACGTAATCAATCGAAGAA
>Ga0307509_10006977_pt1 | contig 14980 bp, 19 predicted proteins | sample 10_EM_MG_FD_202245 | JGI IMG/M metagenome (GOLD analysis project Ga0307509, IMG submission 202245) | Populus trichocarpa ectomycorrhiza microbial communities from riparian zone in the Pacific Northwest, United States - 10_EM | ecosystem: Host-associated > Plants > Roots > Unclassified | place... | reverse complement strand
CATTCTCAGGCTGGCAGATGAAACTCGATAGTACCTCTTTTGCTCCAGTAAATGCTGGTTGTTTCTCCCAAGTAACATCTTCTGGTTTCTCTAGCCCAACCCATTTCACCTGAAATTTGATAGTCCCCTTTCGGTTCTGCCTCCAGTCAAGTATCTTTTCAACTTCATATTCGATACGTGGTACAGTTCCCGGACGTGGGATCACACGAACAGAAGGTAGGGGAGGTTGTGACCGTGAATGGTCGATCTTGGAGTGCTTTGACTGGTCCACATTGAACGTATCGGCAATCCTAGAATTTGATGGTAGGTCTTCTATCTCAAGGGCGTTTGGTCCTCGTTGCTCTCCCAAGGTAAATTCTCCAATAAACCGTTGCTATAATACTCTTCTTAGTTGATATTCTGATGCTTCTTCACCCGCCTGCTCGGGTCCTGCATTTCCACAAGTAATTGGTAAGTTTTTTGTATTAATTAGCACTTTGTCACCTGTTTGAAAGTTGTGTGGCTGTCGTTTCTTATTGGCCAGATGCATTTGGTGAGATTGAGTATGTTTGAGAGCTTCCTGAAGCTGATGTAAGATATCTGCCATTGTTGCAGCAAAGCTTGTTGCAAGAGCACAGTCCTGCCGGGATGGCCTGCTTTCGGCAATAACGTCCATTGGCAAGCGTGGTATATATCCCAGGTCTGCCTCAAACGGAGCCAATCCTGTTGACTGATGGCGATGAGCGTCATAGCTAAACTCAGCCAGAGAGAGTAGTCGGTCCCACTCCTGAGGTCTAGTCTGGACAAAGGAGCGCAAATAGCGTTCCACAATTGAATTAGCCATCTCAGCCTGGCCGTCCGTTTGTGGATGGAAAGCGGTTGACATTTTTAGCTTTGTTTGCCAGATCTTTGTCAAATGGCGCCACCACTCTCCGGTGAATCGAACCACACGGTCCGATACAATATCAGTGGGGCGTCCATGTAGTCTGAAGTAGAAGTCCACAAATATCTCCGCAAAATGCTCAGCGGTAAGTGACTTTTCAGTTGTAGCTATCCAATGTGCACGCTTTGTTAATCCATCAATAAAAGTGATTATTGTATCATTCCCAGAGGATGAAACAGGTAGCTTTACAATAAAATCGATCTTTATTCTCTTCCAGCGCTCAGATGGAATTACTAAAGGCTACAATAGGCCATATGGTTTCTGGTTTGAGGCTTTTGCCCGGTGGCAGCTCGCACAACCTTTTACATATTGCTTAACATCCTGGTACAAACGAGGCCAAAAGAACCGCCTAGTCAATACACATGCTGTCCGCTGAACTCCAAAGTGTCCGCCAATTGCACTATCATGAGCTTCAGATAGCAACTTTTGTCTTAGTCCACCGGCATCTGGTATGCACAATGCTCCCGACTTTGCATGGATTATCAGACCATCAGGGCTGATTGTATAATGCTGCCTGTGTGATTTTCATCTCCGAACCTCATTGAGATTTTCACCTCTCTCCCCAATCGGAAGTAAGACTTCAGCAAAGTAGCCATCCTCCTTGTATCCAGCTTGTACCTCCTGTAACCACCCATCTGCATCTACCGTCATAAGCGTAAACAGTTCCAAGCCCAAATCTGCACAGGCCTCTTTCTTTATAGTACCTGATCGTTTAGTAATAGTTGAGGTACGAAATGGGGGATCCTTATAGTCTGGTCTCGGGCTTAACATATCCTGAATAAAGTTCTGTGTACAGGGCAGGAATTCAATATTAAAGTCATATTCCTGTAACCGTTCAAGAAGCCGCATCTGTTTTGAACTAAGCTTGGGCTGTTTCAACACGTGGCGTAGAGAAGAGTGATCGGTCTGAACTACAAAGTGAGCACCATGATGGTAGTACCTCCAGTGCTCAATTGCATCCTTAACAGCGAGTAGCTCCTGATCATAGGTTAAGTAACATGTTTCCGGCCCACTCAGCTTGTGTGAAAAATAACCAAGTATACGCTCTCTAGAAAAGCTTCCTGCATCTTTGTCCCACAGAAACTGTCTCAGAGTAGCTCCGATGGCAAATCCTGATACATCTGTTCGGACAATAAACTCATGGTTTCCCTTTTCTGGTAGTGCCAATGCCGGTGCACTCATTATTACTGACTGAATGATTGACATCGAGTTGTGAACCGCATTCTCAATCCTTGCATCCACGATAGATGTCGAATATTGACTCTTCGACTGAGAAATCAGATCTAGAAGCCGAAGTGCAATTTGTGAAAATTGGGGAATAAACTTGCGGTAGACCCCGGCCAGGCCCACAAACGAGCGCATCTCCTTTGGTGTTAGTGGTAGAGGCCATGAGCAAATAGCGTCCACCTTCTGTAAAAGCATTTGAACTCCATCTCCATCGACTGAAAAGCCCAAAGAATCTGCTAATGGGTTTGCGAAACTGCACTTATCTGGCTTTAAACGATATCCCGCCTTCCAAATAGTTTCTAGTACCTTTTCTAGATATTTTACATCATGTACAAGGTCCTGAGAGAAAACAAGAATGTCATCAATGAAAACTACGCAATAGCCGGCCTGAACGTGCTCTTTCAACAAATTAGACATCACCCGCATGAACTCTGATGGGGCATTTGACAAGCCATTCATACAGGGAGTCAGGTCCGATAAAAGCAGTCTTTTTGATATCCCCTGGTGCCATCCTATGCTGGTGGAATCCTGCCCAGAAGTCAAGCTTTGAGAAGACTTTTGATCCTTGAAGACGGTCGATAAGCTCTTCGCCATGGGGTAGTGGGTACTGATCTTTGACAGTTGGTCGATTCAGCTCCCGGAAGTCGATAACCATTCGCAAGTGATCAGGTCCTCCGCCAGCTGTTTGTACGAACATTACGGGGGCTGCATAAGGTGAACTTGAGGGACGTATATGCCTCTTTGAAAGTAGCTGCTGAATAGTCTTCTCATATGCTGCTTTCTCCTTTACAGTAAGCCTATACGGAGAGCGGGGAGGGGGGTTTGAGTTAGGCTTCAGTCTGGTACGAAATCCACAATTTTGGTGATCCGGAGGTAGGCCAACTGGTTCCACAAACACACCCTCAAAGCGTTTAAGTAAGCCCTGTATTTCATTCTTGAGTAGGCGTGGCACTGTCATCGCACTGCCCTCAGGTACCTCCCTTTCCAGAACTTTCAAGTGCTCTACTGATCCAGCTTCGTAAATCTTTTGCTCTCTCATGTGTAGTCCAACAACCGTGTGGTGCCATGTACCACCCTGCCATCCGAGGTAGAGGATATTCTTCTCATGATCCACACTATGCTTTATGGTGGCCATGCAGTCCTTCCCCATAATAATGTCGTAGCGTAGCAGGTCAAAATGGATAAACCAACCCCTATAGATATATCCTCCCATATCCAACTCAAGAAGTGACTCGTATCGCGGAATACGTTCCTCTGAACCTGCCGTTGTAACAACCATATATCCGCACATTCTTGTTCTTATCTTCAAACCTTCTTCCCTTAACCTTTTCAAGAAGGCATTTTTTACAAACTTTTGACTAGCACCACAAGAATATAACACGTAAGCTGAGTTGCGAGAGGAGAAGACTGGTAAATTAAATCGCAGTAGGTTACTAGCATCTTCGCCACTTGTATAGTGAAGAAAAACAAAACTATCCCGCACAAAGTTTTCTAATATCAACTTCCCCTTCGGGCCTACACTGCACTCAGGTATAGCCCAACTTACTTTTTTGAAAGTATATGCGAACCTGCAATCCCATCATTTGCAGCATTCATATCATCCAAACCACTAGCATCCTCATCTACAACCTCCTCCAACATGTGAAATGCTCCAGTCCTACCTCTATGGCGTGCTCCAAATGATCTCATTCCATGAGATGTTCCACCACGCCCTCGATACCCACTGACAGGATCGCCCTCTTTCCAGTCTGGCTTTATACCGCAGGAAGCCGATCAATGCCCCTTACCACCACAGCGGGAACAGATGTTTTGGTCGTGTCTTATTCCAGGAATGGCGTGACTAGATATAACTGAAAGGTCCACTGGAGCCCGTGCGGTAGGATGACTAGAAGAGGTAAATGCTGGAGGGATAGGCGCAAAACCAGTAGTTCCTGTACCTCCAAGGGCAAGTCCTTGGGTAACTACCTGATCGTCGGTTACTGCCATTGCATCGTCAAGCGTAATGACCTTTTGGTTACGATGAGCAGATATCGCAAGTGCGCTCAAGATATCCCTTTCGTGTGCCGTCATCTTCTGGACATAAATGGTATAAAGTCTGTCACCGCGTAGCGTATTTAGCCAGTTCGTTCCTGCTAATCTGGCAAGATCCAGAAACTTGGTATTGAACTCCTGGAACCCAGCCCGCACCAGTTCCCCACTTCAGTGCCTCAAGACTATTCCAAACACTCACAACTGCAAAAGCAGGAGAGTACCGGTGTACAAACTTTCCCTTCACTTCCTCCCAAGAGAATGGGTATTGCATGGCTGCAGCGATAAACTTATAACCATAGTCCACCTCCAACATAGCCCTGAACCAATCTAGCACTTCCGGTGCTACTGCTGTCCATGCTGCTGTGATAGTTGCATTGTTATCAAGTCCTGCCAGGAGCGCGAAGTGCGTAACTGCCTCCGTCTATGTAAGAACAGCCTCATAATCGATTGCACCGTTCAATTTTGGAATAGCATGCTTCTTGAGTTGCTGCCGTAGTATCCAATCATTCAAACTTGACTGGGCTAAGTTTGCTGCTACCGGGGGTGAGGGATGGACTGGAGGATGCTCTTCGGCCCGGTTGGCAGCTAGTGTTGCCATCTGCTCCTGTAGTCTCACCATTGCAGCACGGAGCTCTTCATTCTCTCGAACGAGCTCAGCTGTCTCATTTATTCGTTCAGGACCACTAGCTGATTCTGGATTGTGTTGTTGGGAATCCATTCCAAGAACGTATTGCGGGATTCGATGGAGGGGTCTCTCAAAGGTTAGTGATCCTCTCCTACTATGCGTTCCAACGTCCGATTCTTCGCTAGAATCTTGACTGTGCTGCTGTTCTCGCCAGGAGTTTGCGTACTCTCCAGGGATGTCGTTCATAAGCTCCTAATGGCTTATGATATACGAAGCTAAGTTAACTGTGTACAGGAGACCGTGACACACACGGTTTCACCGTATGCAGAGGACTTAGGAAAAGTTTTTTCGTATGTGTAGATCTCCGAAAAAAATAAAATGTGCTGTTGCTACCAATTGATGGTGGATTTGGATGGTTGCCTCCAATGGTTGGGCCTGACTACCTATACTAGTGCTAAGATACACGAAGTGCCCTCACCCTCCATAATGTTAACCCTACAAGTTTGGCAACAGGCAGAGAGTTATATTATCTTCCATTTCATTTTTAATAATAACTTCCAGCTGCACCAGTTAGTTGAGAGTCTTCTTTCTACAGTACTTATTCATATTTTGACATCAGAAATCGCAATCAACAAAATTTGATTCCCTAAACACTTTTGTAGTTGAAAACGTCCAACATATCCAACTTTGGGAAGAGTCTCAGAGTTATATTATCCTCAAATTCACTTTTAACTGTAACTCCAAGCTTGACCACTTCGTTGAGAGTTTTCATTCTATATTACTTATACATATTTTGAGATTAGTAATGGCAATTCACAAAATCTGATTCCATTAACAGTTTGTTTACTTGAAAACGTCCAACATATCCAAATTTGGAAAATGCCTGATAGTTATATTATTCTCTATTTCACTTTTAATATATCACAAAATTTGTAAACTACTTATACACTAATTATAGACTTGACTGGTTTGCCATGATACACCATCTTATACTACTCATACAGGGATAACAGGCTTGACCGTAGGTCGAGGGGGCTGCTAGTATTTTAGGACTTCGTCAAATTGCGTCAGATCTACTCTGAATTAGCATAATTCGTCGCAATAGCAAACGGATAACCTACCGTCCATGATAACATCCCGATGCCTTTCAAGTATTGCCAAAGCGATGAACAGATGGAATTGGTTGCTGAGGAAACCTGCCCACATCGTCTCTCAAAGCCTAAGCACATCGTCCCTCTTCAACTCCCGCTTATACGAAACCAATAGCATTCTAAAGAAGAAACAGTTGGCCATGTCCGCACTCTCTAGGTGCGCATATAATTCTCGATCCATGAGCTGGACAACATGATCCAAAGCTACGAGCTGGGCCCTCATCCTAGTTTGGTCCCTCAAGAAATTCCGCTCCCTTCGCTCCATGAAGCCAACAAACGCCCAGAAGGCTGCCGCATCGTCCTGCAATACTGGGTAGATGGGGGCCAAAAGATCACTCATACCCTGCACATAACCCAGATCGGTATTGTACTCATTATGTCAAAAGCATATCTTTCATCTGCTCCAAGTGAACGTTGGTGCCAGTTCCGGCGAACGGAGGATCAGGGTCCGGATGCGGTATATCCTCACCCGCAAAGATTGGCACGCCACGATCGGTATGGTGAACCTCCTTCTCTGTATTTCGTACCGGAACCGCTCAATCAATTTACCTGTTTTGTAGCATTGTAGGATCGTTCGATAATACATACCGATACGGTTCTTCTGGTTTCTCCAGTACTCATCGTTGTTTCTCCTATCCAAATCATCCCACCACTTTCCCTTCAATCGAACATACTCATCTCTCTTACTGTTCATTAGGGCAATGCGCTCATCCTTAGTGTTATCCCAAGGGTAAACATCCAATAGCCACAACCAAATTTCGTGCCTTGCAGCCCCAGGTTCTACCTCACCCTGGAATATACGCTCGTTTGCCTCGTTGGCCGTAATGGCTAATTTCCCAGTTTTCGGGTCAAACCACCCATTCCATTCTTCCAATGATACTGGCTTCCTTTGCCTGAATCCAATTTGGTACTTCCAGACTCGAGGTCTAGAATCTCAAACTCCCCAACCGCCTCTTCCTCTAACTCCAGTGCATCCCTATTAGCCCAGACGACCGGATGGTCTTATTGCCTCTTCCTCTCGCTTTGCTAGGCGATCCCCATAGCCCACCGCGCAAGGTAAAGCCTAGCGGAATCGAATTCATCTTGAAGATTGACCACATCTGGATTCTTCAAAAGTCTCCTGACCTGCAGAGGGACCTTCGGAGAGTAAAGAACATCCTCTGCAGTCCTCCGAGTAAATCTTGTAACACGGGAGACCTTTTCCAAGAAATCCCATCGCGCTTCTTTAAACATCTTTGTCAAAGGATCCATCTCAGCTCCACCAGACGTAGAGCTTTCTCCAACATGGCCCACTATAGTTAGCTTGGAACCAAATGATAAGAGGTCCTCTTAACTAGGCTCGACAAGGTAGACGCTTGGCTCGACCTCACTCTTCTCGACCCTTACGTCACGCCTTAACCACCTAAGCACCTCGTCCCACCCCGGGACAACCAACCTTCTTCGCAAAATGGATCGAAACTAGCCCTAACCGTTTCTTTGATTGAACGATTGTCGACGCGCACTCCGAATCATGAAAGAACAACACGGGGAATGACTGTCGTGGCGGTGTCTCGGCATCTATAAGGCCTACCTTAACATAGGTATCGTAGGCATCGCCGAGTGCCGATTCCGGTAGCCAGGCTAGAAGTAACGTCGTGGCGACTGCGGGTGGGGTTGAAAGGCCATCGCTCGGAGGAGGTTTTTGTTGAACAAGGGCTACAAAGCTAGGGATATTATTAATTTTCGAGGGTCTTGGGTGCACATAAACCTACACTCTCAAAGAATATTAATTTTAAGAGCGAAATCTTAAAAGCGTAGATGGTATAGATCCCAAGCATATCTAGAAAGTTTCCCTCGGTTATAGACACATTCTAGAAATATCCTCCCAGAGTAACAGCAGGATTGGTGCATTATGAAAGAAGACATTGTGGAAGAGAGAGCAATGTAGAGACATCGTTGGTATAGGGTGATTGCCACGAGTGTAATCTTAAGAGTGACTTGAGAACTGAGGTCAGCAGGCAGTGGAGGGATCCCAGTGGCGATATTGCTGAATACCTATTAGACTAGACGTAGTCAGGGTGGCAAAATAAAACTTTGATGAGTTCAAAGACGTGGTCATGTGTGATCTAGAGCCCACTTGTTGGCCAAAGGCTGTCCAGCACAATTTTCTTTTCCTGTTAAAAATATTAGTCAGATGTGGCCGGGGAGGAAAATCAAACGCTAGGTTCCACAGTTACATAATATATGAAAAACTATGAACAATCGAACAAATGAAACAATTGTACAAGTATAATACTAGAGTGTATACCAAAAATATGCCACCATGGAAAATGTTATGAGCGGCCCAATACATACACAAGGCAAGGGCAGCCAAGTGATCACTTCTCTCAAACATTTCTTAAACTTAGGGAATTTTTTGCTGTCGGGTACATTCCATATACCCTTAGTTGTATTAATTGAAGTACTCCAAAAGGTGAAATAAACGAACAAATGAGCTAGGAGGTTGAGTCAATGTGGGTGAAAGGCGGACGCAAGGAATCAACGAAAATTCCTCACAGGTGATCACTTTTTTTTCATAGAGAGTAGGATTATTGTATGAATAAACGAGAATAAAATGAGAAAAAACACTATTGTATTAACTTTTTATAAAACTAATGACTGGAGCTAGTGCTATGAAATTGCTCTCAAGAAACTGCTCTCAGCTTATTAGCTATCTTCAACTCAAATCCCTTGTGTCCCACCAAATCCTCTTCACTGAGTCCAACAGGAACAGAAAGATTTAGCAATTTCGAAGCCGATAAAATAGGGGAAACATAATAATTTTTTTTTTACAATTAGAATAGATATTGTGAACTCCCGCTTCTTGAGGCACATTGAATCAGGAAATGATCAGGGTCGATGTCCTCTTTTTAACACTAGTGACAACCGAATTGGCAAGCACAATGTCAAGAAAATCAACAAAGTTTGCCTCTTTAATAGACCCATTCTGGAAAAATCCTTCAATAGTCCCATCAGGATTGATAGCATCATGAAAGAATCCATTGGGGATGCGAGAGCGATTCAGAGCCTTTTTGGGTGTGGTGTTTGTCGTGAATGTAATCTTGGAAGTAACTTGAGAAGTGGTATAAACTGGCTGTTGTGGGATCACGAAGGCAGACTTGGGAAATCTCGCTTAAAATAGAAGTAGTGGGGGCGGTGCTGTGTCAATCCTGCTTACGTCTACCGGTCTTTTTGAAATCGTTGATTTACGCTTTTTTCCCCTATAATTTCCAGTGACATCTCATGACAGTGTGCGCCACCCACTATCTCTAGATTAATATGTAGGCCTCGCTTATTTTCTTCCTCGGTTCTTATTCTTGGGCTCTCTTATTTAATCTATTTGGAATATTTCCACAAGAAATATTAGTTGTTGATTGGTTTGATAACCACTCTCTGCCTTTCACTCGTGATACTACTCAACCTAGGTATCATACTCCAGGGAGGCCTGGCAAATATGGCGTACAGAATATATGTGTGGCTGGTAGCTAAGACTTCACCACACTCTTTCGCACCCGCGGAGTACCAGTGGTGGGTCACTTCTGGTATTGCTTCAGCGCTGTCTTCCCCAGGAATTACTTATTGACCTGCCGTGAATAAATAGCGCAGGGTTGAATTTTCTTCTATTAAATGTCTAGTTTTTTACATTTTATTTTATATATTCCACTGGTTTAAATCTTGCATAAGGGGTTATCCTACAAGTTGGCGTTTGACGCAGGGAACTGTTCTCATGATCCGAAGGCCAGAAGGCCACCGAAGCATTTCCACCCCGTATATTCATGCAGCAAACTACGTTCAGCAATAGGTACGTGCTATGCAATGAATTCAACAGGCCATGATACTGAGTGATATTCCGTGACCGCACATTATTCCTGCCGCATGCCCGCATGCTCGCATGCTTCACATTATATCCAGAGGATGTACTCTCATGGCAGCGCACCTTGTTTTACATATTCATTGGAACCCCTGGGGAACAAAGTACATACATTAACGTCCCCAGCCTTCTTACACTGGCTCTCGGCCCACAGGAACATCCGGCCACGGCAGAAGAGCTGGTCTCAATTATAACCGAGTGCCTAACCCATCGCACGACAATATCTCGGTATAATTCTAATGTGACACCGGCCCTTCACTGTTGCCAGTTTTCTTTTTATCAATCATTCACTCTCCCTTAGACTACTATAAATCTTCCTCCCTTTGATGTTTGGTTTGGTGCTTACCTAATCTGGGCACTAACGGATAGCGGATGAAAGATGCCGGGTGAGTATATTAACAGACTATTCACGAATAACACAAAATCACGTTCTCCTCAAGGCTTACACAAGCATCTCAAATACGTAATATACCGGTTCCGTAACGGAAATTGTAAAAGGAATTTATTCCACAAACCCTGAGAAGGCAACATGAGCAATCAATTGACACGGAATTTTAGCATGAGTGAGAATCAAGAATGAGGAGGGAAAGTAATTCACTTTCTCTAATTCTCAAAAAAAAGAAAGGAAAAAAAAGGAAATGCGCGCCCATTACACTACAGCTATGAATGGACGAGACGATAAGAATAAAATGGAGAAATTAAAGTAAAGGAAAGAAACAAAAATAAAAAGAGGTTGCAAACGCCTAGGTTCGGTATTTTCATTTCCCCTTTTTTGTCTTTTTTTCTTTGAGCTTGTCACTACCATCAATCATTCCACCCCTTTTGTCTTTCAAGCACTCACTCCCGCTCCCTCATTTCATGGCGGGAATGCGCACCCCCTGTGCTGTAACCTCTGCATTCAGGACACAACGCAAAGTACAATATAAGCGGGTTACAGGAAAATGACCTGGGAAGAGAAACAAAATAACAAGTAAAACTGATACTGCTCAACGTCGAAGGAAGAAAAAATTCATTAAGATCTGTTTCTCCATTCCCATCTTTGCGAACATAAAGGAAAAAGAAATAGAGAACCCGAAAAGCAATAAACCAGACTGGGAAGAGGAGGAAACCAACCATATTGACCAGTGGCTGCACACCTTTTAAGAGACAAGCAAATGCAAAGTATAATGGAAACCAAGATCGGCCCGGAAAACAAGCGGCAGACACTACAGGCTTTATGCTCCGCCGCCCTATCATGGGAGGCTCTACTTCGCAGTTGTAGACTCTCCTTTCTGATCAGTCGATTCAAGCTTTGTCCCTGGGGTCTTTGAAGATATATCAATCTCCTCGTTCTCTTTTCCCTTTTCCGTTTTAGACTCCCCGATCACTCTCTCACCCTCCTCCCTCTTCTCTGTTGCAATGATTCGTTCTGACGCCTCGTCATCACTTTGTTCCTCCTCTTCATCACTTTCTTCCTCCTCGTCATCACTTTCTTCCTCCATTCCTGGCTCATCATCGTCAAACACCTCCCCATCCTCTGAGTCAGTCGAAACCTCAGATCCGTCATTGAGCATAATAATATGTCCAGCTCCACCGGTGGAACGTACAGAACTATTGGTAACTCTAATATCAAACTCGTCCGGGCTATCGGCAAAGTTGGTGGGATAAACACGAGGTCGGCGGAATTTAGCTACCCACCATATGTTAAACCAAATTATACTTTCACGATAGGTTTCAGGCGGCACTCTTACTTACCATATTTTGGAGGGGCGCATGGGCTATCACCATCAGCAACCCGCTTTGCAATCAAATCATACCATTCCTCCTTAGTCATCATATTCCTAAGGAGAGCGACAACAATCATGGTCATATTGTCACAACCAGCTCCACCAGCTCCTCCACGAGTCTCACCCGGTAAGGCAAGGCAGTCGTCCATCATGTTTTCACATATAGTATGTAGTTCTTGCTTAGCAGCAATACCGCGACGGACAAACTCAATAACTGCCTGAGATGATTTGCAATCCCAGATTCCTGATATCGCCGTCAGCATTAGCAACCATATGTCGGCCGTATTTCCGGGGGAACCGCACCATCACAAGCAATGACAAAGAATTCGTCATCATCAGAAACCTCGTGAATGACCACATCGGGGAAAGCTGTGACCATCTGCTGTTCTGGCGGAAGGTCGACTCTCCCCTTGTATCCGAAATCCCCGATCGCTCTAGACAATGCTAGGTTGCCATTAACTCGCCCAGCTTCGACAGACCCACCAGCGGCACATATTCTGGCCTTCTCTCCTAAGATTTTGGAAATTTTTGGAAAATCAGTCATCTGTCTCAAAAGTGTTTGCAAGAAATAGCCAAACCAACCCTCATTCTGTGGTTTATGATCAAAGGACAAGGGCTTCGCTCTGCCCTTTACGCTTAAAACCGTCCGGGAATCACCGGCATTCGCCTTTTCTACCATTAGCATTCATAAGGTGTAGTTCTTAAGCTATACTTACAGCATAAATTTTGGTATCGGTAATAAGAGCTGTAGAAGCTGTACACCCGGAAACGTCACCCCAAAATTCGCGATCTAATCAATCAAATGGCAACAGTCAGTTAGGTTCCAACCCCAGCGAGCCAACAAAAGGCCGGCCGGCAGATAAGCACCACCCATGAATCACCTTCCAAAATAGCACTATCGGTAGATAAAAACCCATCCTTTAACGCCTGTTCGTAATTGGAGTTCTTGAACGCAGGTTCTTTTGCCAATATCTTGTGAACATTTTCTCCGCAGAAATTCGCAACCCTGTCTCCACTGTGACCATCATATACGCCAAAGAAACTTATTCTGCCCTCGGAGCCAGCCTTGGTCGGGTCATCTGGGTTCTGGAGGTCAAGAACTGCTGCATGAGCATCTTCCATAACGACGCGCCATCCTTGCATAGACGATATGCCATAGGCCAAACGGTTGTCTTCACCACTCTCTGATGTCTATCCGATTTGACAAGAACACAAACTTTGCGTCAGAAACTAGGGCTTTCTTTCATCCTTTCATCGTCATGAACCACAATGGCTAGAAGCATCCCCATTCCATGCAGCACGTACCTTATTCGCCATAGGCGCTGAAAGGAGCACACCCATGATAACGTTCTGTTAGATTTGACGTGGGAAAAGTAGTCTACTTCGAAAGTTATTAGTAAATAAGCAAATTGTGGGAACTTCGAAAGGATTAAGCCCCAATAGACCAAGCTGAGGGCTTTATCGGAGAAGGAAAATCACGGAACAAAGCAGGAGATTATGACAAGTGGAAAAAACAAGAAGGGAAAAAGGGAAGAAAAAACATAATGCCAGGAAAGGGGGGGAATGAGAGTACAAACAGTGTTGAGTATTTCTAAACTGAGCAGCCCACCTGTGTTGATGTTGGTGATTGGAAGGTTTGAAAGGAAGTGGGGGGGATGGATGGCGGGGGAGGAGAAGAGAGAAGAAAAGGCTTTGAGTACTCGTGGCAATTTTGTGACTGGTACTCGTGGCAAGTTTGTGACTTGGCAAGAAAGCGGAATTGCCGATCATCGATTACGCATGTTGTACCCTATACAGAGAACAATCCCCGCAACCGTCGGGCGGGGAAGGATGGAGATTAAAATTAGGTTAGAATAATGGAATCATTCCGAAGGATGGAAGAAATCCTTCTACGAGAGCGCCCCCCTCACACCTCCGGAATACATCATCCTGAATAGAAGGGACTACGGACCTTTTGTTAGAGCGCATGACAACAGCCTGGAATCGTATTCTAATAGATGCAGCTAGGGGGTGGGGGCGCTTATGGGGGTTGGGGATCGGAGAGAGTTACAAATACTGATTGAGATTTTTGAGTGGGTGTCAGCGAGTTTACTTTCTTTTTATCCGTTGTTTTCATCACGTTCGTCCGCCGTATTGGTTCTTAGAGATTAGAGCACCGGAGCCTCGGGGGTGGTGGCAGGCCAAGCATATTCAGGAGTTACCTGTCTAGAAAAGATACTGTGGGTTACTGAAGGTAGTACTCTCACTAGTTCGGAGTGTTGGTTGTTGTTAGACATGGGTACTACTCTCGCTGAGCCGGACATTTCTTGGTATTCGCATTTCCCCTTTAGTTGATCCGCTAGGGAACACAATAGTATTCCATCAGGTATCTATTTTATTATAACGAAGCCATACCCAATCAGCCAGCCTGATCTAGCTCTGTATCCAGTTATGACTATTTCGCCTCTACATCGCTTTTCTCAGCGACCCCATCCTTTCCCTTTCCACTCCATTTTTCCCAAACTGAAAAAGATATCCAAACTCCCAACCACTGCTCCCGGTGGCTCAACTGTGCGAGCCTCTTCCAAAGGGCGGGCGGTCTCAATAGACTTCCTCACGAACGTCGGGTGCTCCCATCCAAACCCTTTAGCAGCCATAGCGCAAAGACTATCTTGGTCATCGCGGCCTGGGCGACCGGCATCGGTGAGATTCTAAATGCATTAGCTCAAAAATTAGACAATAGAGGAACTAAGGAAATTTGCGTTGGCGGGGGAGGGGGGGTACAGGTTTAGGATTGACGTCGAACAAAAAGAACATTGCGCCATTCTCATCTTTTCTGCGAATGTCAATCCTGGTAACACTAGTAAGTTTAAGCAGCTCTGCGGCCTTCTGGCACTCTATCTTGGCAGCCCGATGCCACCAATCTTCCTCCCTCGCAGACAGGACCCTAGAGCTTTTAGTAACAGGAACGTGTCCACTCCACGGCATCACCCCGGAAACCTGGTCAAATCGCTGCACGATCGGCAATGCCATAAAATTCCCTTCGCCATCAGGCACGACCGTCACGGTGACCTCCTCACCCTCTAAAAGCTCCTCTACGAGGACAACACTGTAGATGTTGAGAAGGTCATCGAGGGCATCCAGCATACCTACAAACCCGTTTACCAACTGTACCCCCTCGCTGCCCCTTCCACGAACGGGCTTGACGATAACGGGGTACGGGAGGTCGTACACCAGCTGGCCCAACCGTTCGATTGACTGCTTCGGGTCGCCTTCCAGCAGCCAGCTCTTTGGTGTGGGGAAACCGTGATGTTGGAGTAGCTTGTTTGCGAAGGCCTTGTCGTCGACAACGTCTACTACTTTTGGCGGGTTTGCTATTAGTTTTATGCA
>Ga0307509_10006976_pt1 | contig 14981 bp, 15 predicted proteins | sample 10_EM_MG_FD_202245 | JGI IMG/M metagenome (GOLD analysis project Ga0307509, IMG submission 202245) | Populus trichocarpa ectomycorrhiza microbial communities from riparian zone in the Pacific Northwest, United States - 10_EM | ecosystem: Host-associated > Plants > Roots > Unclassified | place... | reverse complement strand
GGTCGAGGTCGGCGATCGCCACCGAGATCGGGGTGCGGCCGGCGGCCGCCTCGGCGAGCAGGGCGGGCAGCCGTTCGTTGACGTAGCGGCGGTTGTACAGGCCGGTCAGCGCGTCCCGGTGGGCCATCTCGCGGAAGTGCTCGGTGGCCCGGCGGGCCTCGTTGGCCTCGAAGACCGCCTGCATGGCGCGGGCGCGGGACTCGCGTTGCGCCGAGTGCAGCGCCGACGAGTCGTTGTGAAAGAGCAGATGTTCCTCGTACGCCGCTTTGAAGTCGCCGGCCGCGGCGTGCAGCGCGGCCTGCTCCTGCCGGGCGCGGGCCCGCAGCCGGCCCAGCCCGTTGGCCTCGCATTGGCGGATCGCCAGGTCGAGCGCGTCCTGCGCGTTCGCGTACCGGCCGGCCAGCCGGCGCGCCTCGGCCAGGGTGAGCAGGCACTCGGCGGCGGCGTCGCCCTCGTTGGCCAGCACCCGGCCGTCGAGCACCCCGGCCAGCGCGATCTCGACCGAGTCGTACCGGCCGCCCATCATCTCGACCCGGGCCACGGTGTCCAGTTCGTTCGCGGCGAGCCGGCGGCCGGTGGCGGCCGAGACGCCCCGCATCCGGTCGGCGAGCGCGCGAGCGGCGGGCTCGTCGCCGATCTCGAACGCGGAATAGGCCATGTTGTTGAGGACGAGCAGCACGAAGTCCTGGTCGTCGAGCTCCTCGGCGATCTGCAGCGCCTCGCGATAGCGGCGGTCGCCGTCGGCCGGGGAGCCGCTGTCGTCCAGCGCCACGGCCAGCGTCATCAGGTGCCGGGCGCGGATCTTCGGGGGCACGTCGTCGGTCAGGTGGGCCACCGCCTGCACGCCGTGGGTGAGCGAGTCGGAGATGTCGCCGACCAGCCGGTAGAAGATCGAGAGCTCGCGGTGCGCGCGGGCCAGCACGTACGGGCTGTCGTGCTGCTCGCCCCAGGCCAGCGCCTGGTGGGCCGCCCGGCCGCCCTCGCCGACCCGGCCCTCGCGCATCAGCACGTCGGCGAGCAGGATGGTGGCCCGTTGCAGAGCCTCCTCGTCGCCGGCCTCCCGGGCGATCCGCTGCGCCTCCAGCGCCGGGGCACGCACGGTGCGGAACGCGGACACCGCCCGGGTCTCCAGCTCGAGCAGGGTCGCCGCGAGCGCGGCGTCGTCGACCAGCGCGCGGTCGAGCTCCGCAGCCTTCGTCGTCACTCGTGCCTGCTTCCTGCCGGGGGGCTGTGACGAATCAGTGTGGGGAGCCCGGGGAGCGGGAAAGGTCTCGGCCAGTTGCGAATCAGGTGCGAATTATCTGTGGGTGCAGACCGGCGCCGAGGCCGGGATCCGGTCGGTGGAGTACGCCACCGACACCGTGAAGCAGTAGTTCTGGGTGTCGTTGAGCCCGTACACCATGTAGTCGGTGGTTCCCGCCGGGAGCTGCTGGAACGCCCGCAGCGGCTGCCCGCTGCGCCCGCCGGAGATCAGCACCGGCCCCTCGGCGCCCTTCGGGTAGACCCAGCTCAGGGCCACGCTGTCCCGGTTGTCCTTGAGCTTGACGCCGGTCGGCGCCCCGGGCGCCCCGGTCGGTGCCGGCGACGCCGGCGCCTGGGCCGAGGTGGTGGCCGGGGGAGCGGCCGCCGAGGTGGGCGCGACGGTCGGCTGGGCGCCGGTCGCGCCGTTCGCATCCGGCAGGGTCAGCGCCACCACCGCGATCGCCACCGCGATGCCCGCGATCAGCACCGCGACCAGCAGGAACGGCTGGCGGCGCCGGGGCGGCGGCCGGTCGGTGCGCACCGGCAGCAGGCGCTCGGAGTTGGGCGGGGTGGCCAGCGTCGTGGCGCGGGCGGTGCCGACCGGCTGCGGCCGCCCGTCCGGGCCGAACTCGGGGAAGCGCTGCCCGGCCATCGGCGGCGGGGTGTCGGCCCGGGCGTGCCGGCCGATCAGGTCGCCGGGCGCCGAGGCCACGTCGGCGAGGTAGAGCGGCTGCTGGTAGACGGTGCCGTTCGGGTCGGTGGGGCGGTTGTCCGGCGGCGGGCGCAGCGGGTCGTCCGGCGGGAAGTCGCCGCCTTTCTCGGGGTCGGGGACGGTGGGGCGCCGCGGGAAGGGGACCGAGCTCGGGCCGAGCGACTGCTCGACCCGGCCGCACACGTGCTTGCCGCTGGCCGGGGCAACCGCGAGGGCCGCCACCTGGCGGACGAGCGGATGGTCGGCGGGCAGGTAGCGCGCGCACAGCTCCTGGGCCAGCGCGAGGTGCTCGGCGGACTCGCCGTCGCGGGCACACTCCCGCTCCATCGCGCCGAGCCGGGCCAGCATCTTGATCCCGGCGGGGGAGGCGTCGCCGTGGCGGTGCCGGTGGCGGACCCAGGCGCCGGTCAGCCGGGAACGGGCCGAGGTGCAGTGGCCGGCCGCATGCTCCGCGGTGGCCAGGTCGGCCTCGGCGGCCAGCGCCCGCGGCGAATCCGGACCCTCCATCTCGGTGAGGTCGGTGACCAGTCGCTCGTAGACCTGCGCGGCGCGGCCGTAATGACCCACCCGGTGCAGCACGGCCGCGTGCGTGGCGGCGGCGGCCACCGTGCGCTCGTCGCGCGGGCCGTGCAGCCGCTCCTCGGCCTCGTGCGCGAAGGTGGCCCAGAGCCGGGCGCCGTGCGCGTCGCCGAGCGCGATCAGGATGCGGGCGTGCAGGGCGGCGGCGAGGGCGAGGTCGGGGTCGGCGGTGCGCGGGTCGGTGGCGTCGGCCTGATCGAGCACCCCGGCGAGCACGCGGCGCGCGCCCACCAGATCACCCGCGGACGACAACGTCTGGGCGCGCTGGGTGAGCTCGGCGAGGGCAACCGCGGGCATGTGTCCCATAGTGCTCGGTTGAACACCGTACGTACAACCCTGCCGGCGGCGCGGCTCGTCCAGAACAATGGAGAAACTCAAGTACGTCGTCGTCGGAGGGCACTACGTTGATCGCCACGGTGAAGCGGGAATTGCTGGTCAGGCATCTGGAGGCGTGGGCCCCCGCGGCGCTGCACCGCGCGCGCCGGGTGATCTACGCGCACGGCTACGCCGATGCGCAAGGAGGCGAGTCGGCCGAGGCCGCCGCCCGGGTTCTGGCCGAACAGACCGATTTCGTACGCGGGCGGGAGCTGATCATGCTGCTGGTGGGCGATGACGTGACCCCGGTGTCCGAACGGCTGGCCGGTATCCCGGAGTTGGCGCTGCTGGCCACGCACGCGGTGTCGGGCGGCACCGAGGAGCGGTTCGGGGTGGCGCTCAAGGCGGCGGGTGCTCAACGCGTACCGCTGCTGGGGTTTTTGGATGCGGCAAGCGCGAGCGAGCCACCCAGCCCGGCCACCGTCTCGACGCTGACGGCCGGGAAGCCGGCGGAGGTGCTGCTGGCGCTCGCGCCCGGGGTGTCGGCCGAGGCGTATCGCGAGGCCTGGCCGCTGTTCACCGCGGTGGAGCTGGCGACCGGGGACGAGCCGGGTGAGTTGCTGGCCTTCGGGACGATGTCGGGCAAGAGCCTCGAGGCGTTCAAGGAGGCGCTGTGGGCGGTGGACGAGTACGCCGGCGTGCGCTATCGGGACCCGGGCGACCCGGACCGGCATCTGATCGACATCTCGCTCTCGCCGCACCCCGGACCGCTGCGCCGGGAGATCCTCGCCCATCTCGGGCGGGTCGGCTCGGCGACGGTGACCGAGCTGCGGACCTTCGCGCTGACCGAGACGATCTATCGCGCCGCCGACGCCACCCGGGTACTGCACACGCTGGCCGACTCGGGCGCGGTCACCCGCCGGCCGCCGAACGGACGGCTCGGCGGGGACGTGGTGATCGCGTTGCCCTGATGCCGTGGCCGCTCAGTCGCGGCGGGACTTGTCCTGCTTCCAGGACAGCGGGCCGGGCAGGTCGACGCGGTGCGCGCGGGTGCGGGAGTTCCACGACCAGCGGCCGATCTTGATACTCCACGAGGAGAAGCCGTGCTCCGTGAAATTCAGGATCAGCGGCCCGAACTTCTTGCGGCTGCGGAACAGGAGGCCCATCGGTACGTCCCTTCCCGGGGGTGCGTTGCTTATGGGCGTTCCGATTCCCGGGAGCGGCAATTCACAAACGTCCTTTTCAACGCGGCCACCCGGCCGGGCGTCTTGCCGCCGTCAGCGCGGCTGCCATGCGTCGGGGCGGGTCGTGAGCTTGCGGACGTGCGCCGGCATCCGGCCGCTGATCAGCTCGGCCAGGCTCACCTCGTCGACCACCTCGCGGACCGCGGCGCGCACCGCGACCCAGAGGTTCGGCAGGTTCTCGGCGGCGCCTTCGTACTGTGTCTCCTCCGGACGGAGGCCGCGCACGCCGGCCAGCGGGCCGTCGACCGCGCGCAGGATCTGGCCGATGGTCACGTCCCGCGGCGGCGATGACAGTGTGTAGCCACCCTCGGCGCCGCGCTGTGCCCGGACCACGCCGGCGCGGCGCAGGTCGGCGAGCACGGCCTCGAGGAACTTGCGAGGCATTTTCTGATCTTGAGCGATGGCCTGGGCGGACATCAGCGCCGGGTAGGCCTGCGCCAAGCTGAGGGCGGCCCGGACCGCGTAGTCGCCGCGCGCGGAGATCTGCACCCACCTATCATGCTCCCTCGGCGGGTCGACGCCGCACATACCCCACGGATTTGTGGGAATTACGCTCAGTCAGCGGGGCGTCGCTGTGCCGGTATTCCACTTCGGCCGTTCATCGCCGTCTCGGCGCGGAACTGGCCGGGGCTCATCCCCACCTCGCGGTGGAAGAAGCGGCCGAAGTTGGTCGGCTCGGGGAAACCCAGGTGGCGGCCGACCTCGGCGACCGACATCGGGGTGCAGGCCAGCAGCCGGCGCGCCTCCAGCGCGACCCGGTCGTCGACCACCTGTTTCGCGGTGCGGCCGGTGACCGCCAGGCTGGCCCGGGTCAGCGTGCGCACCGAGCAGCCCATCTCCTCGGCATAGTCCTCGACCCGGCGGCTCTGCCCGTGACCGGACTCGAGCCGGCGGCGGAACCGGGCGAACGTGCGGGCCTCCGCGCCCAGTGGCGTCCCGGCCGGAGTGAGCAGCGCGATCCGCAGCAGCAGCACGGCCAGCTGGTGGCGCAGCAGGTCGGCGGCGACCGGGCCGGCCCGGTGCCGCTCGCAGTCGACCGACAACTGGGCGAACTCGCTGATCACCGCGTCCTCGTCCTCGCCCTCCAGCTGCCAGCTGGCCGGTGCGCGCTCGGCTAGATGATCGGTGGCGTCCGCGATCTTGGTGTCGAAGGTGACCACCGAGGCGGCCAGGCCGTTCGCGCCGATCCGCAGCGCCTGGCCAGGCCGGATCCAGAGGAGGGTGCCCGGGCGGCAGGTCTGCGCGGCGAAATCGACCTCGACGGTGCCATGGCCGCGAGTGGCCAGCAGCAGGGCGTGGAAGGGTGGGCGCCAGGGGCCCCCGGCCGGCTCGACCTCGCCGAGCTCACAGGTCGCCATGCCCGCCCACCCCGGTGGGGTGAGAGGGCTCGCGAGATGCGTGCCGGTAGAGGTCATCGGGCCGACGGTAACCGCCGATGACCAGCGGCGCACCTGGCAAAACGCGGGTTGACGGGAATGTGTCGCAAAAACGAGCCCGATGTCCGTTTATTGCCTATTTGTTCGTGCCTTGTTTTGCCCACGGAAAAGGACGACCCGCGCGGACCGGCAGTGCCCGCGCGGGTCGTCCTTTCTTACTGCTGCTTATCTCCCGGCGAGTAGCCGGTTGACCGCCGCGTCCACGTCAAGATGCTCCGATTCCCGGCCGCGCGGCACCACGACATAGGTGCGCCGGAGGAACCGGACGAGGACACTGCGGGGCACTTCGAACAGCGCGTTGCCGTCCGGAGACGACAGCGCCAAGGCGACGAAATCCCCCCGGGGCGTGGCCCACGGCCACACCCGGACGTCGCCGATACCCGCGGGCTCATCGAGCCCGGTAACGAGCAGTTCACGCGCGAAGGACCAGCTCACGGCTTCCCCACCGGCTGATTCCGCGTGGAACAACACGTGGACCGCGTACGGGTCCGCTGGGTCGTAGCGGAGACTGGCGCGCACGGGCAGAGCCGTGGCGTCAGGCGCTACGAGCCGCAGCGAGGTCTCGACCTCGACGGTCGTTGGACGAATGGTACTCATGGACGAACTCCCCCCGGCACCGCTGCGAGGCTGGTGAACCCCGCGTTTCCCATACTCAGGTGATCCCTGTCGTTACGCTCCGCCATACGCTGATCTCACCCAGTAGTGGGAAGACGGTTCCGAAAAGCTCTTCGCACAAGACGTAAAGCGATATCTTGTCCTGTTCTGCCCAAGTACTCGGTTCCGCCCGGCGTCGGGTGGTCCAGCAGTTGACTTACTCCGGTAACGTCCATTCCTCCCGGGTAGTGACGGGGCTCCCGGACACTGGGGGATGAAATGGGTACGAAAGCGGACGAAGATCCAGGGTTTTTAGACAAGGTCAGGGCGACTCCGACCGGCCGGTTGGCCCTCAAGATCGGCATTGGCGTCCTCGGCACCCTGGTCATCGCCCTCGGCATCATCCTGATCCCGTTCCCCGGCCCCGGCTGGGCGATCGTCATCCTCGGCCTGGCGATCTGGGCGCTGGAGTTCGCCTGGGCGAAGAGCCTGCTCGAGTTCACCAAGCGCTACGTGAAGGCGTGGACCAGCTGGATCGGCCGGCAGAGCCGTCCGGTGCGGGGGATGCTCGGCGTGGTCGGTCTGGTCTTCGTGGCGGGGGTGGTGTGGGCCTCGGTCCGGGTCAGCTTCGGGGTCGATCTGATCGAGAAGACGCGGGAGTGGCTTAGCTGACCCCTGGTTGGCCTCGGGGCGGCCCGGTCCGGTACAGTCTGTACTCGCATCACGGGCGATTAGCTCAGCGGGAGAGCGCTCCGTTCACACCGGAGAGGTCACTGGTTCGATCCCAGTATCGCCCACACATGCCTTGAGCAGCCAAAAGGCCCACCGCGATGATCCACGGCGGTGGGCCTTTTGTCACGGTTTTGGGAGCAAATGGGGAGCAGGGCCGGCCCCGCCGGGTGACCTCTCCTAAGACTCATTTGTTCGCTCCCCGCGTGAGCGCCACTATGTCGCGATAGGGGTCAACGGTCGGGCTTGGGCTTCGCCGTGTTCTCCCATCGTTTCTGCAGGCCATCGATGAGTCGCTGCTCGACGGTGGGGCTGACGTGGCTGTAGATGCCGCGGACTCCGGGCAGGCGGTGACCGAGGCGTTTCGCTTGGGCGACCTCGGGGACGCCGTCTTCGATCATCCAGGTTTTGTGAGAGTGGCGCAGGTCGTGGAAGTGCATGCCGGGCACGACCGGGGCGATCAGGCGGTCGGGGTTGCCGTCGGTGGCCGGCCGCCAGTAGCGGCGGCTGAAGTTGGAGCGGCGGTAGAGGCCGCCGTCAGCCCCGACGAAGACATGGGCGTGGTCGTGCGTGCCGAGGTGGTCGCGGAGCCGGGTGACCAGGAACGGCGGCAGCAGGATGCTGCGCACGGCGGCCGGGGTCTTGGGCGGTCCGAGTTCGAGCTTGCCGGCGATTTCGTGCAAGGCGCCCTCGTCCGGGTCGACGTAGATACGGGCGTCGTCGAGTTTGCAGTTGTGTCGTTGCAACCCGGTCAGCTCGCCCCAGCGCATGCCGGTGTAGGCGGCGGTGATCACGAGAGTGTCCTCAGCCGGGTTCAGGTGGCTGGCGATGGCGAGCACCTGAGCCGGGGTGGCCCAAGGCCGTTCGGGCTTGTGGCTGGTGCTGGGCCGCAGACGCCGGCACGGGTTGATGACGATGCGGCGTTCCTCCACGGCTTCCCCCATGAGCATGGACAGCACGGAGAGGATGTCGGTCACGGTGGCGGCCGCTCGCCGTTGGCTGAGGTCCTTGACCCAGACCTTGACCATCATCCGGGTAAGGGCGTTGATCGGTGTGTCGCCGAAACCCGGCAGGATGTGGGTCTTGAGGTAGGTCTGGTACTTCGCCGCGGTGCCTTTGCTGACGTCGTGGGCGTCGAGCCACAGGTCGGCCCATTCGCGGAGGGTGATCTTGCCGCTGCTGGGGTCGATGTAGGTGTCCTGCTGCTGTTCGGTTTCGACAGCGTTGGCGCGGGTGCGGGCGGCCGTTTTGGTGGGGTGGGTGCTGTCGGTGCCGACGGTTCCGTCGGCGCGCCGGTAGCGGACGCGGAATCCGTCGCCGCGTTTTTCTACCCAGGCCATGGTGATCTCCTGATGTCGTGCGGATGGGTGTGACCGTGGTAGTGGTCAGCCCCCATGGACGTGCCTGCCGGCGGCCGGATCAAGCCTGGCGAATCGGCCGTGGAGCCGCCGTTCAGCTCGTGGCCGGACGGGTGCCGGCTCGGATGATCTGGTCGAGGTCGGCGGCCGAGAACCGCAGGTAGCGGCCGACGAAGGTGCACGGCACCTGCCGGCCGGATGCCTTCTTGCGTAGCCACGATGGGCTGATCTGCAGGAGTGCGGCGGCTTGGTCTGCCGTGTAGAGCTGGAGCTCAGCTGGTTCACCGTCGGTGCGGGTCGTCCGTCGCCGGTCGATGGGCGGGTCGGGGTCAAGCCCGTCATCCCGGCTCACCGAGCTGCTCCGGCTTCGCCGGGCGCGCCGGCGCCGGCGTTGCTGAGCCGGTGCCGTACCGGTGGAGTAGGAATATTCGAGGCGGGCACTATTCCTCCTATCCGGGACTGAGTACGGAGGTTGAGCAGCGGCGTCGATCCGGGCGGATCTTGGCGCTGATCGAGTTAGCCGCGGGTCGTTACGGTTCAGCGGTGACCCTGATCGCGGTGGGCAGGCTCGTTCTGGTTCGGCACGCGATGCCGGAGGTCGATCCTGCGGTCCCGGCTGAACGATGGCGTCTGGGTTCCGAAGGCCGGACGGCTGCCCGGGCGTTGGCACCACTGGTGGCAACGCCGGCCTACTTTGTCGCCAGCGACGAGCCGAAGGCAGTGGAGACGCTGCGGCAAGTCGCCGGTCGTCTGGCTGTGGCCACCGATTCGGGTTTCCGCGAGGTTCAGCGTCCGCATGAGTGGTCGAGCGAAGGCGACTATCGTGCGTTTGCCAGGGCTTATGTCGAGGGTGCGGAGCGCGATGGTTGGGAGGCGCACGCCGCGGTGGTCCGCCGGTTCGGCGATGCGGTGGCCCGCCACGCCGAGCTCGCTGCGGCGGTCGGCGGCACGCTGATTATCGGGACGCACGGCCTGGCGGCAACCGTCTGGCTGGCCAGCCGGTTGCCGGTCCGGCCGAGTCCTGCGCAGTTCTGGTCGAGTCTGCGCTTGCCCGACGTTGTCGAGGTTGATCTGGTCGCCGACACCGTGTCGCGGCCTGGCGGTTGAGGCGGACGGGCCACGAGCCTTGGACGCGTCGCCGATCGGTCCTTCCTGACGGCGCGTGTCGGCATATGAGAGGGGTGGTCACGAACTGTTTGGGTCGATCTATTAGTTGGGCCCGGTTGGAGATCATTCTGCGGGTTCGCGGTAAATAGTGGTCACTCGCTGGCATGAAAGCTGGACATCGGTCAAGGTCTATTCGTCAGGTGCGGCTGCGGATTGCACGCAGGAGGCGATCATGGCGTGCACTTCGTCCGACAACGCGACTTGGATTCAGATGGTGATGTCGGCTTGACCGGAGCGGACACGGCGGCCGGGCCGATGAAGGCGACCGAGGTACGGGCTGCCGTAACGGTTTCGGGGGCTTGCGTTTCGCCGAGCCTGTGGACCGGGGGCTAGGATCGCCCGCGTGGCATGCAAAGTATGTGGACTCGGCGGGCACAACAGCCGCACTTGTCCGGGCGAGCACCCTCCTTGTCCCAATTGCGGCAGGCCCACGGCCAACATGAACAACTACTCCGAGCGCCACAACAGTGACTATTGCTCGCCGATCACGTCCCCCGATTGCTGGGGCTGGAACGCTGCGGAGCCGGTGTGAGGGGGGCGAGAAGATGACAACGCTCACATGCGAGGGTTGCAAGGAGCCGATCGAGGACGACGGCAGTCACACCGAATCCAATGGGGAGGACTGGCACGTAGCCTGCTTCGAGGTCAGCGGTGGGTCGTCGTACTGCTGCGGAATGATTTATGAGGACGGCGAGGACACCTGCGGGAGTTGCGGCGAGCCGCTCTAGCGATCTTTGGTTCTCAGGTTGAACATTCATCTCGACCCAGAAACGGACCTAATCTCCATTACGGCCCGCTGCGGACGTTCCTGGCGCAGGTGTGTCTGGGCTGGCTCGTTCGGCGAGGTAGGTGCTCCAGTCGCGTTGGAGGTACCCGGCCCAGCGGCGTGCGGTGTGGATGTGGATGCCGAGGGTCTCGGCGAGGATCGGAGTTGGTAGCTCGCGTCGCGCAAACATCGAGGTCAACCCTTGAAGATCAGTTAGCGTCATCGATCAAGCCGTCTCGTCGGGCAGGCCCTGGTCGTCGACGGACATCCCGAGTTGTTGCATCTGATGCAATATGCGCTGGTGGGCGAGGTCCGTGTAGTCGGGATTGAGGTCGATCCCGATGTAGCGGCGGTTGAGTTGCAGGGCGGCGAGTCCGGTGGTGGCTGCGCCGCTGAAGGGATCGAGCACGGTGCCGCCGGGGCGACATCCCGCGGCGATGCACCGTAGGGGAATGTCGATGGGGAACGCGGCGAAGTGAGCTTGCTTCAGCGGCCGGGTCGGGTAAGGCCACACGTCGCCCGGGTTCTTCCCCGGCGGCTGGGATGCACGCCGTCGAGGGTCGCGGGGGTGCTTGAGGGGTATCCGGATGGCATCGAGGTCGAAGTCGTAGCGCGGACTGCGCGTGAGCAGGAAGACCATCTCGTACGAGGTGGTCAGCCGGTCTCGGACGGACGAAGGCTGACCGTTTGTCTTGGCCCACACGACCGCGTTGCGCAGGATCCAGTTGTCGGCCTGCAGAGCCAGGGCGACGCGCCATGGCACGCCGATCAGGTTCTTCGGGCGAAGACCCTCAACAGTTCCGGGTGTCCATTGCCGCCGGTCGTAGTTGGCGCCGACGACGTTGTTGGAGCCGTGCGGCCGAGCGGTCCGCGGGCCCGTGCCGGCATACGAGTCGCCCAGGTTCAGCCATAGCGTGCCAGCCGGGTGCAGGATCCGGCGGGCCTGGTCGAACACCGCCACGAGGTGATCGATGTACTCACTGACGGTGCTTTCCCGTCCGTACTGACGATCAACCCACACCGCCCCGCACGCCGAGCAGGACGTCGGTGCCGCCGGGCTCGATGCGCCGTGGTCCCGGCAATCGGTGCGGCCACCGCTCCACCGGCCGGTTTCGTAGGAGCGAAGCCCGAAGTAGGGCGGTGAGGTCACGATGCAGTCGACACAAGAATCGGGCATCGTGCTCAACACGTCGTGAGCGTCGCCGGTGTAGAGCGCGACCGCGCCGGTCCTCCACGACGGTGCCGGCGGGCGGCCCGAGGTGACAGCCGATTCGACGATCATGCCATCGCCCCAGCCGTCAGCTGGACCGTCGATGCCGTATAGGTCCGCGCGGACCCACCGGATTCGAGCAGGTGATCCGGCGGCACCTCCCGGGTCTTGAGGATCACCAGATCCTCGTGTTGGACGAGCCATTGCGGGTCGCCGGCGGTGATGGCGTCACGGACGTTCTTGAGTTGGAAGAACGAGGCTCTTGGGATGAGGACACCGTTGCGGACGCCGCAGATGGGGGCGATGCAGTCCTCGACCAGTTCCAGGCCGGCCGTGATCCCAGCGGCCTCGACCATGCCGGGGATGTCGACCAGTTCGCCGTGGCGGCGGTAGGGGCGGGCGGTGACCACGACGTGTCCGCCGGGGCGCAGCAGTTCCCGGCAGCCGGCGAGGATCTCGGTGAACCCGTCGGCCAGCTCGTCATGCCCGCGGTAGGCGAGGTTGTCGGCGCCGCCGTACTTGTGGTGCAGCTTGCGGACCTTGCCGGTCTTGGGCCCGGGTGTGCGGACGTGGCCGTGGGTGGAGGACCCATACGGCGGCGAGGTGATCACCAGGGCGACCCGGCCGCGCAGATAGGCGGGCAGCAGCGAGGGCAGCGTGGTGGAGTTGCCGGTGTAGATCTGCGCCCGGCCGGGCGCTCCGGCTCGTTGTGACAGGCGGATGTTGTCCGCTGCCTTGGCGGCCCATTCGGGCTCGTACTCGACACCGATGCCGCGGCGGCCCAGCCGCATCGCCTCGACCACGGTGGTGCCGATGCCGGCCATCGGGTCGAGCACTATTTCGCCGATGGTGGTGTAGGTGCGGATGGCGTAGCGGGCGATGGTCGGCAGCATCTTGCCGGGGTGCGTCATCGATTCCGGGGTGTACCGGCCTCGTCGCAGGTCACGCGATGGGGCCTGACCGGTCAGCCAGACCGAGCCCAGGTAGCCGCGGGAAAGCAGGGCGTCCAGGTCAGCCGCGTCGGGGATGCGGAGATCGGGGATATCGAGAGCGGCCGTGTCCAACGGCGTGCGCGGCTCAGGCACGGGTGCTCTCCTCGCCGGTTGCGGTGCTGGCGAACACGAGCAGGTCCCGGAAGGCCGGCAGATGACGGCCGGCGAGCAGGCGCCGGCCGTCGTCGCTCTCGTCGGGCTGCTCCGGTTCGGTGCGCGGCTCACGTTCGGGCAGCGCGGTCAGCACGATCGGGATGTGCTGGTGGTAGAGCAGCCCGGCGGCGCGGGCGGCAGCGATGACCGTCGAGCGGTGGCTGATAGTCTCCGGCTGCGGTCGGTGGGCGCCGAGTGCGACGAGCAGGAAACCGCCGGGTCGCAGCAACGGCCGCCAGGTCGTCATCGCCAGGGTCATGGTGTGCATGTCGAAGCTGGACGCCTCGGTGCGGGGCAGCGTGAGCAGGATCAGGTTGGCTCCCGGTCCCGGCCGCCGCACCACTCGACGGGGCCAGCGCCCGCCCGGCGGAGCCACGAGTCGTACCTGAGGACCGTTGTGACCGATGGTGAGCCGGGCCGGGGCGCGGCGCAGGTAGCGGGTCGCCTGGATGACGCTCGGGTGGGCGTCGAGGTCGAGCACCACGTCCCCGAAGCGGGTGTAGCGGCGGATCAGGTATGCCAGGTTGGCCGGGGATAGGCCGTTCCAGCGCAGAAGAACAGTCGCAGCGGGCGTCCGCCGCCTACTCGGCCGGCGAGCCGACATGAGGAAAAGGCCGACCGGCACCGGCTGTGGCCGGTCACCGGGAGCGGTAGAGCTGGGCTTCGGCATGGGCGTGTGGGCCACGTCCGCCGACAGACGCTGACACTAGGGGATTACAAATTCGGCACTCGAATTGGAAATCCGCGACGCCTCCGGCCGTTCCGCAGCGCCCGAGCCGGCCCTTGAACAAGATCGAATCAAGGTTGAACACGCAGGTCACAGGCGCGTGCCGGCGAGACGGTCCACACCTGTCGGTCTTTGATGGGTGGTTTCCGGTGAAGCCCTTGAACAAGATCCACGGTCGAGTTGAACAAGATCTGCTTGTGGGGTTGAACAAGATCCACCTGACTGTTCCGAACCTTGAACAAGGTCATCGGGCCCGCCGTCGCCCTTGAACAAGATCACTAAGCCGGCGGCAGGACCGTCTCGGTGGCGGTTGTTAAAGCCGGGCCGGCGCGTCTGGGCGCGACCGTGTTCAAGCTTGCTGCCACCGATGGCAGCGGTGCCGCGCCGAGCGCCTTGAACACGCTGCTCGCCACTGGGGCTGTCCGGCGCGGCATCCACAGACTCGTGGATTAGCCGCATCGAGGCCGATGCGCGGCCGCGTGGTGGAGCGAGCCGCGCCAACCCTTGAACAAGATCGCGAGTGTTCAAGATCTGTTCAACGTCCCTGGTGGCGTGGTGGCACACCGCCGACCGGCGATCTCGCCGGACGGCACGACGCCATCACGAGGGAGCACCACCATGACCCGTCGCACGCCTGACGCCGTGGAGCCGACCACCGAGGTCGGTCCGTCGCGTGGCGAGACGCTGCTCAACGACATCGAGTACCGGTTCCGGCTGGTCGGGCAGGGGCCGAAGCCGCTATCGGTGGATGGCCGCAGCCTCGGCCACGGCCTGCCCCACCGGCGCATCCCGCTGCCTGAGCTGTCGGCGATTCTGATGCACCCGGCCTGCAGCTACGTCGCTCGCGACGCGGCGTGGCGGTTGCTGGTGCGCAACGCCCGTTCCGGCGACCTGAAGTGGCGCGCGGGCGCTGTCGGGGTGGCGTTGCCGGGCCTGCGGTTCAAGGCTTACCTGCTGGCCAAGCTTTCCGTCGGGGACGTGCAGGCCGCCATCGTCGAGCACTTCCTGCGTGCCCTGGCCGCGGTCGATGTGACCAAGCCGGGCGTGGTCGGCAACCTGCTGTCCACCGCGTTCTCGAAGGCCCGCGCCGAGCTGCGGGACCAGGAGCCGGCCAGTTCCGGGGCGCCCAACTTCGCCCCCGGCGCGGTGTTGCCGCCTGCTCCGTACGGCCACCCTGACCTGGTGCTGGCTCGCGCGGTGACGGCTGGGGTGCTCACCGTGGAGGAGGCGGAACTGATCGGCGTGACGTACCTGGAGGACGTCAACCTCACCGCCTACGCCGAGTCCACCGGCCGGCCTCGGTGGAACCTCTACAAGCGACGCACCGCCGCGGTGGCCCGGCTGAAGGTCGCCCTCGACTCCGGCGAGTTGTCCGACCCGTACGCCGACGTGATCAACGAGGCCACCATGACCGTCGTCCTGGATCTGCCCGCCGTCCGTAAGCGCCCGTAATAGCCACCTCTGAGCTGTGGTTTTCCAATCCGAGCCCCGGATTTGTAATCCCTTAGTGCGGGACTTCTCCGCGCAGGTGACCAATCTCCGACCGGACCGCTGACGGCGCTGACACCCCGTACGGTCCCCGGCCCTTCGCCCTTCGGTGAGGAGGACGGCCGCGCCGGTCGGCAGCACAGGTCACCTCTCGAGCGCACCGTCCAGATCCCGCCTTCGCCAAGCCACGCGCACACCAGCCCTGGCCCGACCCTGCCCTGCGCAAGGGCGGCTTCGGCGTGCGCACCGGAGGTGCCCCGATCCATGAA
>Ga0307509_10006975_pt1 | contig 14981 bp, 12 predicted proteins | sample 10_EM_MG_FD_202245 | JGI IMG/M metagenome (GOLD analysis project Ga0307509, IMG submission 202245) | Populus trichocarpa ectomycorrhiza microbial communities from riparian zone in the Pacific Northwest, United States - 10_EM | ecosystem: Host-associated > Plants > Roots > Unclassified | place... | reverse complement strand
GCTGGGCCGATCAGTGCTGGGCCGATCAGTGCTGGGCCGATCAGTGCTGGGCCGATCAGTGCTGGGCCGATCAGTGCTGGGCCGATCAGCGCCGGGCCGATCAGTGCTGGGCCGATCAGTGCGGGGCCGATGAGCGCCGGGCCGATGAGCCGCCTCCGACCGCTCGTCCTGCTGCTCGCCCTCGCCCTGCCCGGCTGCGGGGGCGGCGGCAGCGACCTGCCGGTGCTCCCCCAGGACGCGGTACGGGCCCAGGTCGAGCAGTACGCGGGGATCACCCTCGCGGCCTCGGGCGTCGGAACGTTCAGCGAGTCGGCGGCGAACGTCACCGGCTGCCCCCGGGACAACGGCCGGGGACTGTCCGACCCGGACGAGGAGTACTACGTCCAGGGCAGCTACCAGATGCCGGCGCCCACCGGCCGGCAGACCGCGATCCTCGACAAGATCCGCGACGAGTGGCAGCGGAACGGGTACACGCTGGCTTCGGCCGCATCGCCGACCGAGGTCACCGCGACAACGAGCGACAATTTCCACCTCGACCTCACGGCCGACCAAGGTGTGCGGCTGTCGATCGCGTCCCCCTGCTACCGCCCGAAGCCCTGAAAATCCGGTGGATCGCCTCGCCGACATCGCGGTCTACGCGGCCCCCGCACACCGAGGGCGGCGACGCCGAGGAGGCCCTCGCCGAGCTGCACGGATACCTCGACGAGTAAATCGCTGGCCGGGGCGCCGGGCGGGCTGCTAGCGTGCCCGGCACCGTGACTTCACGCGAGGAGGTGAGACCCATGAACGCAGTACGCACGTGGGTGCTCCCCACCGGCGTCACGGTCGGGCGACTGGCATAGGGGTCGCCGGGAGCGCCACCCTCAGTGGCTCTTCCGAAAGGCACAAAACCATGCATTCTGTACGTTTCACCGCCGAGTCGACCTCACCCGGCGTCCTCGAGCGCGACTTCCTGGCCGGCGAGGTCCCCGGCGTCCTGTGGTCGCCCGCCTCCCGCCCCGGCCCCGCGCCGCTGGTGCTGATGGGCCACGGCGGCGGCCTTCACAAGAAGACTCCGGCCCTCGCCGCCCGGGCTCGCGACACGGTCACCGCCCAGGGTTACCACGTGGTCGCCATCGACGCCCCCGGCCACGGCGAACGCCCCCGGTCGGCCGCCGACGATCAGGCCCGCGCCGGCATGCGCGCGGCGATGACCGCCGGCGATCATGAACGCTTCCGGACGGTCAGCCTCGACTACACCAAGTCGCTGACGGCGCGGGCTGTCGCCGAATGGCGGGCCACGCTGGACTCCCTCCAACAGCTCCCGGAGATCGGCCCGGACGCCCCGATCGGCTACGGCGGCGGCATCGCGCTGGGCACCGCGATCGGCATCCCGCTCACCGCGATCGAGCCGCGCATCACCGCCGCCGTCTTCGGCGCCGGCTGCTTCGTCGACGACGACCTGCTGGCGGCGGCGCGGCAGATCACGGTCCCGATCCAGTTCCTGGTCCCCTGGGACGACGAGTTCGTGTCCCGCGAGTCCGCCTTCGAGCTGTTCGATGCCTTCGCCACCGAGGAGAAGACGCTGCACGCCAATCCCGGCGACCACCGCCGCATCCGCTGGATCGGCCTCGACACCGAGTTCCTCCCCCGCCACCTGGGCCGGGTGACCGCGCCCACCGCCTGACCGATCGCCCCGGTGCCGGCGTCCGCTGCCCGAGCGACGCCGGCGCCTGCCCATCGACCTAGACCGGGCTCTCGCGCGGTGCCGGCGGCGGTTAGTCGGTGTTGAAGGTTTCAGCGACAACGACGTCGATGATTTATTGCTGTTTTCCGGGTTGTCTTCACCCGCGTCCGCGAGCTGGACGCGCACGGTGCGTGCGACAACCTCGCGGGACGGGCTCGGCGTTTCCTTCCTCAAGCCGGTGTAAACAGTCCAGGCGAGGCTGGCGATACTGACGATCAATGCGCCGAGCGAAACGGGGTCGAGGTAGCGGTCCGGCACCGGCGCCGTTTCCCGGGTCAGCAGGGCTGCCTCCACGTCGCCAGGAAGCGACGGCCCGTGCTCAGCGGTCAGACGGGCGGCCGCGGCATGTGCGATCTGCCCGACGTGGTCGATCATCAAGAGGTCTCCTTGCTCTGGAGGTAGTCGCGGACGGCTGGTGGGAGTGGCCGTCCGGTGGCTGTCCGCCAGGCTCGATCGACGGCGTCCATGCCGAGCTCACCGGCGAGCTCCTGCAGGATGGTCATGGATTGGCGGTACCAGTCCTCGGCGTCGTCGAGGTTGCCCCGCTCCTGGGCGACTCTGCCGAGCTGGTGGTAGCTGACATAAAGACGCCGCTGTTGCTGTGGTGAGCCCGGTTGCTGTTGGAGGGTTTGGAGTATCTCGCGGTAGGTGCGTTCCGCGAGGTCAAGCTGACCAGCCGAGATTTGCGAGTTGGCCTGCTCGCCGACCAAGAACAGCCAAAGCGCGCCGGCCGGCGTATCGAGATCAGGGACCGTTCCGTCGGCCGTTTCCACGGCCAGGCGGACTCGATCCGTCCAGGCCCTGGCCTCCTCGGACAATCCCTGGACGTCCCAGAAGGACCGCAGGGGCACGGCGATCGCCAGGGCCTCGGGCCAGCGGCCGTACTCGATGGCATAGCCAAGCTGCGTACCCATAGTGCGCCAGTGCGCCGCGAGGATGGCAAACGCCAAGCCGGCGTCGCCGCTCCGGATCTGGTTGGCGAGCCAACGGCCGAAGGCGGCGTAGGCCTGCAGGAGTGCTGAGCGGGTGAGTTCCGTCTGGGTGTGGTAGCTGTCGGGGTCGTTGGCGCGCCAGCGGGCCGCGAGGAAGGCCGGCAGGGCGGAGTGGATGCGGTACATGCCCGCGCCCAGCGGGGTGAGCAGGCCAACCGCGGCGGCCCGATCCAGAATGAGTCCCCAGGCCTCGGCGGTGATCTCCCGGAACTGGTCGGGGACGCCGTCCACCTGAGAGAGCAGGGCGAGCACCTGGGCGTCGGCGACGCCGTGAAACAGCGCCACGACCGGCAGCGCTCGCTGATGCTCCGGCTCGAGGTGGGTGAACGAGTACGCGATACAGGCCGGCAGGGAGGTGAGACGGCCGCCATCGTCGCCGCCCGGGAGTGGCGTCCCGCCGTGCAGAGCGGCGAGCAGAGTCTGCGGGTCGGTGGTGTTGAGGTGGGGCAGGGTCAGCCGCATGCTGAGCGGGTGCCCGTCAAGCCATTGCATCAGCTCGGCGAACGAGCGGTGGGCGCGGCGCCGCATGGCGTCCGGGTAGGGCGCGAGGAGCACGTCCGCGTACTCGATCGCCTCGCCGGCGGTGAGGCCGCCGACCTCGACGCGCCGCACGTCGCCCAGCCAATGTTCCGGGCTGCGGCTGGTGATCAGCACCGCGCCGGCCGGGCCGGCGGCGGCTAGGTCGCCGAGGAACGCCTTCAGCTGTTCGCGTTCGCCGGTGCCGAGCGGTGGTGTGGGCGCGGCGGGGTCGGGCATCGAATGCACGGACTCGAGGTTGTCCAGGATCAGCATCAGCCGGTGGTCGGTCAGCACCGCGGTGACGAGTCGGCGTTTCTCGGCGGGGTCGAGACGGGAGAACCTGACATCGAAGACGTGAGTGCCGATGGCGTCGACCAGACCGTCCAGGCCGAAGGAGGCCACCCCCGGTTCGAACGAGTGCCAGATCACCCAGTGCGGCTGGTCCACTCCGCCGGTGTCGCGCCACCACCGGCCGAAGGCCTTGGCCAGCTCGGTCTTGCCGGTGCCGCCCGGGCCGTGCAGCACCACCACGTGCTGCAGCCGGGCAGCGACTTCCAGGGTGTAGAACAGGTCGTCACGGCCGACGAACCGCCCCACCGGCGCCAGCGCGTCCTGACTGCCGTCGTCGCCTCGGACGCGGAGCTGGTCGAGCATCGCGTCCAGCGACACCTCGGCACGGCGTTCGGTGCGCAGGCCGGCGAAGCGCACGTCGCGGCGGGCGTAGTGCACCGGCACCGCCCAGTCCGCCAGCGGCATCGGCCCCTTCGGGCTGGGCCGGTCGCTGCGTTCGGCCAGCCGGCGCCGTCCCGCGGCCACGGCGCCGGCCGGCACGTGATCGGCGCCGCCACCGGGCTTCTCGAAAACCAGCACACCCTGGGGTCCCGGACCCTGGAACATCAGTGGCCCCCAGCCCGCGCCGCCGGCCGGCCGGCCGGCGAGCACGCCGTGGCCGTCGAAGTGCACGACCTGGAACGGCACGCCCTCCGCACGAGCGGCCGCCAGCAGGTCACGCAGATGCTGCAGGGTCGGCGGCCGCAGCACCACCAGCTCGACATTGCCACGGACCGCCTCCAGCCGGTGCAAGCAACGGCCGCGCGATCATCTGGTAACCGACGTCCGCGGTGCCGCTGGGCCGGGAGATCACCATCAGTACCCGCAGCCGGTCTCCACCCACCTGGAACGTGTCCGTCAACCCTGCTTTCGGAACGCTCCGGCTGACCGCGACCTGATCCAGCGCCATCGGAGTCGGGCGGCCCGGGTCACGCATCAACTCCCACGGCAGGCTCAGCGCCCGGGCCACCGGCGACCGGACCACCACCTCGGCGGCCGTGCCCCGCGCCCGAAGCTCTACATAGGCGTCCCGGGCCGGGCCGGCACCGAACACCGCCTCGAAGATCGACCGCCCCCAAACCGGCAGCTTGGCCTCGATCCGCGTGCCCCGCTCGCCGTACACGCCGAACGGCGCGCGCAGGTAGTCCTCCAAGTACCAGCGCAGACGGCCACCGATGACCGCCCGATTGACAACCGAGAGGCCACATGTCTAGCGCTTGGCGTGGGCTTGGTCGAGCAGATGGCGGCGGCAGACCCGGGCCGCCGGGGACAGCGGCCGATCGCGCCGGTGAATCACCGCGATCGGCGGGTGCGGGATGGCCGGCTGCGGCGTCTGAGTCACGATCGGCGGGCCGGGGCGGGTCGCGGCCGATCGCGCCAGCAGGGCCACGCCGACGCCGGCCGAGACCAGGTCGCGGATCGCCATGGCGCTGTGCGTCTCGAACGGGATCCGTGGGGTGAAGCCGGCCGCCGACGCCGCGGTGAGCAGGATCTGGTGCAGGCCGCTGCCCGCGGGCAGACAGATGAACGGCTCGTCGCGCAGATCGGCCAGGGACGTCACCGGGCGATGGCCGGGCGGCAGGGCCAGCACCAGGTACTCATCGGCGATCCGGCGCGCGCCGAACCGGCCGGGCAGGTCGTCGTGCCGCGGGCCGATCACCAGATCGGTCTCGCCGGCGTCCAGCGCGGCGAGCAGTCCGGCGATCAGATCCGATCGCAGCGACAGGTCGACGCCCGGGAACCGGTCGTGGAAGCCGGCCAGGGCCGCGGCCAGCGAGAAGTCGCCGAGCACCGCCGTGGCGCCGAGCGTGACCCGGCCGCGCAGGACCGCGGTCAGCTCGGTCAGGTCCGATCGGGCGCCGGCCAGTTCCGACTGGATGCGGTCGTACCGGGCCAGCAGCATCTCGCCGGCCTGGGTGAGCGTCACCCGGCGGGTGGTGCGGGCGAACAGCGGCACCCCCAACTCGGCCTCGAGTGCGCGGACCTGAGCGGACACGGCCGATTGCGCGAGCCGCAGATGTTCCGCCGCCCGGGTGAAACCGCCCTGCCGGGCGACCGCGGCGAACGTGTCCAGCTGCCGTAATTCCATGGATTCATCGTGCACCGCGCTGAATGCGTACGCGAAACGGACTTGGACCTTGCCCGCCCGGCGATGAGGCTGGACCGCATGGAGCAACGGAATCTCGGTGGTTTGAGGTGCTCGGCGGTGGGGTTCGGGTGCATGGGGCTGTCCCAGGCCTACGGCCCGGCCGACGAGGACGAGTCGGTGACGGCGATCCGGACCGCGCTGGACGCGGGCGTGACGCTGCTCGACACGGCGATGAGCTACGGCGCGGGCCACAACGAGCGGCTCGTCGGCCGGGCGATCGCGGGGCGGCGCGACGAGGTGGTGCTGGCGACGAAGTTCGGCATCGTGCGCGGCGATCAGGGGGCCGGCCTGGACGCGCACCCCGACCGCATTCCCGGGTACTGCGACGCCTCGCTGGAGCGGCTGGGCGTGGAGGTGATCGATCTGTACTACCTGCACCGCGTCGATCCGGAAGTGCCACTCGCGGATTCGATCGGCGCCATGGCGTCGCTGGTCGAGGTGGGAAAGGTTCGTCACCTCGGGCTGTCGGAGGTGAGCCCGGCCCAGATCGAGGAGGCGGCCGCGATCCATCCGATCGCCGCGATCGAGTTCGAGTGGTCGCTGTCCTGGCGGGAGCCGGAGGACGACGTGGTGCCGGCCGCGCGCGCGGCGGGGGCGGGCCTGGTGCCCTACAGCCCGCTCGGCCGGGGGCTGCTGACCGGCAAGCTGCCGGCCGGGCCGTTCGCGCCCGGCGACGTCCGGGCCACCGACGGCCGGTTCGCCGGCGACGCGCTCGACCGGAATCTGACCCTGGTCGGCGAGCTGACCCGGATCGCCGGCGAGCGCGGCGTCACCACCGGTCAGCTGGCCCTGGCGTGGTTGCTGGCCCGCGGCCCGGACGTGGTGCCGATCCCGGGCACCCGCAACCACGCCCGGGTCACCGAGAACGCGGCCGCCGCCGGCATCGCGCTGTCCGCCGCGGAGCTGGCCGCGCTGGAGGCCGCCGCCCCGCGAGCGGCCTGGACCGGCGACCGGCGGTCATTCGCGGCCCACGGGACGACCCGCACTACCGGCTAACTCCTCGGAGACCGTCCACAGGCGGCGGGCCAGATCGGGATCGAGCGCACGCGGCACCGGCGACAGGTGCTTCGGGCGGCCGCGCATCTGCGCGATCCCGCCCGGCCCGATCAGCTCGCCGCCGCGGACGGACGGGTCGGTCGCCGCGTACAGCAGCGGCCGCGCGCCCTCCGCGGCGCTCGCCGCGAACAGCGGGTTGCCGATCCTCGTCAGCAGGAACCGATACATCCCGGTCGGCCCGTCGCGCTGGATGTTCGTCGCCGCGTAACCGGGATGGGCCAGCACGCTCCGCACCGGGCTGTCCGCCGCGACCAGCCGCCGGTTCAGCTCCAGCCCGAAGAGCGAGTTGGCCAGCTTCGACCGGTTGTACGCCGCGGTCGTCCGGTACCGGCGCGACATGGTCAGATCGTCGAAGTCGATCCGCCCGCTCCGGGCCAGGGTCGACGTGACCGTCACGACCCGGGCGTCCGGCGACGCGCCCAGCCGGTCCAGCAGCCCGGCGGTGAGCGCGAAGTGCCCGAGGTGGTTGACCGCGAACTGCAACTCGTGCCCCTGGGCGCTGAGCCGGCGCGGCACCCCCATGATCCCGGCATTGTTGATCAACAGATCCACTCGCGAAGGCGCCCCGGCCACGAACTCCCGCACCGACTCGAGATCGGCCAGATCGAGCCGGCGCACCGAGACGTCCCCCGGGATCGTCCGGCTCAGCCGCTCCCCCCGGCCCGGGTCGCGGACGGCGAGGACGACCTCGGCGCCGGCCCCGGCGAGGGAGCGCGCCACCACCGAACCGAGCCCACCGGTGGCGCCGGTGACTATCGCGACGCGGCCACTCTGCGAAGGAATCTCCATACGGCACATCATGCATTCGGTGGCACTGAGTGTCAATCTAGGCATGCCGTATCCTCGCAGGATGGCATCCCTCGCGGAACGCAAGCGGCAGGTCGTGGTCGACGAGCTGACCGAGGCGGCCCTGCAGCTGCTCGCGATCAAGGGCTTCGACACCACCACGGTCGACGAGATCGTCGCCGCGGCCGGCGTCTCCCGGCGCACCTTCTTCCGCTACTTCGCGTCGAAGGAGGACGTGGTCGTCCAGCACCTCGGCAGCCTCGGCGAGATGATGACGGCCGAGATGGCCGCCCGGCCCGCCGACGAGCCGATCGCGATCTCGCTGCGGCACGCGATGGCCGCCGCGCTGTCCGAGTGCACCCCGATCCCGGCCGGCGACACGCGCCCGGGCGCCGGCGACAGCCATGCGGTCAAGGCGCTGCGCGTGGTCGACCTGGTGCTCAACACGCCCGCGTTGTACGCCCGCTTCCTCGATCGGCAGGGCGAGTACCAGGCCGGCCTCGCCGCCCAGATCGCCCGGCGCCGGCCCGGCGACGATCTCTACCCGGCGCTGGCGGCCGGCATGGCGGTCACCGCGCTGCTGACCGTCCTGCGCCGGTGGAGCGACAGCGCCGGCGCCGAGGACCCGATCCCCCTGCTGGAGCGGGCATTCGACCAGTTGAGCCCCGCGCTGTGAGTCAGCCGGCGAAGTGCACGTGGTCGAACGGGATCGACTTGTAGGCCAGGGTGACGCCGGCGGCGGCCAGCGCGACCGGCGCGCCCACCCACAGCCACAGCGGCTCCCGCACCCCGTCCACCGCCAGCACGATGACCGCCTGCACCGCCAGGATCAAGAACCCCACCGAGGCGTACGTGTAGACGCGCGGCCGGAACCAGCGGGCGGCCGGCCGGCGCTTGATCGCCTGCACCCCCGGGTTCTGCGCCATCCACTCCTCGGCCAGCGACACCGGCACGCCGCGCAGGTAGACGCCGCCGCCCCGGACGGCCGCGGTCGCTCCCACGGCACCGTCCGTCATGGACAGCCGCGGCACCACCTCGGCCGGCACCAGCAGGTTGACCAGCTCCGCCATCCCCGCCCCCTATAGATCACCGGCGAGCGGAGATTACTGCACGAGATCAACCAAGGTCCATAGTCACGACTGCGATACTCCCCGCCGGCTGAGCACTTCGAGACGGTCGGCGGCGTACCCGACCATCCAATGCGGGCGCAACCGGTACATCCGGACGTCGTCGCCCCAGCTCAGCGGGGAGCTGTCGTAGTACGCCGTCCAGTGCTCGAGCGTCTCCTTCCACCCGTCGTCGTCGGGCCGGAGCCGCTCGGCGCGCCCGTGGCTGAACACGGCCAACTCCTCGCCGTCGATGTGCGCCGCGCTCACCGCCGGCCGGCGTTCCAGGTGCCGGGCCTTGGCGGCCGCCCCCGAGGTGCTGAAGGTCCAGGTGGCGTGGAGGAAATGCCCGTCCAGCGCGCTGATCCGCGGCTCGCCGCGGGCCGTCACGGTGGCGACGCTGAGCACCTTCATGCCGGTGAGCAGGGCGGTCAGGTCCTCGGCGGTGAGGGTCCGGCCGGCGTGCACGATGTTCCGCAGGTGGCTGGTCGCACCCGCGTGCGACCGGTCGAGGAGGAGCTGCAGCGCGGCGGTCTCTTCGGCGTTCTCCAGCATGACCACAACGTAGTCCGGCCACCGCACCCGGTCACCGGCGGTTCGGCGCCGGAGCGCCCAACGAGCGCCCCGGCGAGCCGACCGGTCCCGGGCCTTGTCCTTGCCCTTGTCTCAGGAGGGCAGCACCCAGTCCCGCACCTCCGGCATGTCCTCCAGGTGCTCGACGACGTAGGCCTCGTGGCGGGCGAGCTGGCTCTCGCACCACGCCTTGAGGTCGGCGGCGCCGCGGGTGAGGCGTTTCGCGTTGTTGATCGCGTCCATCACCAGGTGGTACCGGGAGGCCTTGTTGCGCACGGTCATGTCGAACGGCGTGGTCGTCGTGCCCTGCTCGATGAAGCCGCGGACCCGGAACCGGTCGGCGTCCGGCCGGCCGTGCACCAGCTGGTGGATGGCGCCCGGGTAGCCGTGGAACGCGAACACCACGTCGACGGTGTCGGTGAACAGCTCGGTGAACAGGGTGTCGCTCATGCCGTGCGGGTGGTCCTTCGGGCGGATCAGCGTCATCAGGTCGACCACGTTGACCACCCGGACCCGCAGTTCGGGCAGCCGCTCCTTGAGGATCTGCGCGGCCGCGACCGTCTCCATGGTCACGATGTCGCCCGCCGCCGCCAGCACGATGTCGGGGTCGGCCGAGCCGTCGTCGGAGCCGGCCCACTCCCAGATGCCGGCGCCGCGCGCGCAGTGCGCGATCGCCTCGTCCATCGTCAGGTACTGCAGCTGCGGCTGCTTGTCCTGGACGATCAGGTTGACGTACGAGCGCGACCGCAGGCAGTGGTCGGCGACCGAGAGAAGGCAGTTCGCGTCCGGCGGCAGGTAGACCCGGGCCACCGGGCCGCGCTGGTTGAGCACCACCTGGATCAGCCCCGGCCCCTGGTGCGAGAAGCCGTTGTGGTCGTTGCGCCAGGCCGTGGACGTGAGCAGGATGTTCAGGCTGGGCACCTTCGCCCGCCAGGCCAGGTTGTCCGCCTCCTGCAGCCATTTGCCGTGCTGCACCGTCTGCGACGCGCTCACCATCGCGAAGGCCTCGTAGGTCGCGAACACGCCGTGCCGGCCGGTCAGCGTGTAGCCCTCCAGCCAGCCGTGGCAGTTGTGCTCGCTCAGCACCTCCATCACCCGCCCGTCCGGCCCGAGCGAGACGTCGTCGGCGGTCACCGATTCCATGAACGCCCGGTCGGAGACCTCGAAGACCGCGCCGAGCCGGTTGCTGTTGGTCTCGTCGGGGCAGAACAGCCGGAACCGGTCGGGGCTGGACCGGTAGATGTCGCGCATCAGCTCGCCGAATTTGCGCGTCGACTCGGCCCGTTCGGCGCCCGGCGACTTGACCTCGATCTGGTAGTCGCGGAAGTCCGGCATGTCGAGGTCGACGGTCACCCGGCCGCCGTTGGCGTGCGGCGACGCGCTCATCCGCAGGTCGCCCTCGGGCGCCTGGGACCGGATCAGTTCGACCGGCGCGCCGCTCGCGTCGAAGAGCTCCGCCGGCCGGTACGACTTGAGCCAGCGGTCCAGCATCGCGAGGTGCTCGGGGTTGTCCCGCACGCCGGACAGCGGCACCTGGTGCGCCCGCCAGGTGCCCTCGACCAGCACGCCGTCGACCTCGTGCGGCCCGGTCCAGCCTTTCGGCGAGCGCAGCACGATCATCGGCCACGGCTGGTCGCCGCCCGCCTTCTTGGCCTGGATCCGCTGGTACGCGTCGGCCAGCGCGGCGGCGAACCGGACGTGCATGCCGGGCAGGTCGTGGCCCTCGACCTCGATCACGTGGTAGCCGTGGCCCTCGAAGATCGACCGGACCAGCGCCGGGTCCTTCCGGCCGAGCACGGTCGGGCCGGAGATCTTCGCGTCGTTGAGGTGCAGGATCGGCAGCACCGCGCCGTCGCGGGCCGGGTTGAGGAACGAGATGCCCTTCCACGAGCCCTCGAGCGGGCCGGTCTCGGCCTCGCCGTCGCCGACCACGGCGACGGTCAGCAGGCCGGGGTTGTCCATCACCGAGCCGAACGCGTGCACCAGCACGTAGCCCAGCTCGCCGCCCTCGTGGATCGAGCCGGGCGTGGTCACCGAGACGTGGCTGGGAATGCCGCCCGGGCTGGAGAACTGGCGGAACAACCGGTCCATCCCCGCCTCGTCCTGGGTGACCCGGGGGTAGACCTCGGTGTAGGTGCCCTCCAGATAGCCGGCGGCGACCAGCGCGGGGCCGCCGTGGCCGGGGCCGGCCAGGTAGATGGCCTGCTGCCCGGTGAGCCGGATCAGCCGGGACACGTGCGCGTAGATGAAGGACAGGCCGGGGCTCGTGCCCCAGTGCCCGAGCAGGCGCGGTTTGATGTGCTCGGCGGTGAGCGGCTCGCGCAGCAGCGGATTGGCCTTCAGATAGATCTGGCCGATGGTGAGGTAGTTCGCGGCCCGCCACCAGGCGTCCAGCTGGTCGAGCTCGGCCTGGTCGGGCTCCGCCAGCGTGTGGGCGAGATCGAGGCTCACGGCGATGTCCTTTCGCGGTTCGTCGGCTCCTGCCAACTTAAGGTGTCCAGGCACCGCCCGGGTAAGAGTCTTTCGACCCTGTGGACAACTTGAACCGTCGTGCTGTCGTTTCCGTGTCACTCGGCGTGCAGCTCCACCTCAGCCAACTGAAGGCCCGCCCCGCGGTCGCCAAGTCCCTCACGGTTCTGGCCGGTTTCATCGTCTTCGCCGCCCTGATCTTCCCGAACGTCGTGGAACGCCTCACCCCACTGGGCTTCCTGCGCGTTCCGGTCGAGGGCGCGTTCCTCATCGCTCTCCTGCTCGTCCCGCCGAAGCCGCGCCGGGTCGTCGGCATCGTGGTCGGCGTCCTGCTCGGCCTGGTGGTCATCGAGAAGCTCCTGGACATGGGGTTCTTCTCCGAGCTGAACCGGCCGTTCGACCCGGTGCTGGACTGGGTGCTCTTCGACGACGCGTACAACTTCGTGGTCGACTCGTACGGCAAAGGCGCAGCCATCGGCGCGATAGCGGCGATCGTGGCTCTCGTCGCGCTGGTGTTGACCCTGACCACCTGGGCGGTGCTGCGGGTCGGCGCTCTGATCGGCCGCAACCAGCGCCGGTCGATCATCGCGGCCGGCGGCATCGCGGTGGCCTGGGCGGCGAGTTTCGCGCTCGGCCTCTCGATCACCGGCGCGGTGCCGATCGCGGCCCGCAGCACGGCCACCTACGCCTGGGACCGGGTGCATCAGGCGCAGGACGGCCTCAAGGACGAGGCCAGGTTCGCCGCGGAGGTCAAGCAGGACGCGTTCGCGAACGTCCCGCCGAACCAGATGCTCACCGCGCTCAAGGGCAAGGACGTCATCTTCACGTTCGTGGAGAGCTACGGCCGCAGCGCGATCGAGCACCCGCAGCTGGCCCCGATGATCGACCCGGTCCTGGACCGGCTGACCGGCCAGCTGACCACCGCCGGTTTCCAGTCCCGCAGCGGCTGGCTGACCTCCCCGACCTTCGGCGGCGGCAGCTGGCTCGCGCACTCCACCTTCGAGTCCGGCCTCTGGATCAACAACCAGCAGCGCTACCGCAACCTGGTCTCCAGCAACCGGCTGACCCTGACCCGGGCGTTCCACGGCGAGGACTTCCGCACGGTGAGCGTGATGCCGGGGGCGACCAGCGCCTGGCCGGAGGGCGCCTTCTACGGGTACGACCAGGTGTGGGACTCGCGGAACCTGGGGTACCGCGGCCCGAAGTTCAGCTGGGCGCCGATGCCCGACCAGTACACGCTCAAGCAGCTGAACACCATCGAGTACCAGAAGCCGGACCGCAAGAACCTGATGATCGAGATGCCGCTGGTGTCCAGTCACACGCCGTGGGCGCCGATCCCCACCTATCTCGACGACTGGGACTCGATCGGCGACGGCTCGATCTACGCGCCGATGGCGGCCGACGGCAAGAAGCCGAAGGCGCTGTGGGCCGATCCGGTGCAGGTGCGCCCGGAGTATGGGAAATCGATCGTCTACTCGGTGACCTCCCTGGTGAACTGGATCACGAAGTACGGGGACGACAACCTGGTGATGGTGTTCCTGGGCGACCACCAGCCCTCGCCGATCGCCTCGGGCGCCGGCGCGAGCCACGACGTCCCGATCTCGATCGTGACGAAGGACAAGGCGGTCATGGAACGGATCACCGACTGGCAGTGGGCAGCGGGGCTGCGGCCCCAGGGGGATACGCCGGTGTGGCCGATGAACGCGTTCCGCGATCGGTTCTTCACGGCGTTCGGCACGAAGGCGGCGGCGTCCTGAAGCTCTACCTCGACTGCGACACCGGGGTGGACGACGCCCTGGCCATCGCCTACCTGCTCGCCTCTCCGCAGGTCGATCTCCTCGGCATCGGCACCTGCAACGGCAACACCTCGGCGGTCCAGGCGGCCCGCAACACGCTGGGCCTCCTCGATTTGTCCCATATTTCGGATATTCCCGTCGCGATCGGCGCGGGGACGCACCGGCCGGGCGCCGAAGTGGTCCACGGGGACAACGGCGTCGGGGGCGTCGAGCTGCCGCACGGCGGGGAGCCGGACCCCCGCACGGCAACGCGGCTGCTCAAGGATCTTGCCCGGGACAATCCGGGCGAGCTGCACATCCTGGCGACGGGACCGTGCACCAACCTCGGTCAGGTCCTGCGGGAAATGCCGGAGATCACGGATCTGATCGCGAGCGTGACGGTGATGGGCGGCGCCGTCCGCCGCCCCGGCAACGTCACGCCACGCGCCGAGGCCAACATCGCCGGCGACCCGACCGCGGCGGCCGCCGTCTTCGCCGCGGACTGGCCCGTGACGCTGGTCCCGCTGGACGTGACGATGAACCACCGCTGGACCGAGGCCGACCGGGCCGCGCTCCGGGCCGGCGGCACCGCCCTGGACGAGGCGCTCGCCGACATGGTCCCGGTCTACTTCGACTGGTACGAGCCCGAACTCGGCGTACGGGAAATTCCTTTGCATGATCCTCTCGCGGCCGCGATCGCGGTCGGCGACCTGTCCCCGTCCGACGCCCCGCGGCTTCCGCTGCGGGTCGATCTCGAGGGCGCGGTCCGGGAGGATCCTTCCGTCACTTCGGCGGTACGCGTGGTGTTCGCCCTCGCCGAGCCCGGCGGCCCCGCGATCCTCCGCCGACTGCTGACACGGAATCAGTAGCACGGAATCAGCAGCGATGGCCCTCCCGCGCTGCCTTGATCGTTGGTAGCGTCGCTCCATGCCGACGGATTCCGGAGTCGACCGCGCCCGCCTCGCCTCCCTGGCCGCACGCGAGCGGGCCACCTACGCCGACCGGCGCCCGCGGTCGGCTGCCGCCTACGCGGGCGCCGGCCACCTCTTCGGCCGGGTGCCGATGACCTGGATGAACAAGACCGCCGGCGGCTTCCCGGTCTACGTCGCCGGCGCCCGCGGCGCCCGGGTCACCGACATCGACGGCCACGAGTACGCCGACTTCTGCCTCGGCGACACCGGCGCGATGGCCGGCCACTCCCCCGCTCCCGTGGTCGAGGCGGTCACCCGCCGGCTGGCCGACCTGGGCGGCGCGAGCACCATGCTGCCGACCGAGGACGCCGCGGCCGTCGGGGCGGAGCTGGCCCGCCGGTTCGGCCTGCCGTACTGGAGCTTCGCCCTGACCGCCACCGACGCGAACCGCTGGGCGATCCGCCTGCTGCGCGCGGTCTCCGGCCGGTCCAAGATCCTGGTGAACAGCTACTGCTACCACGGCTCGGTCGACGAGTCGCTGATCGTGGCCGGCCCGTCCGGCGAGGGCGTGAGCCGCGAGGGCAACGTC
>Ga0307509_10006973_pt1 | contig 14981 bp, 21 predicted proteins | sample 10_EM_MG_FD_202245 | JGI IMG/M metagenome (GOLD analysis project Ga0307509, IMG submission 202245) | Populus trichocarpa ectomycorrhiza microbial communities from riparian zone in the Pacific Northwest, United States - 10_EM | ecosystem: Host-associated > Plants > Roots > Unclassified | place... | reverse complement strand
GTCACACGATCATGACTCATAATGAGTCATACCCGAAATCCATCAGATGACTCCTATGAGTCACTGCGCAACATGCCATAAACCAATCATAAAACATAAAACATGTCAGGTGTGCAAAGCGCGCCAGCTGCGTGAAACTCGTGACTCATAATGTGAGTCACGCGCGAAAGTTATTACATCATTATGACTCACAATCGTGAGTCATAGAAACATCAACCACTCATAACATAACGATGACACGCAAGTGCGAGTCATGTGAGAACTATGAGTCAACTGACTGTATAGCGTGAAACATAATTATGACTCACGATCGTGAGTCATAGAAACATAAACATACCTTATGACTAATAACTATTAGTCATGTGAAATCTTCCTTGCTTAGTCACGATTTGTGACACGTGTTGTTCCCTTACACCTCTTCGTTACCAAAAGTACCGAACTGCTAGAGATTATCGACTGTCTAAGAATTCACTATCATGTTAAAGTGAACTATGAGTCAGCTCGAATAACAAAATCCACCTTAGTTAAGGACCGACGCGAGCACCAATGTTATCAATTTACCAAAATTCCTGCCTATATCGCGCTTGTCAAACACCAAAACCCGGAGATCCACATTCACCTTGTCACAACCACTGCCCAAGAAGACAACAACCAAAATGCCTTTCAACGTTTATTTATCTGCCCTCATGAGTCCCGACAATCCTTTAGGCATATGCGAAAGTTCTTGGCTGTCGATGGAACCTTTCTGAAAGCGCGATTTGTTCAAACCCTCTTGTTTGCAGTGGGTATTGATGGAAACGGCGAGAGTCTATTGCTGGCATGGGGAGTGGTTGAAAGCGAGAATACAGAGTCTTGGACTTGGTTTTTGGAAAATTTGAAATCTGTTATCCCGGAAACAGTTGGGATGACATTGATAAGCGATCGGGATAAAGGGTTGCTGACAGCGGACCGAGCAGTGTATGGCAATGGGATAAATCAGTTGATTTGTTGCTTTCATTTAAAAGGCAATTTCTGCAAACGATACGGTAGTCAGTTAAGCAACTCTTTCTGGCAGGCAGCAAATTCGAAAATACGACAAGACTGTGCAAGATATATGGAGGACTTACGGCTACAAAATCCCACTGCAGCAGATTATTTGATAAAAATTGATCCTTCGCTTTGGGTAACAGCCTATTACCCAGCACCGCACTACGGCCATAGGGCTTCGAATATCGTAGAGTCGATGAATAGCGTCTTTCGAGAAGACAGGGAATTGTCAATATTAGACTTGTTAAATGAAGTTTGGCACTACACAATGGATCAACGCTATCGATGATATAACTGTGCCTGTCAGCTCGAATATAATCACCATCAACTTCATACCGACTATTGCCTTGCTCAGTTGCAGGAGAGCAATCAATGGGCAGCACAAAACCGAGTTCGAATGGCGACAGAGATTGAAGGGGAGGTCCAACAGGCGAACGGTCGCATATTTCTCGTAAATCTAGGGCATCGAATATGTTCTTGTGGTCATTTCTAGTCAAATGGGATACCGTGTAGCCATGCTTTTTCCCTCATACGACAACAGCCAAACCGGTCGTCTAGGGATTATGTTCCTTTTTTTTCTCTCGTTCAAACATGGAAGGAGACCTATAGGTGTAACTTTTCTCCTATTTCATTAGATGATGTCAGTACATTTCTAAATCCTGTAATTGAAGAAAATCAGGAGCGAGATGTAGGAGCGGATATCTTACCGCAAATTGTTCCACCAATAAAAGAGAGGTCACAAACCGGACGACCACAAATACAGTGACGGCAACCCGGCGGCCAGCGAAAAAGAGTTGCTCGAGCACAAGTATTGTTGAATGGAACCGTGGAACCACCACAACAAGGCAAAGGGAGTCAAGCATGTCGGCGTTGTGGAACTTATGGTCATAACCGGAAAACCTGTACTGTAGAACTCATATTTTGATATCTTTTTTCTATGAATACAATTAGTCTTAAGTCGAGTGATAGATTATGTAGAAAGGAACTTACCGACAGCTAAAATCATAGCTTAAAATAGACCACAACAGTGATCAGACAACAAAAGCATATCAGTCTTAGACAATAGAGGCCAAACCACATGGCATATTGTTTTAAGACCAAACATCCGAACCGAATGCACACATAGAACGCCCTTACTGATTTTATAAGAATTTTTACCCATCAAGAGCAAGCAGAAAACAAAGCGACAAAGACAAAGCAGGAAGAAAAAGAACTCTTCCCACATTAAAGAGCCACATTTGGTATACGCTGCCCATATCAATGCTATTATCTGGTTTGTCGGGTTGACATTGTCTCGGCCAAGTAGTATTTTCATCACTCCCTTATGTCCACTCCAAGCAGTATGATAGAGCGGGATGTGGCCGTTATTATCTGGTTTGTCGGGGTTGACATTATCTCGTCAGAGTAGTATTTCAACTACTCCCTCATGGTCATTCAAAGCAGCACCATAGAGCGGCGTTTGGCAATGTTTATCTGGTTTGTCGGAGTTGACACTGTCCTGTCCAAGAAGCATTTTCACCACTCCCTCATGCAGATTCCTGCTAGCTGACCAGAGTGGTGCTCAGCTGTCGTTATCTTGTTTGTCGGAGCTGATGTTGTCTCGTGCGAGTAGTATTTTCACCACTCCCAAATGCCCTCTGTTAGCAGCCCATCAGAGTGGCGTTCTGCCGTAGCTATTTGGTTCGTCAGGGTTGATGTCGCCTTATCCAAGTAACATTTTTACCAATCCCTTATGTCCATTGTGAGCAGCCCACCACGGGGGGTTCAGTTATTGTTATCTGGTTTGTCAGGGTTGACGTCGTCTCGTTTGAGTAGTATTTTCACCACTCTGTCATGCCTATTGTAAGCAGTCCAAAAGAGCTGTGTTCTGCCGTAGTCATCTGGTTTGCTGGGGCTGACGTCGTCTTGTCCAACTAGTATTTTCACCACGACTCACACCATGCCTATTGTGAGCAGCCCATCTGAGTACAGTTCGGTTATTGTTATCAGGTTTGTCGGAGTTGACATTGCTTTATTCGAGTAGCATTTTCACCACTCCCTCGTGCCCATTGTGAGCAGCCCACCACGGTGGGGTTCAGTTATCGTTATCTGGTTTGTTGGGGTTGACGTCTTCTCGTTTGAGTAGTATTTTCACCCTCCCTTATGCCTCGCCCCAGAAAGTGGTGCTTTGTCATGGTTATTATTTGTTGGGCTTGACTTCGTCTCATCCGAGTGGTATTTTTACCACTCCATCGTGTGTATTGTGAGCAGCTCACCCGAGTGGGGTTTGGTCATTGTTATATGGTTTGTCGGGGTTGACTTCTTTTCGTTTGAGTTGTATTTTGAATACTCCCTCATGTCCACTATAAGCAGCACACGAGAGTGGTGTTCCTTCACTATTATTTGATTTGTCGGGGTTGAGGTCACCTCCTCCTGTCAGCCGAGTGTTTTATTATGGTAGATTGGTGGGATGAGAAACAAAAAAAAACAAAGACCAGCAAGCTCAACTTGAAGTCAACAAGTGAAGAGACATGTTTTTTTTCTCAATAGAATTGGAAAGCGGAGAGAAAGAAGGCATGTCAATAGGTGAATAACATTGTTTCAGTGAGGTGTTTGGTCGTTAGCAAGCAAAAAACTCTCTGTTCCGGTTTGTTTCTATCGTGAGCTCTCCTCTCTAGGGTAGGGTAACTAAAGGACCGGTGCAAATAGAAATATCCACCAACTAGTCGCTTACTAAATCATCCCCTTGTCTTTTTATTTTTATTTTTATTTTTTTCCTCTGAAACCTTTACCTGGCTGGTATAGGTAAACGTTGGCTGGTATTTTATAAGGAATGTCCGTGACACGCTGGTATTGTATAGGTTTTCTCATAGTCGGATGCTTGGACCAGAGCATGCTTGTGCAACACTAGAGCCATTCGTTAGCCCCTCTCTTTCCTCCAACTCCAAGAGAAGTCAAATTCTCATTGTGCAGTACGGGTGTGAGGCTAGGGTGATTTGTTTGGGCAGTTGGACGGTTGGATGAGGGTTTCGTACAGTACTCGAGTACATGGTAAAACCCACACACTAGTAGATAGCTTGGCATACATAATGTTCTGTACCAGTACAAGGGATGGAACCCATTAACCGGGGTAGACAAAGATAGATTTAGCTAGTTAACCTTATGTAACTGTTTCATAACTTCTTGCCGGACCTTTGTATACTGTGAAAGGTGCCTCTCATGTTTCTTTAGCTAGTCAAGCTCAACCACACCCCGCTGTAGGTAACGAAGCCTGGATTGGCAGTTTACCTTACTTATCGTTAAATAAAGTTATTGGAACCACACCCCTTGAGCATCGGTTTAGATCACGACAATATATATCTAAAAGGGGTTTAGCTTCACCCCCTTTTTGTTCTTTTCTTGTCTGTTACGATACCTGATCGAACACAATTGATTTGGCTTCCTCTTTTCTCCGGTTTATCAAGTCAACCTCAGAACAATACCTGCATCACCAGGTTAGCCCGGGCGACACACCATCCACACAAGGGAAGCGACATATACTCCCACACCGGTATATGATCGCCTTCCCCCCCTCTCGAAAACTAATTCACATAACGTAGGCTGTGGCGCGAATTCCCGGACACCAGGTCAGTGGCACTCGCCCAACGTGCCGAACACCCAAAGCATTGGTGACTCCAATCGCGGGGGTAGATACCGAGGGGCGCCAGATTCCGTAGTGGCTATCGCTACTCGGACAGAACACCTCTGTCGTGGGCTACCGAGTACGGACATGAGGGGGTGGTTATTATAACTGCTGGAACCGGACGACTTCAATACCAACATGGCTGACATCCTAGATGGCCGAACACCGCTATCTTGGGCTGCTGGGAATGGTCATGAGGAAGTGGTGGCCATGCTGCTGGGACGGAACGACCTTGATCCCAACATAGTTGACACCGAATATGGCCGAACACCGCTATCGTGGGCTGCCGAGTGTGGTCATGCGGAGGTGGTTAGAATACTGCTCGAACGGAGCGATGTCGATCCCAACATGGCTGACACCGAATATGGCCGAACACCGCTATTGTGGGCTGCTGAGCGTGGTCGTGAAGAGGTGGTGAGAATACTGCTCGAACGGAGCGATGTCGATCCCAACATGGCTGACACCGATTATTACCAAACACCGCTATGGTGGGCTGCCTGGAGTGGCCATGAGGAGGTGGTTGGGGTGCTGCTCGAACGGGACGATGTTGATCCCAACAAAGCTGCCCCCGATTATGGCCAAACACCGCTATGGTGGGCTGCCGGGGATGGTTATGAAGGGGTGGTAAGGATGCTGCTTCGACGGAACGACGTCGATCCCAACATGGCTGACTACGAGTGTGGTCGAACACCACTATCATGCGCTGCCGAGGATGGTCATGAGGCGGTGGTGAGGATGCTGCTGGAACGGAACGACATTGATCCCAACATATCTGACACCCAATATGGCCAAACACCGCTATCGTGGGCTGCCGAGCGTGGTCATGAGCAGGTGGTGAGAATACTGCTCGAACGGAGCGATGTCGATCCCAACACGGCCGACACCGAATATGGCCGAACACCGCTATCGTGGGCTGCCGAGGGTGGTCATGAGCCGGTGGTCAGAATACTGCTCGAACGGAGCGATGTCGATCCCAACATGGCTGACACCAAATATGGCCAAACACCGCTATCGTGGGCCGCCGAGCGTGGTCACACCGAAGTGGTGAGGATACTACTCGAACGGAGCGACATCGATCCCGACATGGCTGACACCGAGTGTGGCCAAACGCCACTATCGTGGGCTGCGGAGGGTGGGCATAAGGAGGTGGTGGAGAAACTGTTGGAACGTAGCGACGTTAATCCCAACACAGCTGACACCCAATATGGCCGAACACCACTGTCATGGGCTGCCTGGGATGATCATGAGGCAGTGGTGAGGATGCTGCTTGAACGGAACGACGTTGATCCTAACATAGCTGACACCGAATATGGTCGAACACCGCTATCGTGGGCTGCCGAGCGTGGTCATGAGGTGGTGGTGAGAATACTACTCGAACGGAGCGATGTCGATCCCGACATGGCTGACACCCAATGTGGCCGAACACCTGTCGAGTGGGCTGCTGGGAATGGGCATCAAAGGATTGCCACTTTGCTGCGTGGACGGGCGGGTTTTGTTCCCAGATCTGGGGCAAGCCTTCCATGAACAGAACTCTTCTCCCCCTGAGCCGTCTACGCTACCTGAACCCCCTTCTAAAAGAAGACGTAGGTTTTGATGTCCAAGGGTAAAACTCGCCGCTTCTTCATCCCCCTACCTGAGATGCCTTTCCATTAGGGTATGATACCAAACTTGACAGAACAACTCTCGTTCTGCTACAAACGGTTCTTCTATACCGATTGACGTGTTACCACAGGTGTCCGACCTTTAGGCTATTTTCTTGGAACGCCTTGTCTTCTCTTGAGTTCTTTCAAATTACCCTACCTCTTTTGGTATTTCCTGTTGTAGTGTTTAGGTTTGGTTTAGCCAATTCTGTATATATCCATTGCTCATTGGTGCTCTGCGCTCCCTTCTCTCTATATATTCACCCTCTTGATTTGCCTTTTGTTTCTCATACCTTCTTGGTTACGTTATCCAACGTGTCAATTATCGCCTTTGTATTTCACTCGTCTTATTGCACAATTTAGACAGTAACCTTGTTCTATTGAAAGAGGAGTAGATTGAAGCTTCATATATTATATACGGGAAGAATTTTGGAATAGACATTTACTGCCGACATCTTGGTTGGTACACCATAGAAGTCAAAATGGGAAGGGTTTGCCGGTATGGTGAGTGATTCACAAAGATTTGTTTGTTTTTCTCCTTTCTCCCACTTTTCTTTCCACTCCACTGTATTGCAACCTTCCTCCTTTATTAACACTAGAGGCATCATAACCTTTTTCTCCTGCCGCCTTTCTTGAATATCACAATTAACTCATCATGCCCCCTCCCCTAAATATACCCCTCCTCTCGCTGACCCTTCCTCGCCAGTTGTGACCACACACCCCTCAGAACGTTTTGCCGGAGATATTCTGCATGTGTCTGAAAGCGGGTTGAAGAGGCACCTGAAGAGTGGGAAACAGAGCCTGGATTTCACTCTACAGCCCAGCTTACTATCGCACCCTGAGCGCCCGTGGCCGCGCTAGAGCACTGTGTTCAAGAATATGAGTTAAGTGATAAAACTGGAAGTCAGCATACCCAGAAGTCTTCCGGCGCTGTTAATTAGGGGGTATACTCGGGGGGGTCATGAAATACCGGAAAGGGGGGTATCCCTGCTTCGATAACTTAGCAACCAAAACTCACGAAAACCTGGAAAGTAGCAACAGGGATCAGCTCTTGATAAACCAGTATGATGAAAAAGTAAAAATAAACCTATGATGGGTGGATAATAAGGAACGATGATCCCTCCTCAAGGAATCGTGTTTCCATCTCAAGGAATCAGAAATCTGGTCTTGGGGAAATATGACCATGAGGGGACTGGTGCTTTGCTCATCACATGGTGCAACAAGTATAGTTTTAAGATGTCCCATAGCACTGTCTCTCTTTCCAGACATTGTGATCGCCAGATCTCTTCGGCCCTGATTCAGCACGGGTAGTTTCCGATTTTTAATATACCCCCCGAGTACATTTAGATCACAACCCTCAACTCTCTACCATTAATTATGTGCACCCCACAGCCTTAGTCTAGAACAAGCCTATTCTAGAAGTTTGAAAAAAAAACTCACCCTCGTACTGGGTCGACTCGCCGAAAAGACCTCAAATGGATACACCCTTTGTGAGAAGGGGACGGAATGAAGAAAAAATCCGGGCCGAAAAGGTTGATGTCCTGAGCTGGAAACGGATTTGAGCCATTGATCTTCCCTGGGCTTTGGCGTGCTGAGTACTGGCCCCTACTATTAGAGGTCGTGCTTGATTGCCTAGTCTTTGCTTAGCTAGCATGGTATTTGATCATAGATAATCACTCACGTCAGCTATTAATAGTAGGAACGGCTATTAAAAGCTGTAAACGCCGGCAAAAACCCTGCACGTGCGTGACCTCTACACCACTTGGAGACCGGCCAATCAGGAAGGGTTAAAGTCTAAAGCTTACTACAAATGGAACAGATGAACCTTTCCGGCTCCTTCAAAATCTCGGGGAGTCCCCTGCAGGGATAATAGTCAGTGCCATGCCGTAAACCCCCCCATCCCAAAAGGTTTCCTTCACCATAAGTCCGGGTTTCTGTTGAAAATGATGCTGATTGCCATACTCTCTTGATACTTCCTTTGTTGGTTAGCTAGCTTCCGGGATTGCGCTTGTTTGTCTTCGGAGATGCGCTGAGGAGTCAGGCATATGGATACGGCTCCGGGCGTGTGTTTGGACGGTCGGGAAAGCATTTCCTATGTAGGAATGTCGCGATCGGACAGGAAGCGGATAGGCTGTAAGGACGGCCAGAAAGGAAGGGGGAAAGAGGGGAGGCTGTGAGCAGCGATGTTTGTTTCTTTTGTTAGCTTTGGAGTGCTCACAAGGGAAGGCGAGACTCACATGGATATGATGTCTTTGATGTTGATGTATATTCCTGTCTGCGCCAGTTAGTTAGTTGACAGAGAGGGTGTGTCGTGGTGTTGAGCGAGAGCCGGTGGTTTCAAACTATAAATTCAACTATAAAGTAGGGAAGCATTCCAATCCAGGCACTCTATCCCGCAGCATCCCATCCCGAGGTAAGCCAACTCAACTTGCCTAGTCCGTAGAACCTATGGTATGGTCCCAACCGCGCGACCCATAAAGCACCACCACAGCAGCCTGAGGATTCGACTAACATACAACAATCTTTAAAAACAAAACAAAACAAAACAAAACAAAATTAAAACAAAACAAAACATCAATCAATCCAAAGAAATCAAGTATCCCTACCCCGACCAGCAGGGTGTACAATCATCAAATTCTTAACAAAATCCAAACATTGGTCATACCTCTGCAAATGTTTTCTCAGTTCCCCAGCCCGACTAAACTTGCCATTGCACCTCCAACAATTTAATCTAGAATTATGAAAAATTTCCGTCCACTTAGTAATCATTGTGACCCATTCCCCCGGATCCCAGCTATTCCTGGCGGCCACAGCTTCCATCCAAAATTTCCTTTCCCACTTAACTCCACATTCCTCCTTGCTCTGGTTCAAATGAACTCGTAAGCCACATCCACCTGGTCTGGGGTTACTACCACCTGCGTAATTTCCACCACATATCGCGCATACGGTCAGGTCCTTGGGACAAAAAAACCATTTGCCCTTCAGTACAGAGATTTTCTTTCAGCATTCCCCTGGTGGCTAAATCCGCATCCGTCACACCCTTTCCTCAGGGTGGGTTCCCAAATCCTCTCCCTATTCCTTTCCACCATGGTTGTATGGTCAAATGGGTTGACGTAAACTACTTGTATTTCGAGATGTTCCCTGGTAGTAGTTGGGATCACCATGTTAAGGAAGTTGTTTTCCCGGATCCAGTTCACCCATTTCATGACAAGCTTGTCTTTAAACAATCTATCTATCGCCGGAGTGTTTCTGGAGTATCTCGGGCACTTGATTAGATGGAATCGGTGGTTGAAACCATCACAATCCTCGTGATCAACATTATCCGACCCGGTTCTGATTTGGTTGAACACATAGTTGTCCATTCTCGATAGTCCCTTAAGGAATCTTGGTTTGGTGAATTTTGGTTGGTAGTAGTCGTGCCCCTCCTTCGCACACCATTCCATCATCTCCTTACCTCTCAATTGCCTTTCCACCGCTCCGGCCGCTCTGTGTAGGATCAACAACTTACTACACCTCCCGTAGTTGATCCTCCCAGTAATCATTTGTTTGGCCATCCTGTCAGCCTGGTAGTTCCCGGAAATTCCGCAGTGTCCAGGCACCCATATAATGGTGATGGACTGGAATAGGTTCATCCCTCTAGCTAGGGCATTCTGTGTATAAGGATCCCATTGTCGAATCTCAAACCATCGATTCTTGTAACTGTAGGCCTGCAGTCGGAAAAGATAGTGATGTCCCGCCATCCTCTCACCGACCTGTCGATCAACCCACACTTGATGCTGGTCATTTCACATGTGACGATGTCAAGGTCACTGTTAGGCACACGAGAATAGCTCACCTATATTAGTACGAGATATACAGCTTCATCAAAGATAACTGTATATCCGAGCCCTAAAAATGCTCGCTAGAAGTAGGACGAAACCAGAGGCATCCGTGGTAGCTACTCAGGCAACCGGAAGAGTTCACCTTCCTTGAAGTAATTTACTGATTGGAACAATAACATGTTTGAACTCTATCACATATCCGGTACAGCTGCATATATATGCATGCTGCTTTGAAAGATGGCCATCAGAACTAATCACTCGGTATTCCATGAGAACTATTGGTATGTTTGCATATCGGCTGCATATATTAAACCATAGTTCTTTAGGACAAAGAGATCGAAGACTATCTACTGGTGGAGTGGAAACACCCCCAGATAAATTAGTAGTCATGAGACTCTCTGAGTTTGAGCAGGGCAATCACTTTGAGGGTCAAACAGTATTCGCACTTTCCTGAACAAAGTTGAAGGACCATAAGATACATAAGTTCTTAAGAAAGGAAAGTAGTGCAAACTTTAGTATAAATAGAAGGGCTCTTCCCCAGTGGTTAAGAGGAGACAAGCAACGGAGAAGAGACCTTAACAATATAACAAGTTATTAAGAAATCTTCTAAAGTTTGAGAAAAACTTTAACTTACTTTACTGAGCCTTCCTGACATATCTCCGTACCCTCAAACCACGGCCTAGATAGCTCAATACCTCTCCAAGTTAACTACCCCGTAATAGTCACCCACCCAAGCAGCGCTGTTGCTTTCCTCAATAATCCCGTCCACCATTGCCCAAGTCCAATCAACTGCATTTCTTCTGTTGTTCCTGGAGGCATCCGAGTACACCCATCACATACCAGGTCTCATGCTGAATTCCTCAACAAACCGGTAATGAATGGCTCGTCCCTCAGCGTTGTCCGCCACAATGAAGAGTTCCAGTTTCGCCACAATCTCGGTGGCTGGGTCATTATTGTTCGCGATCAAGTACCCATCGGGCTTCCATCAGTCTTGAATCATACCGGACGACAGGTACTTGGGTAGGTCCTTATTAATCACAGCACCTCTGAACACCCGCCTTTGGAGGTACTGCCATTCAATTGTTATTGTAACGCACCCACTTTCAGTCAATATACATTGGGTAGGTGTAATCAATGGTAGTTGGACAATCGATCGCAACATGTCATTGATGGCCACTTGGATAGTCTTGAGTGGTCCCGACTCCCCATTCAGTAGGTCCAGGCCAAACCAAATAGTAGGCAGGAAAACACTCTTGAAGAGCTGCATGCATTCCTATGCTCCAATCCCTGCCCCTGAACCAAATCGCCTTCCCAGCGTGTTGATCCTTCTCCTAACCTCCAAAATTCTTCACACCCAGTAATCAATGTGGGATTTGTCGGTGTTCGAAGTGTTCAACAGTTATCCAAGTACTCGTATCTCCCGAACCGGTTTCAACGTCCAGCCATCGATCACCATGCTTTCTCACTCCCCTTTCCGGAATCCCATCCACTCTGTTTTCTTGGTCTCGAAGTCTATGCCCATACTTCTTGAAACCCTCCAGCAATCCAAAAATGATTCCTTAAGCAGATCCGTGGCGCTGGGTCTGTCATGTGTTGCAACCATGATGGTTCCATCATCAACGTAACTCGTAACCAATCTGCTGATCCAAGGGGAGTGTCTTAACCGTGGGGCGAACACGTTCTGAATGTATATACTGAACAAAAAGGGGGACAACGGGCTACCTTGGGGAACTCCCTTGTTGCAGTGGTACCTTTTACTGATCCGGCCATTGAACTTCAACCTCATGCCCCACTTCATCATCAGCCACTGGCACTATTCGATCAGCCCCTTGTGACAATCCTGGTATCCCAACATATCGAGCAGGAGGTCAGTATTGATATTGTCGAAACCACCAGCCACATCTGTAGTCATGACCACACAACCTCGGTCCTTGTAATATTCCAGAAAGTCCTTCAGCTGCCTGATACTGTCATGGCACGATCTTCTCTTCCTAGAACCGTACTGCGTGGGACCCATTGTGATTGACTATTTGAGTTTCTCTAAGATGATCCGGTCCACCACCTTGGCCACTGTCGGGAGTAGATGAATCATCCTCCAGGATGTGGCCACCGTATAAGTCACTTTCCCAGCTTTAGGTATTAAAACGGTGACAGCTTCTCCCTATCCAGGGTGGCCCATTCGTATCTACCGGTTTGTTTCCCTTGTCATGTGTTCCCCGTCCACCTGGAATCAACATCGTAAAAACCGGTATCCTACACTATCATTTCCCACAGCAGTGTTCGACGGTGAAGCTTTGAGGCCAAGTTCCACCTGATCTGAACTGGTCCACACGTCGACAATTTCTGGTTGTGTCTGGTTCAATTAATCAGACTTCAACTGCTCTGCCACGATATCGCTCATCCCCTGATGTGAACTGACACGGTTGCCATCGTTGTCCATCAGGTAAGGGATTGTTCTCCACTCCTCCAGATTCCTTACCATGCTGAAGATGGTTTTATCATGGGCCTTTTCCATACGAGTCGTAATATGGTGGTACCGGAGGTTCAAGATCGTGTTCTGGTATACCCCTCTGGCCAACCTCCAACTCTCTCTGCCATCCAGGCGTCTTCTGCTCCTGAACAAGCCCAAGTGCTTCGATATTTGTTCAATGTCATTGTTCCACCACCCACCTCTTCCACCCTTCCCAAACTTCACTCTAGGTAGTCCATTGACTATCCTCACCAATCTGTCCTATGTCCCGTCCTCCTTCGCAACATTTCTAATCTTCTTCTCCACATCCCTCCAGTTGACCTTCCTCCAAGCAATACCTGCAGGAACAGTGTTAACCGTCTCCATTCCTTTGAACCTGGTAATTTGATACATGTGCTTGGATGTGGATTTATCGCTGTACTAGTTAGTAACCAGGGTTGTTGTAAGCAACAAGTTGATTGTTGACACGTCTCTGAACGTCGGGTGGGTAGGCGCAAGAACGTGGTAGTTATTTTCCCCCGCTTATTTGTCCAGAGTTCATCCCATCTGGCTGTTTAGGTTACCGAAGTCCCACTTGGCGTTTTATGAATTAAAATCCCCCACCAGCGTATCATATCCAACCATCCCGTCCAAGCCTCCCTCATGGCTTGTGTTCTCTTTTTTCTTTTTTTAAATTATATGTTTATTGTGTCTACGGTACAAGAAATAGTATACATCTTATCGATATAGCCAAAACAAAACCGGAAATCAAATAACAATCCATAAAAGAAACAATCATCATGGCTTATGTTCTCTTTTTATTTTTTTTTATTTTTTTAAATCATATGCATTTGATTCGTTAAGGTACAATGACATCGTGCAGCTTATCGCTATGGCCAACAAAAACCGTATTCATCCTCACACCAGGAAACATCCAAACCCCCAAGTCCCTCTGGTATAAGACCAACCGCACATCTCGCCTATCGCCTAATCAAGTCCTGTGAACATACACGTACATACGGAGGAAGTAGAAAGGAAAAGAAACAAGCAGGAAGGAGAGGAGAACCCTTCGTGACATCTACAAAACCATAAGGTGAACAAAGGAAAGTATGGCCCCCTGACAAAGGAAAATATGTCTGATAAGTGACATCAATCAGCCAAAGCATAGGAAAGGAAAGTATGGGCCTGCTCAACGAAGCGATGCCGAGGAACAAAGCGGTGCCCATGGGCAGGATGGGAACGGAGGATGGAGAGGAGATCAAAGAGGGGTCCCCGATGGGAATGCCAAATGGCATTAGCAAGGGCCAAGGGGGTAGGTGTAACCGAAGGAGTGTTTTTATATAGCGACCGAGGGTCGACCACGGGGAGGGGGGCAGCAGTAGGGTGCCAGCCAGGGGTGGAAAGGTGCAGAAGGGTGCCAGCCAGAGGGGGGGGCAGTAAGGTGCCGGCTGGGGGGGGTGGAGTAGCTGTAACCGAGCAACGGGACGAAAGCTAGAGGAGGTGGACGTAGGCAGGGCTAGTCCAAACACGTGAGACGACCAACTAGAGTGACCGCGGCCGATGCTTTTCCGAATGCGAAATGCAGACGAGGTCGTGAAGTTACAAACCGAAGTGTTGCCCGACAGCGCCAGGTAAATGAGACAGAAAGGTACTTCGCAAAGGGCTTGGAAAGCTTGACGCCGACCGTGAACGAAGGGAACAGAATGCCAACCGTGCCAATCCTAAGCGAGGTGCAAAGGAAGTGCAGGGTAAGGGGGAGAACCAAACTTCATGAGCAAGTCAACGACGCACGAGAACAAAAACCCCGTGGAGGGAGGGGGGAGGGCTCCACAAGAGCGATGAGTGGAGATGGCATCACTCCCCTAGGCAGAAGCCATGAAGGGGGAGGAGAGGGGGGGTGGCAGAGTTGACAATGATTTCTCTAGGGTTGAGATTTCAATCGCCGGAGGTGTAGAGGAGATGGTTCATGATGGCTTGTGTTCTCGTGTTCGGCCATATATACCCACCCCCTATGCACCTCGAAAGACCCTCCGGTTCCACATAACCCACCCCGGCCGAACTGTTAGGCGGGAGCCTATCTCAAAGTCTTGCGAGATAACTCAGGCCGATAATCTTAATCGTAGACGGAGATTGTCTAGGAAGGCTCAATGATTCAAGAATAGAAGTTGGTAAAGTGATAACGATTTTTCTAGCGTAAAAACTTATATTGATAAGATCTCTTCTCCGTTGCTTGATGATGTTCTAATAGCTTGGGAGGCACCTCGATATTTATATGCCGCGTCTGGGTGGTCGCGGGCTACATCTTGTTCTCATACTAACTATGTACCTGCTAACAAACTCCAGCTTGTTCTAAAAAGTGCGAACACCATTTGACCCTGACAATT
>Ga0307509_10006972_pt1 | contig 14981 bp, 14 predicted proteins | sample 10_EM_MG_FD_202245 | JGI IMG/M metagenome (GOLD analysis project Ga0307509, IMG submission 202245) | Populus trichocarpa ectomycorrhiza microbial communities from riparian zone in the Pacific Northwest, United States - 10_EM | ecosystem: Host-associated > Plants > Roots > Unclassified | place... | reverse complement strand
TTGTTTTATTAGAAGGGGTTCTATCTTATAACCCCCCGGTTCGAAAAAGCGCGTTCCAGCCCTTCGATCATTTTTTGATCCAACCCCCCCCCCTTCGTTGCAACATTGCGGCCGTCCACCTCTAGGGCTGCCGTCTTACTGAGATTCGGACCCTTTGCCCTGGTATCCTTACTCACCCTGCCCGAGATGCCCGGGACGGTTGGGAACACTGTAGATGCGTGTGCTACGTCATAGGAAGAGCTTGCTTGATTCCCCGGCAGGATACCCGGTCCCCCGACATACTCATGAGGATGCTCGACCGAACCTCCTAGCGACGGAATCGGATCGCCCCTGAATGCCTGTGCTTCGGCATACTCTTCGCCGCTACCCTGCCACGGTGGAATAGTTGGCGGGGGGGTGGTACCTGTCTCCATAGGTGTGATATGGATAAGGTTTTCGTAGGACGGCAAGCGAGGGACGCTTATCAGCCATACGAAGAAAGGGGGGAGAAAAGCCCCAGGTTCCGAACTGGGGGGAGGTGAGGGGGTGAGAGAAAGGGGGAAGAAGAATGGAGAGGGGAGAAGAAGAAAAGGGAGAAAGGGAAGGACCAGGTGGAGAACGGGGGAGAGGGGAGGGGGTTAGGGGAAAAGTAAGAAGAAAAGAAAAAGGAGAAGAAGAAAAGGGAGAAAGGGAGAAAGGAACGACACAATGTAGAGAAGCAAACATAAGGAAGTCATCGGAGTGTGGGAATGCATACACGGCACCACGAATTGATTCCTACAACAGGAAGCAACACAACACAGGAGAGTGAGCTTCAGCCATAATTTTCTCGTTACTCAGGTTTGACCTCACCCCGCGCTGAAAGAAGCTTTTGGACCCCTGCGCTCCATCCTGCGGCTGGGCGGGACAGGCGTTCAGCCAGAATTATCCCGTGACTCAGGATCAACCTCCTCCTGCTCTAAGACTAATACTACCTGTAAATTTGAAAGTGTGAAAACCTCACACACCAACTACCTGCATGACTAGCCATAGAAATTCCAAAATTTCAAAATCATTTGCTCTCCTTGTTCAAGAGCACCAGCACCGGAGAAAGCTCTCAGATTCGCCGAGTCTGGGCCAGGGTGGGGTGGGTTCAAGCTTGTCGGGCGGCGGCATCTCCCAGCTATTGGAGCCTCCTTCCATCTCTCGTATCGTTGACCGCAGGGTTGTACGTTAGCTGGAGAGATCGCGGTGATGTGACGGCGAGTGAGGCTGCATGAATCGGGGAAGTCGTGACTGCGTCTTTGTTGTGTAAATAACCGGGGTTGATCTCCATCTCTCTCTCGATCAACCATCAGTTGTTTCAACAGCAGCCTGCAGGATATTGCCGAATGATATCTCTTGTAGATAGCTTTAGCCACCTTTCACCTTTGCCCTAGGGATTAAATAGCTCTTGTGCGGTAGAGAGAGTAGGCGGCTTAGGTGGCAGTATTCCTACTATTTAAGAGAGGTGGAACCTCCTCAATAGAGGAGAGAGAATCATGGGATTGATTTTCTTCAGCAATTAAAACCTGTTCCTTCAGTCTATTGAAATTTCCTGTATATTTCCTAGTATATTATATAACACTACCATGTATTTCTTTAATTAGTTTGTGTTTCGGCTATGCCTATCCACCGCTTACATTACTACAACTAAGATCTATATTATGGTGTTTTATTGTTTATTTCAGGGTTATATCTGGGAATTTAACATGTGGTTTCCTATCAGGTATTCAGGATTTTACGGTTGTTTATACATCTCTTATGCACCACTCTTGGTCATGATATTTCTAATAATCTCCTCCAACCATTATGGATTCATGCACAGTATTTGGGATTTACTTGGCAGTTTTCCAGGGTCAAACATGTTCGCTCTTATCTTTCTTACATTGTTTTCCCTATATTTTTCTCACATATATGGGTGCGCACTTTTGTATAAATATAGATGCTACTACCCACTTCACTTAGAAGAATAAGAACCAGAACTCCTACCAATCTGCTCTCATACTACACATTACTCCTTGCTTAGCGTGCCATACAACCCCCCTTGCACTTGCGTAGTATTATCCACATAGAATAGATTGTGCCTTTGATCTTCATATTTTGAACACAGTCTTCACAATTCACAATTCCTGTGCTAAGTGAAAGTTATCATCATTGATTTGAGCCTCTAATTTTCTATTGCTATGAACAATATCCCTCTAGCCCCGGCAGCAGGTCTCATATTAAGACCCGCAAAAACATTGCAGCCCTGTAAAACAACGTTACCAACTCAGGACTTAGCATTCCTCCCCCTTTGATCTTCCCTCTACTGAAGCTGTTGCGGCCACATATTCTACAATCTCAGGAAAGTGGCAAGTACAACACGCTACTGCGCTGTATGATGCTCTGTGAAAATCATGATTACAGGCTTATTGCCAACAATGCGTTTGGATACATCATAATAAATTGATTTTATGTATGGGTGAACCTTCTCAATGACAAGTTGACGGGAGGTTATGTAACAATCCTATCCTATGGTGGGTATTTATGCAACAGGTAACGAATTGCTTATGTCAGGATGTTGAACTATCTTATAGTTCTTGTTCAGGTTTAGACTATCTTATAGTCTTCATTTGTCTTTTAGACTATCTTATAGTCTATCACATCCTACTCTCTTCTCACTTGAGAGAGATATGTGGGAATGTCCTTGTCTTACAAGGTCGTGGTTTTTCTGACACCAAGAGCTGTTGTGGTTGCATACAAGCAAGAGGTAAAGAGTTTCTATTGAAAGTATAGTGTAAGAAAGTACTGAGATGGTTGCATAAAGAGTTCTAACTACTGTGACAGAATCCCTTTATATAGACTCTTCATGCCAACAACCCTAACCCTGATGACTCATAATTAGAGTCACACTGTCTTATGACTCATAACAAGTCATGCCCGAAATCCATCAGATTACTCCTATGAGTCACTGGGCAATATACCGTAAACCAATCAAAACTGATAAAACAAGTCAGGTGCTCAAACTGTGTCACCTGAGTGAAACTTGCGACTCATAATGTGAGTCACATGCGAAAGTTATTACATCATTATGACTCACAATTGTGAGTTATAGAAACCTCAACCAATTATAACATAACCATGATATGCAACTGTGAGTCATGTGAGAACTATGAGTCAACTCACTACATAGTGTAAAACGTAAACATACCTATAACTAATAAGTATTAGTCATGTGAAATCTGCTTTGCTTAGTCACGATCGGTGACAGGTTACTTCCTCCTGCAAAAGTTGCGTGAAGTTGGGAGTCTTAGCGAGTGCATCTAGTCCTGGCTGAATCCCAGGTGGGCAATCAGGGGGAATCTTTTTGGTCAGTTTGGCATCGCCCACAATGTGTGCAGCAGCTGAATATTAGTAAGAATCAAATAAACTACCGCATTAACTGGTTCTTTTCGCCTGCCACTAGTACGTTGAAATAAAGTAGTGGCTGAAGCAAAACCTTCAACAGTTAGAAAGAGTCCAAAACAAGTCTGATTTGGGCCATAAAAGGTTATGTGCAGGCGTTTTATTTGCGAATTTGAGACAGATTACAAAGAAACATTTATTTTGACATACTAGCGGCAGGCAAAAAAAAAAACCAGTTGATAGGGTGCCGTGAATGATAAGGCAGCGAGAAGTGTTACTGAGTCAGCATTGCTAGACACATTATTTTGGCTGTTCTAGTCAGGAATGGCTGAGGTAGGTGGGAGTTCCCACTGCCACATCATTCCCTGTACCCTATCAGCGAGTCTTGATAAGAATTGGAATTGCTTACCCAAGGCTCCACGGATGTTGTAATTTCCCTCATACTTCATGATTTCTTTTTTTGCATTCAAAATCGTAGCCTAAATACCAATTAGCAATAGTAGGAGAAATAGGCGGTGGGAACCCAACAATTAGGCCGGCAATTTCTCCTGATTTCTCAATAATCTCACGGCTCGTGTTTGTATAGAGCTCGAACCACTGTGCTTGGTACTTCTGTGCTTGAGCATAGGAATCGGCCTGAAACTGCTTCATCCGATTGTTATAGCGTTGAAACTACTTCGCTTCTTGCTGTTGGAGGAGCTCTAGTATTGACGGATGATGTTGCACCATGGGGTGAGGCTGGCTTGCATTTCCTCCCGCCTGAAAGCCAGGGATAGTGGCAATCTTACCGAAATCTAGGTGGAGAGATAGAGTCTGAGCATCGCCTGAAATACTCATATGCTCCGGTATCCCACCCCCATTGCCCGAGGCTGCAGGAGCGTGGAACATGGAGCCACCCCCGGTCGTATCAGGGATGAGCGGCGGAATCCAGGGCAGCGTCAGAATCCCGGGCAGGGGGGGAATGAAGGGAGCTGCGGACTAGTCTGATGCTCGGGCATCCCACCTGGGTTAACCGTCGGTTGATTAATTGAGGACATTGGGGGAAAATAAAGTCTTGGATAAAGGTTTGCAAATTAATTGTGGCGTGTGGTGGTGCGGTTTTTAGCAGAGTCCCTGTGGGCAAGATCGGCAGCTTATCAACCCAGGAGCAGTGGGCGCTAATGAGGAAATGCTGTCACGCTTGTTACTGCCTCTCCTCATTAAGTTAGCTCCCGCCAAATTATTGCCCCCGACAACAACACTTCCAAACACTATATCATCCACCAGAACCACCGTCCCATCATGCCTTATCTTCAACCAGATATTGAACATCCACCACATCCTCAAGATATCCAAGCACAGTGAATTCTAAGCAATGTGCCCAGTGCAGTCTCACACTCGTGCTTCCGCCCTTCCGGGGTGGTATCACCCAGGACGTTGCAGATAAAAGCTGTAAAACACCTCTCTCGTCGGCCGCACATGTTGGGAATGCGACTGCCATAAAGGTCCTTTTGAAACGGGGGGATTTCGATCCAAACAGTGCGAATCAAGCCGGTCGAACACATCTCTCCTGGGCTACGAGCCATTGGGAATGTGTGGGGATTTTCCTGAAATGATGGAATGTTACTCTCAACACTGTAGGTAGAGACGGTAGAACAGCTCTCTCGTGGGCAGCTGGATCGGGGAAAGAGGGTGCTATAGAGATGCTTTTGGCACGGGGGGGTGTCGCTCCTGACACTGCGGATAAAACCGGGCGAACCCCTCTCCTAGGCACCCGGCAATGATCATCGAGACTGTGTAAAGAAGCTTTTGGAACCAGGGGATGTCGCCCCCGACACTATGGATAGAGACGGTCGAACACCGCTCTCATGGGCAGCCAGAAAGGGGGATCGAGTCACCGTGGTGGTGCAATCGGAACGGGAGGATGTTACTCCCGACACTACAGATAAAGACAGCCGAACACCTCTCTCGTAGGCAGCCGAAAACGGGCATGAGGGCGGCGCGATGATTTTTTTAGAACGGGGAGGTGTTACTCCTGACACTGCAGATAAGGACGGTGGAACACCTCTCTTGTGGGTGGCCAGAATCGAGTGTGAGGGCATCGTGGAGATTCTTCTAGAACGGGAGGATGTTACCCCCACACTAAGGACAAAGACGGTCGAACTTCTCTCTCGTGGGCTGCCGAACAAGGACACTTTAGCATAGTTAACATGTTGCAAGACCGGTGTAGAATTAGCCAGAACATGGCGACAGCAGACCCCATCGGCCAAACATCCAATAGGCCGACTTCCGTAAAGCGACATCGCCGAGTTACAAAACGGCGACTCGAAAATCGGGGTCCAATTCCTCAGTCGGCGAGTAGTAATAGCTCAAGAGACCTTTCCCTAGCGTAGCCCTCCACCTCGTCTCAGTGCCATTCCAAAAAGCCACGGGAGTCCTAACGTTCACGAAAATACTCCCACCAGGCGAATCACACTTGCAGTCTTGCACTATCACACCACCACCAATTCGTGCTTCCCTCTCTCCTTGTATCACCCATCGCATCCCGGTTCTCCACCACCCTCAGTGTCAAATATTTTCTCACCCTTTCACCTTTAAGAACCAACGGTCTGGTGCTTATGTAATGCCGTGCCCCGCCCGGGGCCCCCCATTTCCCTTTCCCTCCCCCCAATTGAACACACTGCCACTCGGATCCCCTGTTTCATCTAACATTCTACTAGAATTTCCTTTGTATTAGAGACTTTGCGGTGGATGTATCCAGCATCCCTGTATGCCAAGAGCAGGGAATTTGCAGCTGGATGTGGGTTTGACTTTGAGGTGGATGTGGTTAAAAAATCAATAATGTCCGACCAAGGAATCAAGTAACGAAAAGTCAGAGTTGTGAAATCAACATAGCCCATCCTGCAGGTACTGGGGCTTTTGGAACTAAAGCTTCTTAGTATCAAGAATGAAAGCCTCTTGTATTCTAGGAAACACATAATTTTTTAAAAATGAAAGTGTTGGTGGTATTTGGATAGGTCAAAGTTGTTGAGGTCAAATTCGCTGAATTTGCTCTTGTCCCAGAGTCAAATCAAGGTCTGGATGATAGAATGCTTGGCATATGCGTGCCAAGCTATACGAAAAGACTCTGGATGTGTCTACCGCAAAGTCTCTATTATGCGAGTAAAGTAGATAACCCCTTGATCCCCTCTCGTTTACTTCCACAGGGTGTTAATTTAGTGCTAGTCATTTTTCCCCTTTCTCTTACCTCTTGTTTATTCTGCTCCTTGTCCCTACCCTTCGTATTTTGGGGGGAAAAATGGGAAATATCCTATTCTAGAGCTTGATGGCTTTCTATGCTTATTTTCTTTCTTTCCTTTTTAACATCTACCCTTCCCATTTCGAATTGACCTTCGCGGGCATTGCAGAATTTAGTACGGCTTGCACTTTACTATGATATATCTAGAATACTAAAAAATAATTGATTGAGTGTTGTTGCTAAGGGCAAAGATTAGGACAAAGGGAGAAGATTGAGTCATTAGGTCCGGGGATGCTTCAATTTATGCTGGGTTGTAGAATTTACGATTTCCCAAAAGAAAGAGGATAAGCGGTGTTGTATAATAATTACAAGTGACAGGCGGAGAAAGAAAAAAAAGAGAGAGAATTGACGAAGAGAGAAGAATAGAAAAAAAGAAGGTATTGATTATGGGCCACTGACTGCGACAGGAACTCCCCGCATTAATTTCCATTTCACACGCGTATCTGAACTCAGCTTCATATATCATAACCGTACATAACCTAAATACGGGAAAGTTTTGCTAGCGCCAACTCCGCATGTTTAATACAGTAATCATTTATGAAAATATGACAATAATGATATGGTTGAGAAGGACTCATGACCGCTGGAAAATAGAAGAGAAAAGTTAAAGAGGAAATAATCATGAAGCAGGGAGCTGCTGTTCAGGAAGGGTGGTCTCCGATGGTGAAGGGGGAAACCCACTGGATAGATTGAGAGGGGCTTGGAGGCAAGTCAGGCGGATCGGGTACTATAGCGGCTGCTCTCGGGCTTCGCCAACACCTACCGCGAGGGGAGGAGCCTGAGATTCGGAAATCAGACTTTTTTATTTTGACTGTGGCATTGGCTTTGAATTCTTGTGGTATTGTAATGGTTGAATGTTGTGGAGAATTCGGGTTAAGCCTGTTGTCTCAGGACTTATTCTCGCTGCGAGGACTGTACAGTACACGATAAAGAATGGTCTAGAGATTGTTGCCTAACTTATAGACATATTTTCAAACAAAAACACACATGCCAAGCCCACTTCCCCACAACCAATGATTGACCTACCGTAAAAACCTGAATAATTGAACCGTGTGCTATGAAGTCGAGAATTCCCTTCTCTGGAAAGGGGGCAAAAAACACAGTAAAAACACAGCCCCTTTCCCCCTTCCTAGACAGAAAAAAAAAAATTATTGACCTTAGTGAGCGAGGAACAACGGCATAGCACACAGTTCAATTATTCAAGTTTCTACGGTAATCCCAAATGTAGACAGACCTTAGTCTAATCCAAAGACATGACCTAAGTTAGTACCATAGCCGCATCTCAACACATCGTATACCCAATACTGATGAAACCGACAGTCATACCAGATTATAACGAAATTCTTTTTATAGGAACCCCTCTATCAAGCATATACTTCGTTGAAATTTATACCCATTCTTGGATTGAAAAACAAACACTTTTCAACTCGTGACATATCAGCCATCATGCTAGCCCTCGGGTTCACTATAATCACCACTCTACAAAGCGCCAGTACCGGAAAAGAGCTGTAACTTAAATTTCAATAGCGTACATAAGGTGTCGGTTTCCCGGAACATCCCAATGGCCAAGCTGATTTGGAATATTGGTGATTAGGAAAAACAGGAAAGAATGAAAAGCTGTAGGGGGTGTCCATAAAATCGTAGAAGACCAAACAGGCTGATTGGGCTACAAGGAGAGGGTGGAAGTTATGCTGATAATGAGATACAATGTGAAACTGTTGCGAAAGGGATACATGTATAGTACATGTGTATGGAGGGGTAATGTAGGGAAATCCCTCCTTCAGCCTACTCCAGGTCAGAGACCGTGATTGCCTGAGGCCGGAGGAGTGCTACCTTCCTCATATTCCCGGAGCAGGAAGCAATCATGAGAGGTGTTTGACCATCCCTGTCTGGCTTGTTGGGATTGGCTCCGGCCTGTGTGAGTAGCCTCACCATCTCCTCATCTCCATATCTGGAAGCATGCCAGAGTGATGTTTGACCAGAGAGTTCTTTTTGCTTGTCAGGATCCACCCCATCACATGCGAGTAGTAGCCTCACCGCCCCGTGGTTCCCTTGGATAACAGCACGCATAAGCGGCGTATACCCCATCCAATCTTGTTCATTGATACCACAGCCTTCCTTCTTTATCAACTCAGCTACTACACTATCAATTCCGAGATAGGATGCATAATGTAAACTGGTAAACCGACGGCGGGGGCCCCAAGAAACAAGCGGACATATCCTTTTGAAAGAGAGGGCAAAATATATATGGCTTTCTGATTGGTTTAATAGCTCAAGTGCAAGGGTTTTGGCCCGGTCTGAGAGTTCAATTTTTGCGTGGGCCCCCCAACATGAAGACGAATATTCGAGAAAGGGCATGTGTCCAAGGTTCCCAACATCGCTAGCCGGAAGCCGCTTGATCTGGTCAAAATTAAGATAAGCCAAGCAGGCTTCGCCGAGTACTTTATGGGTACCAGATAGGATCCCTGGACGGGAAAGGTACTGTTGAAGAGTGTCGTGGATTAGCCGGACTATCGATGTCTTTTTGTCAACCATGGCGAGCCCTAAGCAGGACCCGAGGACAGTATCTTGCGACCGTATTTTCTCAGAGTCTAGATCCGTCGCCTCCACATCTACTGCCAGAGCATGACAGAGTTCATCGATCCGCAACGGCCGTTCCGCATGAGATACCCACATAAGCACCTCCATGCCAAGTCTTGGCAGGTCACCCTTCTGTTCCTTTATCTGCTGCAGAGTTTGGTCGTACAGGCTGTCTAGGTCCACCCCAGTCGTAGTCACCTTTTGCAACATTTCCCTTTGCCTGGCTAATCTAGTCGTGCCCAAGATATCGTCAACTCTTACCGCAATACGTAGGGACCTTTTCAGAGTGTCAACCAGTGACCCAAATTTATAATAGGGTTACTCCTACTTACCCCTTGGAAGTCTTTTTCGACGTTCCTCCCAAGATATCGTCCGTTTTTTGTGCAATGGGTGAGAACCTTCATAGTGCGTTAGCTATGGACCCAAATTTATAATAGGGTTACTCCTACTTACCTCGAGGAAGGCTTTTTCAACATTCCTCCCAAGATATCGTCGGTTTTTGGCGCAATAGGTAGGGGGGACCTTTACAGTGTGTTAGCTAGTGACCCGAATTAATAATAGGGTTACTCCTACTCACATCTCCCAGGCTTTTTCTGATGTTCCTCCCAAGATATTGTCAATTTTTGGTGCTATGGGTGGGGGCCTTTGCAGAGTGTTAGCCAGTGACTCAAATTCGTGATAAGGTTACTCCTACTTACATCTCCGAAGCCTTTTCCGAGATTCCTCCCATAAAATCAGCGACCGGACCTTCCATCATCACGTCAGCATCTCGTGCATTATCACCCATCTTCCGGCCCATGTGTCTAGCGATATCTCCTTGGTCGACAAAAACGTTTATGCTACATGCGCCCCCCATGAGACGCTTCTGAATCTCCCAGCGAATATGCGGTCTCCCTGTCAGAAATAACCGCGTATTAGGTGCCTCTCGGATAATCCGCCCTAATGCATCAAGAAGATCTGATCGCTCCTGGGACAGCAGCTCATCCGCTGCATCGATACAGATGTACGTTCGTTCAATGGGGATAATTGTTTCGACGAATAATTTCACCATGTCTTCCAATTGGAGCCTGCTTCTGTGTCCCTGCCTATGCTCCTCAAATGCACTGCGAACTCCCTCCGGAATCCCTCCTGCTCCCATAGCAAATTGCTTAAGTAGACACCCTATGATGTTCACCGCCGATTGGTCTTTTTGCGCCAGGTAATCGCAATAGAAAAATAAAACCGCGACACCACTCCGGCGAGCTTGCTCCCAGAGAATGTCTATCATTAATGAACTTATTTAATTCTCTATCAGCATCTGCTATGGTTTCTGAGGAATACACCCTTACCTTATATATGTCTTGCCGACCCCTTGGTCCCCACAACAAAGAAGAGTGGGGTTCGCCGAGCTATTCTGACTCTTGCACCATGTCTTGAATTCCTTCCTCCGTAGGACCCAGTCTCCAACACCATCCAGTCGGCCACTACTCACATCTTGATGTCTTCTATAGGGCTCGAGTGGCGATAGCCATACCAGAATCCCCAAGAGTTCCTCATTTGCTCCTATATTGATAGTGATATCGTAGCTATTTGCTACATTCCCAATGTCCTGGTTTGAGTGACCATGAAAACAACGGGCCCTGCTGTGAGCATGAGCATTCGATATGCCATATTGCCAATAATCGCAGCGGCGACTCGATGCAATGCTCCCCATAGGTGATGTATTAGTAGTAGATAAGGTGCGGTAGCAGGTGGGATTGCCGTATAGCAGTATAGGAATATATTGAGGAATAAATGGGTATGAGCGGGACCAGGCTGGGGCTGCTTTCTTATAGTGGCGCTATCAAGTTGTCGTGTCAGATTGAAGTGCCAGCAAATAGTTCTCATGCCAAGGCAACCGAGTGACTCATCTTCCCAACTCAGTAAGCAGACTTCCGATGGAGAACCTTTTTATTTCCTAACCTATATATAACTCTATATCCCACCACCGATCACAAGAGCAGATGCAATGAGAGACCTTCTCAACTTGGCCACGTTTCGGATTTCCCTAGCTCGGATGGGTAGTTGTGCTAAATATAAATAACTCACCATTGTGACTGCTAATATATTTTTTTATTTCGGACTCGCCTAGATTGGATGGGTTGGATCTTGGGGTCAGTTTAGGGTTTGAGGTGGTTGACAGGTGGCGTATGCCCACTGCAGGTGGAAGGTTTGACAGCCAATACCAGGAGACCATTCCGCTAGCTCTCATATACTTGGATTGTCGGGGTTGCTTGTGGGAGCATGGCTTTTGAAATATTCACTTTTATTCAGACTTGGAAATATGATGGAAATCCGGGACGCCAATGGCCAAGTTCTCCAGACTACATAGGTGTGAATTTGATGGCGCAGGTTTAGCCTTAGTTACTTCAAGTACCAGTATTAGCCTCATAATTAGTTACGCACGCCCAGGATCTACAGGTGATTCAGGCTTTCTGGGGTAGGGTGCTACAGAAAGATGATTTAGACCCCCGTTCCGAGTGACTTCTTATGATCTTTTTCTTTACAGCTTAAACACAGCACCTTCTCTACCCCCCGGCCTCCCATAGCATCCCTTGACCGTTAAATTTTCCTGTGTCTGAATACCGATAGCCTAAAATTCCATTCTCCCGGAAAGGGGCGAAGAACACAGTCGAGCACAAGCCATTCAGGGCCAATATTTCTTGCGGTGACCCGCTTGACTGTAGCGGGGTTGGGCTTTGTACGGTACAATAGTTATACTAAGCCCCTCCCTCACCAAAGTAACTGACCGTTTAGCTTCATTCATCATAATAAGAGATGTGTCTCTATAGTCCTCCAATCCTACTGTCACACACACACTTCCCGTAGCCTTAATCGAAGGATAAACTTAACCCCACACTCGGATATCAAAAACCCCTTGCACAACTTGATATTCCATGCTATATCTTTTCCCAACCTGTAGATATCACATCGCAGTACATACAGTGGACAGACCGAACCCAGCTTCCGTTGGAAAAGTTTCCCAAAACCAAGCGTCCCGGCTCTGGTAAAAAATAAAAAAATAAAAAAGCACCCAAGCTAAGCTGGTGGTAGTCCGATTGCTGATGTCAACTTCAGTTTCAGTGCCTTTTCATCACACCGAGGGGTTTAATTCACGTTATACCCATCGCGGGTCCACACAGACCCATTGATCAAAGAGAGGGATTTAGCACACAATCAAGTTCATTAATTACAGACAAGCTCGACCAGACAAATTGACCTATGAGCTCAACCGATCCGAGCAGTAGCACCCCGGGTACACACTAGGCACTCATACTCGTATGATCCGTGTAACGGAATCGCATTTCGTCTACCCAGCAGGATCATCCTTCAGAGATTACCGAAAACCCAGTGTGTACAGTACCGTACATAGAAGCAAAATATTACGGGGAAAAAGACCTGCCTTGATACCCGATTTATGATGACTACCTCCACCGTCGAACAAGCGAGCGATCTAGAGCACATTACTCCACGCTGCCGGCAGGGCTTCATGATAGCCAAACCTCCCCAACTTTTCGATGAATACTCACATCACACGCTGCTGTATGGAACACAGAGACAGAGCAAATCCGGTTCTAGAGGTGGTTCTTCTCGTAATAGCCCTTAAAGTTTGGGCAAAAATTGTATGGACTTGGGGTCTCGGCACTTGTATAGAGAAAGGGCTTTTTGCTAAAATAATATAGATTATATTGCCTAAGACAAGAAGGTCACCTTCTATAATAGGGCCAGTGCACTAACTCTGGGTGGCACTCAGGCTCGGCCCCAAGCTACCGCCGCCATACACGCTCACGATATAAAAGAGATCAGCAAATCTCGAAGAATAAACAATTCCCTTCTATGCCTTCCTAAATGGTATATTTCCCACGCTGCCAAACATACCAAGGGTATCATGAGTCCTCCAACTTCCCAACACCCAACTGCATCCTCTGCAGTTTTAACATAGCAAATGCAACAATCCTATACACCACCGTGACCACCGCCAGCGCAATGATGTTCAATTTCGGATCCACATCGAGGCCATACAATTGTAATGCTTGCTTGCCCGTCTCGATCGGGCAATTCCCGCTGAGCAGGCGCTGAGATGGCGTACACGTGAAAGTGACGCCAGCAAGAGAGTACGGTGTCAGGCAGCGGGCAGCGTACTTCAACGGACTGAGGTAGTTGAAAGCTTCCAGGGGCGCCGGGATGTCGATACTCATTATGCCGCTCATGAAGACCGCTATGCACAGGACTGTGCTTGTCACGTTGACGCTGAAGCCCGTGTGGCGGAAGAGCGTGTTAAAAAAGATTCCCAGTGACTCGCCGCAGGATACGATGCAGAATGTGCTGTAGGTCATCACGTAGAACATCGTGATTGTGCGTGGGAGACCTACAGCAAACACAGTGAGGAGGGAGAAGAGATGGGCTGTTAGGATTGCGAAGGGAAGTTCGTTCGTCAGGTAGGCTAGGAAGAAGGCCGTCACGCCGTAAGCTCTATCATTGTGCTCTCTGTAGAAGACATCTCGTTCAAGAGGGTAGAGAGCGACATTTTGCAGCATTCCTATAATCGTGTTAGCTGGGATATTAAAATAACGATGAGATCCCTTACCGATAAAGTATAAAGGCATCATCTGTTGTATGAAACCAAGTCTGTTTTGGACACTAAAATAATCGTTCCCCAAGGGAGCAAAATATAATGCGACGACGATACCCAACCCAATGACCTGCATGACTCTGGCAATCACCAACATTGGCTGCCTTCTAAAATTCAGCATACCCCTACTCACCAATATGGGGTAAGCAGTCATGAATGACGCCCTCTCTCTCTTCATGCTGCCCAGCTCAGCCGGCAACACAATCTTTTTCTCTGATTCCTGGGAATCGAGTGCTTCCTTGTGGTCGAACCTATCAATCAGCCTTTCAACGATCTCTCGGGTAGCCGCTTCGCGGTCAGGCCGCTGAAGATCGACGGTGACAAGATCCATTGCAAAATCTGCAGGGTTCGTTGTGGCGGGGCATTCGTGAGATAGCGACGAGAAGTATGAAAGCATCTGGTTAGCACGGCCAGAGTATACAACATGCCCACCACGGGCAAGCAATATCACGTTGCCGAATTCTTTGAACAGATCCGAACGACCTTGGTGAATTGTCGAGATAATGGTTCGCCCTTCCTCGGCCAACCCTTTTAGTACCCTCAATATCGATGCGGCGGTAAAGGAGTCCAGACCCGAAGTCGGTTCATCTAGTAGCAGAATCCTGGGCTCCATCAAAATCTGCACAGCAATTGTAACCCTCCTCTTCTCACCGCCAGATATTCCCTTCAGAAACTCACTCCCAATGAGATTGTCCGCACAATCCCTCAATCCCATCTTCAAAATCACATCATCGGCACGTCGTTTCTTTTCCGACTTGCTCATCGATCTCGGGAGCCGGAGCTGAGCTGCGTAATGAAGTGTCTCCCGCACTGTCAAATATGGCAATAACGCGTCGTCATCTTGAGTGACATAGGAGCAGAGTGATTTGATCACCGTGTCTGAAGGCAAGGCACCATTGAAAAGCATTTTCCCGGAAGACCTGTAACGAGTTGAAACGGAGCTATGAAGCCGACGTGCCATAAGGTTAAGTAGTGAACTCTGGAAACCATTAGCTACCTGCCGCACTCATAGTAAACAGTGATAATACCTTGCCGCTCCCGGAAGGGCCCATTATGACGTTCAATCTACCAGGCTCAAAGCGAGTGCTA
>Ga0307509_10006971_pt1 | contig 14982 bp, 13 predicted proteins | sample 10_EM_MG_FD_202245 | JGI IMG/M metagenome (GOLD analysis project Ga0307509, IMG submission 202245) | Populus trichocarpa ectomycorrhiza microbial communities from riparian zone in the Pacific Northwest, United States - 10_EM | ecosystem: Host-associated > Plants > Roots > Unclassified | place... | reverse complement strand
AGCGGGACCAGCGCGAAGACGGCGAAGACCAGCATGAACGGCAGCGCGAACAGCCAGGCGGCCAGTCCCGTGCGGCGCCGTTCGGTCATCGGGCCGCCTCTGGGTCCGTGACCGGGCCCCACGTCCCGGCCGGCGCGGCGCTCGTCGGCCGGGACGTGTGCGGTGGTGGAAGCCATGGGATCAGTCCCCGGTTCCGATGGAGTCGGCGTCGCTCTGGAGGGTCTTGAGCGCCGAGGCGGGATCGGTGCCGTTCACGATCTTCTCCAGCTGGGTGTCGGCGGCGGCGCTGACCTGGGTCCAGGCGGTGTTGGCCGGCGGCGCCTTGGAGTCGGCGAGCTGCTTCCTGAAGACGGCGAGCTTCGGGTCGGCGGTCAGGCTCGGGTCGTCCCAGGCGGACTGGACGGAGGGCAGGTCACCGGTGGCCTTGTACCAGTCGGCCTGCACACTCGGCTGCGACAGGTACTGCACCAGCTTCCAGGCCGCGCCGCTGTTCGCGGACTTCTTGAAGACCACCAGGTTCCCGCCGCCGGTGAACGACGTGGAGCTCTTGTCCTTCGGGATCGTCATGATGCTGTACTTCTTGTCGAAGCCCGCGCCGCCCGCCGCTTCGACCGCGGAGATCTCGGCGGGACTGTCGATGAACACCGGCGTGGTGCCCTTGACGAACGCGGCCTCCTTGCCTCCGGCCGCCGTGGAGACCTTGGGGTCGGCGATGCCGTCGGTGAAGAAGCTCTGGTAGTACTTCAGCCCGGCCGCCATCTGCGGGGTGTCGAGCGTCCACTTGGTGCCGTCGGCGTTCATCAGCGACGCGCCGGCCGACCAGGCGAACGGCATGGCGAACTGGAAGGAGTCGGCACCGCTGGGTGCCAGGTTGACGCCCCACTTCGCGCCCGCCTTGGTCTGCATCGCCTTCGTCATGGCCTTGAACTCGGCGAAGGTCTTCGGCGGAGTCGCGTACCCGGCCTTCTTGGCCAGATCTGTGCGGTAGTAGATGACGCGGCTGTCCACGTACCAGGGCACCCCGAGCGTGGTGCCCTTCACCACGTTCGTCGACTTCGACCCCGCGAACATGTCACTGGTGTCGACGCCGCTCGGGACCGCCTGGAAGGCATTGGCGAAGTCGGGCATCCAGGTCGTGCCCATCATCGCGACGTCAGGTGTCGTGCCACCCGCGATCGCGGTCTGGTACTTGGAGTGCGCGTTGGGCCACGGGATCGCGGTGACCTCCACCTTCACCCCGGGATTCGCCTTCTCGAAGCCCTTGACCAGAGCGGGAAGCTTCTCGGCCTCGGCGCCCTGCGCCCACACGGTGATCGTGCCGGTGACCTTGCCGGCCGGCACGGAGGCGGTCGGCGTCGACGACGCGTCGTCGGTACCACTGCGCCCGCAGGCCGCCAGCACCAGCACGCCGGCCACGCACAGGGCGGCCGTGGAAGTCCTTCTCAGCACCATCGCTGATCCTTTCCTGGGAACCGGCGCTCTAAGCGCTTAGATTCTCGACGTGGGTGGAATCTAAGCGCTTAGAGACATGGCTGTAAAGGGTCCATGGCGATCACGTTACGAACGCGGTCCGGGGGTGAACGTGCGGGTTCGTCCTTGGGCGAACGTGCGGGTTCGTCCTTGGCGGCACCGGACGCGCGGGTCTCGCGAGCCGGGCGCCCCGCGTCTCGCGGGCCGGTCGCACCCGGGAGCGACCGACCCCCCCAGGCCCTGGAGCGCGGCCGCTACGGGTGTGAACTCACGGCTGCCGCGGGCGCGAACTCACGGCTGCCTCCCGTGCTGTCCGGTGTGAACTCACGGCTGTCACCGGTGTGAACTCACGGCTGTCACCGGTGTGAACTCGCGGCTGTCACCGGTGGGGACTCGCGGCTGTCACCGGTGGGGACTCATGGCTGTCACCGGTGTGAACTCACGGCTGAGAACAGCCGCAGCTCTCCCGCAGTGCCACCTGCACCGGCAGCCGGCGGGCGACCCGCGGCCCCTTCGGGTTGGCGATCCGGTCCACGAGTATGTCCACCACGGCCCGCCCCATCGCCTGCATCGGCTGACGCACCGTCGTGAGCGAGGGGCGTACGACCCGTCCCGCGACGATCCCGTCGAACCCGGTGACCGCCACCTGCTCCGGCACCCGCACGCGGTGGGCGGCCAGTGCCGCCATCACGTTCAGCGCCGCCTCGTCGGTGACGCACACGAACGCCTCCGGCAGACCGCCACCACCGGGTGCCAGCAGCTGGGCGACGGCATCACCGGTGTCCTGCGGATGCCCGGTGAACCTGGCCGGCGGCTTGCGCGGCACCCGGAGCCCGGCTCCGCGCAGCGCCGCCTGGAACCCTGCGAACCGCTCCCGCGCGTCGAACCTGCTCACCTCGCCGACGAACTGCAGCTCCCGCAGCCCGTGCCCGGCGATCAGATGCTCCGTGATCGCCCGCATACCGCCCCGGTCGTCGGCGCCGACCGTGCTCAGCCCGTCGAACCCGGGACTCTCCGACAGCGCCACCACCGGTATCCGCTGCGCGATCCGCTCCAGTACGTCGTCGGGCACCGTGCCCGGGAACACCGCGAGACCGTCGACGCGGCCGACGATGTCCGTGACCACCGTCGGGCTGTCCGCCCGGCTGCCCCCGCCGATCAGCAACGCGTAGCCCCGCTGCCAGCACTCCAGCTCCACGCCCCGCTGCACCTCGTCGACGTACAGCGGGAACCGGCGCAGATCCTCGTCGTCGTCCCGCACCACGGCGACGTCACCGCCGCGCGCTTTCCCTCTCACCGGCTCCAGGACGACCGGAACCTCGAAGGACTCCGGCAGGTAGAAGTCGAACGAATACAGTCCCAGCGCCCCGGTCCGCCCGTGCGCCAGCCCCCGCGCGCTCGCGCTCGGCACATAGTTCAGCGCCTCGGCCGCCGCCTCGACGATCCTCCGGGTCTCTTCCTTCACCTTGTGCGGTCGGCGAAAGGTCATCGACACGGTCGCGATGGACACACCGGCGCGTTCCGCCACGTCATAGACCGTTGCAGCCTTCGCCACGTCCCCGCCTCTCACCACTGCCCGACCACTGCCGGTCGCCATGTTAAGCGCTTAGACCGATTCCGCCGACGTTGCGGGGCGGTGCGGGCGCGCGCCCCGGGCCCGCCGCCGGGACGGCTGTGGGCAGTCGGTGCCGATATGCCAAGGACGTCGACTTCGCCCGTGCGGTCCGCGTATCCGTCGACAGGCCCAACTCCTCGGCGGGCGGCTGTACTTCACCCTGCCGAAGGGTGGCAGGACCCGTGTCTTCGTCGGTCGCCGCGGCGCCGGCCCAGTACTTCATGGAGATTCGCATAGCTCGATGAGGTCGTCCATGGCGCAGCCAGCCGCCGCCGGCTCGGCCCCCGACACGGAAGGCTCGGCGGACTGCGGCCAACGCGGGCCCGGATCAGAGGAGTTGACCGGCCGGCCGTGACCACCACCGACTCTCTCGACCGTGCCGTCGCGAACCCTATCGGCCCGATCGGCCCGATCACGGACCTTGTCACGGAAGTCGAGAACGAACTCGGCGCCGAGGCCATCCGGACCGTGGTCACCGCGGTCGCGGACGGCCGCGCGAAGCCGCGGAACCTGGCCAAGGGCCTGGTGACACGGCCCGCCGTCCCGACCGATGACCGATGACCGATGGCTGATGACTGATGACCGGTCCGGTGCCACGGCCCGTCGGCGACCTCCTGGTCTCGCTCCGCAAGGCCGACGCCTCAGCGATCCTGCCGCTGGCCTGCGCCGCAGCCATGCCGCCCTCGCCCGGACGGACTCACCTTGGCTCTTCCCCGGAGGTCAACCCGGTCGCCCGATCAGCTTCTGAGCCACGGGCGAACGACTCCGCGAACTCGGCATCCGGCTCGCCGAGACCCGCTCGACCGCCCTGTTCCAACTCACCACCGAGCTGCCCGCCGCGGTCCTCGCCCGCACCCTCGGCATCGACGTCACCGTTCGACCCGGGAGGAATAGTCGCTGGTCAGGCCGGAAACCACGGCCGGGGTCGAGTCGCGTCAAGATCTACGATGACCGCCATGGAACCCGTGCCCGTGCCCGTCCTCGTCCATCTGGACAGCCCTTTCATCAACTTCCGAGACTTCGACTTCGGCGAGAGCTCCCACGGCTACCGCTGGATCAACGCCAAGCGTTTCCAGTTGTCGTCCGCGGCACCGGACGACCGAGACGTGCTGGCCGCCTTGATCGCGCATCCTCAGTTTCGGGACACGTACGACGGAGCCGGCGTTCAAGACTGGCCACGGCACGGCCAGTGGTGGCTCGACCGCATCAGCCCTGACACCTACGAGACCGTCGACGCCAAGACGGCGGTCGATGTCGTCCACTCCTGGGCCGACAAGCACGGAGACGTCCCGGAATCACTCGCGTTCCGCCTGCGTCAGGAGATCTGCACCCCGATCCGCGAGGCGACCAGCAGACACCTGCTGGGGCAGCTTCCCGAGGACGCGTTCCACGACTACGGCCCCATCCACATCGACTACCGCGAACTCGTCCTCATCGACCGCCCGGCAGCGACACTCACCCTCCTCGTCGCGGCCGACGACTGACGCCGCCGTGGTCGACACCACCGTCGGCTTCTTCCGTTCGGCGAGGACCCGCAGCGCGAGCCGGAAGACCCAGGCTGCACGGCTGACCGCGCCGCCAGGCCCAGCCGCACTCGCCGTATATCCGATGACATTGAGTGTCATCACTAGGATGAGCGACATGGGTCGATGGATGCCGGACGCAGCGGGCCGACTGTCGCGGGCCGCGCTCGAGCTGTACGAGGAGCGCGGCTTCGAGGACACCACGGTCGCCGAGATCGCCGAACGGGCCGGTCTGACGAAGCGGACGTTCTTCCGTCACTTCCCCGACAAGCGCGAGGTGCTGTTCCCGCTCTCGGCCCGGATTCACGAGGTGATCGTCGACGCCATGGCCGCCGCGCCGGCCGGCCTCTCGCCGCTCGCCGTCGTTCTGGCGGGGTACGGCGCCGCCGTGGACATGGTGAACACGGGGCATGCGCAGGCCCGGCGTCGCCGAGCCGTCATCGTGGCCAACCCGGAGCTTCGGGAACGAGAGCTGACCAAGTTCGCCGCGACCAGCGCGGCCGTGACCGAGGCGTTGTGCGAGCGCGGAGTCGCGCCGCGGGTCGCCTTCCTGACCGCCGCCGCGGGTGCCGCCGCATGGAGGGACGCGCGCGAATGCTGGATCGAGGGTCCGGAGACACAGGACCTGCACGCCCTGCTGCGTGAATCCGTGGCGGAGCTCAGGGCTGCGGTTGCGGCCCCGCTCGCGCCGTAAGCCGCAGGTACAGCCACAACCACAGCTACTACAGCCGCAGCCGCGCCTCTCCTTGTCGCTCTCGTCATCCATGACACCTGGTGTCATCACTGTTACGATGACACCAGGTGTCATCACATGCCACGGGTTCGACCGAGAGGGTGCATCGCGCATGCCGGAAACCTTCGACGAGGCAACCACGCTCAAACGACGAACCTTCGTCGCGGCGTCGACAGCGGTGGCCGGCCTCCCCCTGCTGGCCTCGGATCGCCTGCCCGCATCCGCATCCGCATCCACACCCACGCCGACCGACCAGCTCTCCACCGTCCGCCTGACGGTCAACGGCGAGCAGCGCACCGCCCAGGTCGACAACCGCACCTCGCTCCTCGACCTCCTCCGCGAGCACCTGGACCTCCCCGGCACGAAGAAGGGCTGCGACCAGGGCGCCTGCGGAGCCTGCACGGTGCTCGTGGACGACCGGAGGGTGAACTCCTGCCTCATCCTCGCCGTGATGGCCCAGGACGCGCACGTCACCACGGTCGAGGGGCTGGCCCGAGGCGCGGGCGATCAACTGCACCCGCTGCAACAGGCGTTCATCGACCACGACGGTCTCCAGTGCGGCTACTGCACGCCGGGGCAGCTCATGTCGGGCGTCGCCTGTATCGCCGAGGGCCACACCGGCTCCCGGGCGGAGATCCGCGAGTGGATGAGCGGCAACCTCTGCCGGTGCGGGGCGTACACGAACATCGTCTCCGCCATCGAGCAGACGGCCAAGGAGGCCTGACCGCATGCATCCCTTCGTCTTCAGCCGGGTCTCCACCACCGCCGCCGCGCTCAACGCCGGTGCCGGCAACGGCCGTTACATCGCCGGCGGGACCACCCTGGTCGACCTCATGCGGGAGACCGTCGAGCGCCCCGCGCACGTGGTCGACATCAACGGGCTGCCGTACAAGGACATCACCGTCACCCGCGAAGGGCTGCACGTCGGTTCCCTGGTCCGGATGAGCGAGCTCGCCGCGCATCCGGAGGTGCGCGCCACGTACCCCGTCCTGTCGCAGGCCCTCGAACTCGGCGCCTCGGCCCAGCTGCGCAACATGGCCTCCATCGGGGGCAACATCATGCAGCGGCCCCGCTGTCCGTACTTCCGGGACGTCCACTCCGCGTGCAACCGCCGTGACCCGGGCTCGGGTTGCGACGCCCGGGACGGTGACAACCGTATGCAGGCGATCCTGGGGACGAGCACCCACTGCGTGGCAACTCACCCATCCGACCTGGCAGTTGCACTCGTGGCGCTGGACGCGGTCATCCAGGTACGGGGCCTGGACGGCACCCGCTCCATCCCGGTCCAGGACTTCTTCCTCCGCCCCGGAGACACCCCGCAGAAGGAACACTCGCTCAGGTCCGGCGAACTCATCACCTCCCTCGCCGTCCCCGCCGGAGCGCACACGCGCCGCTCGGGCTATCTGAAGGTCCGCGACCGGCAGTCGTACGAGTTCGCCCTCGCGTCCGCCGCGGTGGCGCTGGACATCAGGGGCGGCGTGGTGCGGGGCGCCAGGGTGGCCGTCGGCGGTGTGGCGACCGTGCCGTGGCGGCTGTCCAGGGTCGAGGAGGCGCTCGTCGGCAGGCGGCCGGGGCGCCGGACGTGGACGGATGCCGCGGCCCTCGCGGCCGAGGGCGCCGTACCGCTGTCCGAGAACGCCTTCAAGGTGAAGCTGGTCGAACGGACCGTGCGCCGCCAGCTCATGACGATCGGAGGACAGTGATGGCGACGACCGTCGTCGGGCAGCGGCTCTCCCGCGTCGACGCCCGCCGCAAGGTGACCGGCGCGGCCACCTACTCGGCCGAGCACCGCATCGAAGGTCTGCTGTACGGCGTGATCGTCAACGGCACGGTGGCCCGCGGCACGGTGAGCCGGATCTCGGTGGACGCGGCGCTCGGCCACCCGGGCGTCCTGCACGTCCTGACCGACTTCAGCGGCCTGCGACTCGCCCATCCCGTCGATCGCATCGCCTTCTACGGCCAGCCCATCGCCGTCGTCGTCGCGGCGACCCTGGAGGCGGCGACCCACGGCGCCTCGCTGGTCGAGGCGACGTACGAACGGCAGGACGCGGTAACCGACTTGGACGCCCCTGGCATCCCCTCGCAGTCACCCGCCGACGAGCCCGACTACAGCCGCGGCGACCCGGCGGGCGCGCTGGCCTCGGCGCAGGTGAAGGTGGACCTGGAACTCACCTCCGCCCGGGAGAACCACAACCCCATCGAACTGCCCTCGACCATCGCCCGCTGGCAGGGCGGACAGCTGACGCTCTGGGACAAGACCCAGTGGTCACAGGGCGCCGCGCGCACGGTGGCCGGCGCACTCGGCATCGCCGTCGGCGACGTCCGCGTGCACAACGAGTTCGTGGGCGGAGGCTTCGGCAGCGGCATCCAGACCTACGACCACGTCATGCTGGCCGCGTTCGCCGCGCGCGAGGTCGGCAGGCCCGTCAAGGTGGTGCTGACGAGGCGTCAGTTCTATTACGGCGCCGGGTTCCGCCCGGCCAGCCGGCACCGGATCTCCCTCGGCAGCAGCACGGCCGGGCGCGTCAACGCACTCGCCTACGACGTCCGGATCGAGAACGCGCGCTACCAGTCCTACACAGACGGCCTGACCGACCTCCCGCAGTTCCTCTACGGCGTCCCCAACACCCGTACCGCCTACCGGGTCACGCCCGTCGACGTCCACTCCCCGTGCTCCATGCGCGGCCCGGGCGTGGTGCTCGGCAACTTCGCCCTGGAAACCGCGATGGACCAGCTCGCGCACGAACTGGCCGTGGATCCGGTCGAGTTGAGACTGCGCAACGAGCCGACCCAGGACGAGGTCAACCACATCCCCTTCTCCACGCGTAAGTTGCGCGAGTGCTACGAGACCGGCGCCCGCCGCTTCGGCTGGTCCCGGCGGCACGCCGAGCCGGGCTCGCGCACGGACGGCGACCTGCTCATCGGCATGGGGATGGCCACCGCGAGCTACCACAACAACCGGCGTGACTGCAGCGCACGGGCCCGGATCCACGCCGACGGCACCGCCGAAGTCTTCGCGGCCTCCGCCGATATGGGCCCCGGCACCACCACCTCGGTCATGCAGGTCGCCGCGGACGCTCTAGGGCTGCCCGCCTCGGCGGTCACCTTCCGGCTGGGCGACTCCAGCTACCCCACCGCGCCCCTGCACGCGGCGGCCACCACCATGGCGAGCGTGGGCTCGGCCGCGCACACCACCTGCAACGCGCTGAAGGCGGAGTTCATCCGCCGGGCGGTGGCGGACCCGAACTCCCCGTTGCACGGCGCGAATCCGGCGGACGTGCAGGTGCGGGACGGCCGACTGGAGACATCCGGTGCCCGGGACAGCTACCGGGACATCCTGCGCCGCGCCGGTCTGCCCAGCCTCGACATCACCGGCAACTGGGGCCCGGGCGACGCCGATTCAAGGATCTCCTCCTACGGCTACGGAGCCGTCTTCGCCGAGGTCTCCGTCGATCCCCTGCTGGGCCTCGTGCGCGTACGGCGGATCTTCGCGGCGTACGACGTGGGGCGGGTGATCAGCCCCAAACTGGCCCACAGCCAGGCCATCGGCGGCATGGTCGGCGGCATCGGCATGGCCCTCCTCGAAGGCACCGTCACCGACCACCGCGACGGCCGCATCGTCAACGCGAGCCTCGCCGACTATCTGGTGCCGGTGAACGCGGACGTCCCCGACCTCGACGCCGCCTTCATCAACACCGAGGACCCGCAGGCCGATCCGATCGGCGTGAAGGGACTCGGCGAGATCACCATCGTCGGGGTGGCGCCCGCCATCGGCAACGCGGTGTTCAACGCGACGGGCAAACGCCTGACCGACCTGCCGATCCGTCCTGAGGCGCTGCTCTGACCCGGTCGCCGCAGGCCTGACACGAGCGTCTCGCGGGACCCCTCCCGGGAGTTGGGTGGACCATCACCGGCGTCCGACGACGATTGTCGTACGTCGAACTCGGGCCCATGGTGGCGCGTTCGGCTCAACGCTGGTGGGAGCGGGGATGGTTGTGATGGCGGGCCTGGAACTGGCCGAACTGATAGCCCGGTTGCGGGCGGAACTCACCGAGGCGATGCGGGTCGGCGAGAACGCCGGGCTGCGGTTCGAACTCGGGCCGGTCGAGCTGGAGTTGGCCCTCTCCGTGGGCAAGGAGGGCGGGGACGGAGGCAAGGTCAGGTTCTGGGTCGCGGAACTCGACGCCGACGGCAGGGCGTCCCGCACCTCCACCCAGCGGATCAAGCTGGTGCTGGACCCCGGCGGGCCGGCGTGCCGGAACGCAGACCGCTGATCTCCGGCGAGGAAGTCGACGGCGAGCGATGAGCGCGGGCGTATGAGTTCCGACAGCCTCGACCGGGCCCGGGTCGCCGAGTTGCTGGTGACCCACGCGGGCGGGCGGCGGCGCGGCTCGGGTTACCGGGTCACCGCGGACGCGGTGCTGACCGCCGCCCACGTACTGGAGGGCGCCGTATCCGTGCAGGCGCGGTTCGAGCCCGACCTGCCGGGGGAGTGGACCGCGGACACGGTGTCCTGGACCGTCGACGCGGCCTCGGGCATCGCCGTGGTGACGGAGAGCGGGGTCGTACGCGAAATGCCGGACGGCTCGCTGGAGTTCATCCACCGGACCTTCCAGGACCACCTTGCGGCCAAGGAGGTTGTCGAGGAGGACAACCTGCCGCTGTTGCTGGACAACGCCGACAAGCCGCACTGGCACGACGTGGTGGTCATGGCCGGCGCGCACGCCCGCCCGTCCGAACGGATCTGGCTGCTGCGGCAGTTGCTGGAACGTGCCCGAACCGAATCCGGCCACCGAGACGCCCTGAACCTGCTCGCCGCCGCCATTCTGGAGCAGACCGACGTCCTCCCGCAGCAGTCCGGGAGCTCACCGGATGTGCGCGAGCAGGTCAACCAGGCCATGGCCACGCTGATCCCGCCCCCCCCGACAGGCCCACCGCCGACCAACTCGCCGCGGCCGGTCCGTTCGTCCTCGGCCTGCTGCCCGACCCGAGCAACGTCAACGACGAACAGGCCGTGCTCGTGGTGCGCGCGGTGGCCCGGATCGCCGCTCGCTGGGAGGACTCGGCCGGCGCCGTCGCGAAGATCGTCCAGTACCTCGACGCGGGCTTCCGCTCCCAGGGCCGCATGATCAGCGAACTGCTGGAGCCGTGGGGCCGGCACGGAGACTACGAGGCGTACGCGCGTGACGTGCTCAGCGAGATCGACTTCAGCCGGTACGACGTCGACCTGCAGAACGGCCGCCGCATCGACCACATCGGACATCTGAAGACCATCGTCACCATGACGCTGCGCAACAGCGTCATGGATCTGAGCCCGCTCACCACCCTGCCCCGCCTGCGCCGCCTCACCCTGCGCGACAACGAGATGACCTCCCTGCACCCTCTCACCGGGGCCCGCTCGCTCCGGGTCCTCGTCCTGGACCGGTGCGCCAGGAGCGCCGGCGCCCTGCCCGTGGACCTGTCACCGCTGCGCGAGATGCGGCTCTCCCGGCTCGTCATCGCCGGCATCACCACCCGCGTGGACCTCGCCGGTCTGTCCGGCGTACGGCTGGACAGCCTGCGCCTGGAATCACGTCCGCGCGGCCCGGCCCGCCTCCCGGCCGGACTGCGGGTACGTCACCTGAGCCTGGTGTCCGGTGCGCGAAGGGTCCGCTTCGACGAGGTGGACGGCGTCCGCTCGGTCGTCCTCGACCGGTCGCCGGAAGCGGACCTGCGGGCCATGACCGCCGCCCTGCCGGACCTGCGCCGACTCGTCCTGCGCCAGGTCCCGCCGGGCACGTCCGTCCCCACGCTCCCCGGCATCCGGACCACGGTCTGCCCGGCCCGGCGCCCGCCGACGGGCTGAACCGATTTCGCCCTGGGTACGGATACCCCTTCAGTGACCGACGTGGATATATCCGGCCCACAGTGAGGGGCTGGCCGGATACCGGTCACGCAGGTCGCGTACGGCCCGGTGCAGGGCCCGGGCCGACAGCTCGGTGCGGGGTGGGGTGCTGCCGCCGTGGGTGAGGTCGGCGTAGGTCGCGCGGGTGATCTCCACCGAGGTGGTGTCGTTGACCGGCCAGAGGGTGCCGATGACGCGTCGGTATCCGGCGAGTTGGAAGGCCCCGGTGATGTGCAGTGCCTCGTCGGCGTTGTACGGGTGCGTGTTGGAGGTGCTGCACGCGGACAGGTAGGCGAGCTCCGCGTAGGGCAGCTCCATGGCGGAGAGCTGCTCCACGGTCAGCGGCCGGGTGACGTAGTCGTGGAGCAGCAGCATGCCCGCGGCGGGGTTCTCCCAGAACGTGAGGCCATGACAGGAGAGATGGGCGACGGGGTGGGCGGGCAGCGCGCGGACGACGCTCTCGTACGTGGCCTGCGCGCCGGACAGGACCAGGGAGTTCGGCAGCAGTTCCGCGAGCGCCGCGGCCTCCGCCGCCGCGCCCGGCAGCGAGGGGACGTTCTCCGCGTCGGGCACCGCCACGACCAGCGTGTGCGGGGCCGTACCGGCCGCCGGGGGACCGGACCGGCCGGCCAGGGCGCGCACGGTGGTGGTGTAGGAGGAGACGGCCCGGTCCATCACCGTCGCCTTCCCGGACTGCGCACCGCCGTCGTGACGGCCGGCCGCGTGGAGCGGGAAGTACGCCATCAGGCCGACCGGGCACCACCAGATGCGGGGCGGGGACTGCGTAGCGGAGGACGGGATGGTGAGGCCCAGCGCGTCGAGCACGGGTGAGGTGACTCGGTCCCACAGCCAGCGCAGGATCTCGTCCAGGTCCCGCTGGGCGTCCCGCCGGGTGAGCAGCGACGGGTCGTTCGGGGCGGCGAAGACGGCACCGCTCAGGCGCAGGAGCTGGGCGACGACGTCGGCCAGTGTCAGGCCGGTCAACGGGACCGTCAGGACGGGCTGTTCGGCGTCCGCCCGCAGAATGAGCGCGTCGCAACGGCGCGCGGAGACGTTCACGACCACCACGGGACCCTGCTCGGCGTGGCGGCGCAGCGCCTGGACGGAGGGCGCCCGCAGGAAGCCCGCCATGCCGTCGAGGCTCCGGATCCGGCCCATCAGGTCGGCCCAGTTCTCGTCGATCCCGCCGTTCCCGCCACGGGCACCGGCGTTGAGGGCGGTGCGCAGCCGCAGGAACTCGGCGTGGAGCTCGGGTGACCGGTGCCGCAGCAGCCTGAGGTCGCGGGCCTCCAGGGCCCGGCCGTGCAGGATTCCGCGCGACAACTCCAGGAGTTCCAGGGCCCGTTCCGGTCTGCCGAGCTCCAGTGCGGCGGCAGCGGCACCGTCAGGCAGTCCCTCGATCTGTCTGAGTTCGGTGATGTTGCCCCGGTAGGACAGCCAGTCCGGGGTGAGCTGCGGCAGCAGGGCGACCGCGGCCTCGTAGGCGGCGAGTGAGGCGTGCGGGTCGCCGAGGGCGGCCTCCATGGCGCCGAGGTGCTGGAAGCTCTTGATCCGCATGTTGGGCGGTCCGGCGGCGGACGCGGCCTCGGCGAAGACATGCCGTGCCTGCCGTTGCCACGCGGCCGTGTCGCCGCCGCCGTGCCTGGCCAGGTCGCGCAGGGTGACGCCCAGAAGCCACAGGCGATCGCCGCGTTCCCCGTGGTCGGGCGGCGTGGCAGCCGCCACGTGCTGGAACAGCCCCAGCGCCTCGTGCAGTGCCACGGCGTCCGCGCCGCGCACGTCCACGCTGGAGCGGTACAATAGGGTCTCCGCCAGGGCGAGTTGTGCCTGCGTGCGCCAGGGGCCGGGGTCGGGCGCTGCGGCCAGGGCCGTGCGGGCGGTCAGTTCCGCGTCCCTGAGCGCGAGCGGGTCGTCGGTCATGGTGTGCAGGGAAGCCAGCGACTGAATGAGGTCGATGAGAGTGCCGGCGTGCTCGTCGGCGGCCGACGGCGTCTCGATCGTCGCCCGCATCAGGTCGATGGCCCGATGCATCAGGTCGGGGTCCCTGCGGTCCTGGGCGAGCAGCCTGACGGCGGAGGCGAGACGGGTCCGACGCGTGGTGAACTCGGGATCGCGCCGCGGTGTGGCCGCGAGGCACTGTTCGCTCAGGTCGACCGCCTCGACCAGCAGTCGCGCGTCGGTCGTCGCGTCGTACAGTGCCTGCAGAGCGCGTACGAGATCGAACTGCGCCCCGGCACGGTCGGAGGTGCTGCCGGCCTCGGACAGCGCCTCGCGCGCGAGGCCGACGGCTTCCTGGAGCGGTTCGACCTGTGCGGTGGCGCCCGCGAGATGTCGCAGCGAGGTGATCAGGGCCGTCCGGAACATGGGGCGGAGCTCGTTACCGGGCGGGACGGTGGCGTAGCCCTCGCGTGCCACCTGGACGGCCTCGACGGGGGCCGCCCGGTCCCCGCTCCGCGCGAAGTGCTCACCGAGCTGGACCGCCAGGAAGAACTGGTTCACCTGACGCATGCTGTCGCCGTGCGGCGTCGCCGCCACGGCCTCGCGGAAGGCGAGCACCGACTCGGCCACGGGCTCGGGGGAGTCAGTGCCCTGTGCGACCGTCAACAGACGCTGCCCCAGGCTGTTGAAGACCCGCCAGCGGTCGTAGCGGCCCGGCGGCACCAGCGGAACGCAGCGATGCAACAGGGCGATCGAGGCCGCGAGATCCGCTTCCCGCGCCGTGCCGGTTCTGCGGTCGGCGCGGTCGGAGAGCAGTTCCGCGGCGGCGAGCAGCACTTCGAGGTCGTGCGGATCCTCGGCCGCCAGTTCGTGCAGCCCGGCCAGTACGTCGGACGGGTCGGTGCCCCGCCTCTCATGTACTTCCGCCAAGAAGAGCAGTCTGCGGCGCTTCCATTTGCTCATCGCTTCGTTGCTTCCTTCTGGTCCCCCGCGGCGCCCCGGCAGCACACGGGCGCCACACCGCAGACCACCGTAGCGGGATGCGCCGGATCCCGGGGCCCCGTAGAGTCCCCAACTCCGGCAACACGCAAAGAACATGGCGATCGCGAAGGCAGGGGGCCTCTCGGTGGACGAACTCGCGGAACGGCTCGGTCGCGTGTGCACACTCATGGGTGCGGGCGAGCTGGAGGAGGCGGCGCGTGCGGCGGGCGCGGCGGAACTCGTCGCGGCTGTGCTCGCGGCGCTGCGCGGAGACGAACCCATGGCACGCTCCGCGCTGGAGCGCCGGCTGGACACCCTGGACGACCGGATGGCCGCGGCCGGCTTCGGCATCGTGACCAGGGGGACGAAGGGCGTGCCGACCCTCCCGGGGAACAGCCCCGGCCATCCGGTGGTGCACCGGTGGACCTGCCCCGCCGCCCACCCCTGCGAGCTGTTGGCGAGCGCGGAGTCGTACCCGGAGGCCCCCGTGTGCGCGATGACGGGCCGTCCCTTCGTCTATGACCGGGTCCGGCAGTGACCACCTTCCTGTCCGCCCTCGCCGGCAAGGTCGCCGACAAGTGGCTCGCCCTGCTCGTCCTGCCCGGGGTGGGCTACCTCGCCGCTGTGGCCGCCGCCGTCGTACTGGGCCACACGCACGCCCTGGACCTGGCTGAACTCCGGTCCGCCGTCGACCGGTTGGCCGCCCACCCAGGAGCCTCCAACGCCGGTGCGATCCTCCTCGTGGCGGCCGGTGTGCTGGCGGCGGCCACGCTGGCCGGACTGTGCGCGAGAGCGTCGGCCGTCGTCGTGGAGCGCCTGTGGACCAGCCGGGGCGACC
>Ga0307509_10006970_pt1 | contig 14982 bp, 26 predicted proteins | sample 10_EM_MG_FD_202245 | JGI IMG/M metagenome (GOLD analysis project Ga0307509, IMG submission 202245) | Populus trichocarpa ectomycorrhiza microbial communities from riparian zone in the Pacific Northwest, United States - 10_EM | ecosystem: Host-associated > Plants > Roots > Unclassified | place... | reverse complement strand
CTTCTTGGCCCTTACGCTCGGCGCAGGGACCGCACTTTGGCAATCCGCAGCAGCCGCTCTACTTCGAGTCGCTTGCATGGCTCAAGGACCGCATCGAGGGCCGCCGGATCAAGTGCCAGCTCCTCGGGCGCGACCAGTACAAGCGTGTTGTGGCCCTTCCGCTCCTCCCACGTCGCGGCTGGATGTGGTCGAAACGAGTTGGACCCACGCGGAATCTCCCGCTCGAGATGATCCGGGAAGGGTGGGGCATCGTATATACGAAAGCCGGAGCTGAGTACGGGGATTGGGACCAGGAAACGTACTTGTCTGCGCAGGCCGAGGCACAGTGCGTTTCTTTTTCTTTCCTTTTCTCGGGCTCTTCTTGGGTTCCACTTACTGTGCGTGGGTCAGGGCTGCGCGGCGAGGTATATGGCACGGTGGCACGAACATCGAGACGCCCGCAGAGTATAAGAAGCGAATTCGCATGGGAGAGCGAAAGGTAGAAGAGGACGTGGAACCGGAGGACCTCGAGCCCGAAGTTGAAAAAGTGGGCTTCTGGAGCAGGATTTTCGGGAGAATGAAGAGGGATGGCAAAACTTCAATTTGACTCCGACTCTTAACAATATTTGTACTACCCTCATCATCTGCAAGGCCAAGGCGGGCATATTACAGCTCGTATGAGCAGTGCAGTTTGCCGGTATAGCTGGAGGCCAGATCGGGCATACTGCACAAAAATTTACTCATCGCGACTGGACATTGGCAGCGCAGCGCAGTCTGGCGAGAAAACGATGTACTACATCGAGAAAATTCAGGTTTGAAAGGAAAAGAGTATAACTGATGCTCACCCTCTGTTGGAGTGCGCGGGATTAAAGCACGAGAAGTGACTGAGCGAAGAAGCGAGAAAGTTTTCTGGGGAAACAGGAGGGTAACAAAGACGATGTCAAATGCTGATGTCAGCAGCAGCGGTCGCGGGCCGGGCCAGCGCTCGACGTGCACCGTGACAAGTCGCACACATGTCTAGCACGAGTCTAGCCCTTGAGAAACACGCGTCATAACAAATGAAGCAACATATTGCGGTCACCCTGACGCTCTTTTTCTCCTTACGCCATGCCTACATCACAGCCCGATTTCGCTACTGAACTCAAGTCCAAGCTCGAGGCACTCTCGACGGCTCCATCACCGGGTACAGCCTCCGATGAGGATGCTTGCGGCAAGGAACCAGATGAGGAAGATCCCCTGCCTTTGGGATTCAAAGTGACCGGATATCGCCTGCTCAACGTAGTAGTAATCGCTGGCTTTGGGATCTTCGAGGCCGTACGTGGCTACTGCGGACAGCCCTTGACACCAACAACGCTGGAATTGGTAGGAGGCACGCTTTTAACCCTGATGTACGCATTGTTCAGTCTTCATGGAAATCGTGATACCGGTTCGAGCTGATCGTCTATGGTGGGCGTAGACTGTACGGGCTTGGAATATTGGAAGCAAAGCGCCCGCGGATATGGCCACGGTTCTTCCAAATCGACTTAGCCCCTGCCATTTTACGATTTAGGATTCAATTACAAGCTCTTTCAAAGTACAAAGTTAATCTCCGTGAGATCATCGCAACTTTCATCGGTGAGTGGCCACGGCACCGTGATTCGACGAGCCCGAAGGGGTCGACGGTGCTGACAATTTCCATGATGTCAGGATATCAGATATTCAACTGCTTTTTCGCGGGCTTCTGGTCTGTCATCTGGAACGAAGTGATGAACCTGATGAGACCAGAAGACCAAAAGATGAAACAGATTGACATCATGTATGTAGGTGTCATGGAGACGATATTTTGTGTAGGACTATTTGTATGGTTGCCCCTTGGCCTTCTATGTGTGGTGGCACTATATATTGAGCATTGGTTTGGTATATATTGCAGGCGACGACGTTCACGACTTCTTCAATCACCTATAGGGAATGTTTCTTGAGCCTGGCTCGTGGTTCCCTACCACTAATAGTCGTTCCTCTACCAGTACCATAGCTCACTCAATATACTATGTCTCCCAGTCCCTGGGGATCTACTTGATCCGGAACGGATGCGCACGCGCCAAGCAACGTAATGTTGGGCAGATAGATGCCAGCTTCCCATGTCGCCATTGGATCCAGGCTATTATAAATGAGTGGATGAGTCAAGTCGGTTGTGGAGCAAGGAAATAACACTTCAATTGGCGATACCATGGAAAACTTGTGGCTAGGATGGGCATGTCCAAAACAATACTATACGAGCTATATCGTTCGACATTACCATATATACGGTAGCGAGGGTAGCAACACGATTCTTCCCAATACGCAGTGCAAAAAAAGTTCACACTGGCAGCGAAATGGAGAAAGAGAAGGGCTGTCAGTGGCTGGCCTACTAGGAGGCTATGGGCACGTCAAAAATAGGTGCACTCTTTCTGCAATGCAGGGTCCGGTGTCTAGCCCGATAGTTCAGAGATGAAAAAGGGTAATGCCATAACTCAATGGGCCAACGACAAATGCCGTGCAGCAGAGAACGGCGAGTATCATGCAAGCAGGAACAAGGGTGGGGTCGAGATTGAACGATAACAAGGGGAGGAAGACGACGAGAGAGTGGAAACGGGGTGGGGAAAACAGTTGGCGGTTGTCCCTTGAGACCCAGAACAAATGGGTAAAGAAAAGTGTAACAAAGGAAGGGTATGAGAGCTAGAGACGCCACGTACAGTAAACACGACCAATCATGAAGGAAACGGGCGTGGCGTCTTGCAGAGAGGAGGGTCCGACATAGTCAAGCACGAGAAAGGGCTCGAGGTGGTTATCGAGGAGGAGAGGGTCGGCGCGTTGTTGGACGACGAGCGGGAGAAGATAGACGCACAAGGGGGAGGCGATAGGCGCACGTACTAAAGGCAGCAGATAACCGTCGAGGCTCAGATCTGTGGCCCAGGCGCTCCAAAGGGCTCACTCCGGTCGCAGTGAGCAAGCCAGCCTTCTTACACGGGTTGATATCACGTACGAGCAATTGATCTAGAAGGCCGTACATGGGGCCGATAGCACTAGCTTGACGGTCCACGCCCGCCGCTTGGTGTCCGTTGCGTGGCTCTCTCTTCATCTCCCGACTCCAGGCTCGACAGATAGAGGAATGGAACCGAGCAGCCAAGGCATTGTAACCAAATCATCTCGGCGAGCTCAAGTACGGCGAGTCCGGGAATCTCGAGGTCACATTCTGAGACTTTGACACCTTGTAAATCCCGGCATCGACAATCGTGTTATTTTCAGCCCAAATTATAAAGCGGGATAGTTATCCTTGAAGGCATGGTGGTGAGGAGGCAGAGGAGAAACGGGTGAAACGCCGCGAAAGGAGTGTGTCCAGACATCGGACCAAATGAAAAGGCCTGCAGGACAGTGGTGACGAGACTGTAGGGGAATGAGCGGACCATGGGGGCGCAAAAGGCTGACGGGACTTGCACTGGTAGGTGGTAGTTGTTCGACAATGAACGACTGAGGTAAGAAAGGATGGGCAATGAGCTTGGTATCGCGGTGCGTACCCCATGATTTCTCCCCTCTTGCTCCTCTTTTCGCCACCCTCCAGTGCAGCGATTGCGTCTCTTGATTTAGCAACACCAATCCCGACGGGCAGTGCACCTTGTTTGTGATACTTGGAAGGTGAAGTAGCTTCTGTTGAAGCGCCGAGTGAAGAAATTAATAACCTTGTTAATAACTGAAGGTGATGAAAATGCCATTTACGATATGTGAGAATGCTGTCTTGTCCATAACGACACAACTTACCGGTGGTGGATGGTTGTTTCATTTTCTGGTGTATGCCGAGTCAATAGACTGATTTTCAAGATGAGGCCGATTAGGCCTTGATGCAAGCTTGATGAGGAGGAAATCGAACATGTCCGATAACGGTCTGCCCCAAAACAGGAAGCGGGGGCACGAGTCGGCAGGCTCGGCACTAGCGCTCTTGATGATGACAAGCTTTGTTGCCAGGTGCCAAGCTCATCGGATATATACTTGACACATGGTAGGTCTGTCTGGTGCCCACTCAAAAATTTCCGTTCCTGGCATCATTGGCACCCTCACGCCATGTTTTAACTGTACACTGCGTCTTGCCGATGCGTTTCAACGAAGATGGGCGAGGATCTATATATATGCCTTCACAGCTAGAAGGAGCGACATTATCCTAAGCCCCACTTCTCCACATACACCCCCCTCTGCCTGCTTCTCGGCATGGTCAACTTCCGCGACCCCGCTGTGGTCGTGCAGGATTCCCGTGTGTACACTTTTGCGATAACACCCTGCTACTTCAGGTTTACAAACATTTTACATCCTCCTTTGACAGTGGCGATGACCAAACTGTGGCATGCAGTGGGCGGTCTCTACATGTGAGTTTACCAGACCACACCGGCCTCTTCAGCTCAGTGGTCACAGTACGACTTACAACCCGACCCTTGCCCCTAGCTGGGAATACTTCATTACTCTCGAATATGAGTGGGGCACCATTCGGGGACATCATCGCTACCGGTGGACGATATGGGTCTGTATAAATATCCACTTTACTTTAGTTCAAACTGCCACATTTGGAACTGATTTGCCCATTCGGTGTTTAACAGATTTACTCGCTTGCACGAGTGGCCGCCCTCGTTTCCGTAGTATTCATTCTTTTCCTTTTGAACAATACCGCCCCAATCAATTGTCAGGTGGGTACCATGTCCGCACCCTGGCTACCTTGCGTTGGGCTCTGACGGCCCAGTGCCCACAACCTCAAGGTCGCCATCTCGGTTGAATCTGTAAGCACCGGTGCCCCTTAACGTGCTCTCATTCTCGAGGAGGGAATACGGATACCTAACAGTATTGTTAACGTTTTGCTAGGCATTTGCCTTTTTGACTTTGTCCGCCTCTTCACTATTGATAGTTCTTCGTGTGTACGTCCTCTCCAACGTTTCCACGATGCACCAATCTCCCCAAAGCTGCCGTTCATTTAAGTCGTTAGCATTGCGATTTGGAACAGAAATAAGGTCGCCACGGTTATAGCAATAAGCTTGTGGGGAATCAATGTTGCATTCTTCATCGAACGTAGGTTACTTCTCTCCGCTCCTCCAAGCCATCGGGAACTCAATTCCCCGCCGATGCGGTTGTCTCAGTAATCGCGCGTGTGAGTATTGAATTGCCATCATTTTGATTCATATTCATACCTTGTCCATAGCTCCGTGCTGTACGCATGCCTATACAACATGCCTGCGTAACTCCCAACATCGAGAGCAGTGCACTCAAACTCATTGCCACGTCCGTTACGGATATCGCCCTACTTCTCGTCATGCTTGTTGGCCTTTTTCGCCTGCGCAATCACGACGGAGGCATGATTGGTATGGCCCAACTCCTCTGGAGACAGGTGCGATGGCAATTTTTGCTAGCCAGGCTTCCTTTGATCCATTGCTACGTATCCATCCCACAAGGGTGTTATTTGGCTCATGCTTGCTATCGTGGCCGAGGTTCCACCAGTGGTAAGTATACCAATTTTCCCATCCCTCTCCTTTTCGTTCACCTCCTTTTCATGTTCCAGGTATTCATTATTCTAGATTTTAATGGTATTTTTCGCCCGGTTCCTGCCGAACTTGAACATCTACTGAGTCCTATATTCTCATTCTCTGCGGAATATTTGGGGATATCAGCTCCATTTGCCACGGTATCTTTAAGTTCGTCAGTACTTGGATAGCCTTCTTACTGCTTTGTTCAATGCAGATGTTCCAATTTCCGGCTTATATCACGATGACGATTGCTGCAACCCGGATGCACCGCTCTCTAGTAGATTTTGCGTCCAGTCCCACTACCAAGTGCGAGGTTCTCTAATGCTGTGCATTTCCAGCTCACCATAGACGATGTAATTTTAGCGCACACGAGAATCTGCAGGACTGTGGCTCTCTGGTCCCGTACACCAAGCAGGCTAACGCTTCGTCAATGACGACAAATCGGACGGAAGTTGCAGTGCACATTGTCTCAGAGCAGCACGGGACGACACTACAGACTGTGGGGGATGATAACTCGTGCACAAGCACGAACAGGTCGAGCCATGATGACAGTATGGGACGCTGTGTGTAAAGTGGAACGCATCGGTTTTGGAAAGTACTGCTTTAAAGTACAAGTTAAAGTAATCATTTTGAATTTCTCACCAGTGTCACCACGAGATAAGCTTGATCAAATATTGCACTCAAGAACACGAAAAGATGATAGAAGAACTCGAACCCGAGAACATATCTACGATCATCGTAGAAACTACGCAGTCACTGCTGTCCTCATTGTGACTGCTGTTACTAAAACCTGTGCTGTCGTTAATGCGTCCATAATTACGACCAACGATAAAGGAGAAGAAAATAAAGAAAGGGGAAGTGTCGAGGAAATAGCGATTGTCCTGGCATGCACCGAGCCCTAGCCTAATCTCGGATAGGAGTCCGTAGCCTTCTGGTCCTACAGACTGAGCAGATTGATGCTTCGTCAATTCAGACGGATAGGACAGAAGTAGCAGTGCATGTTGTTTCCGAGCAGCATGGGACTACATTAACGACCATGGGTGGTGATGCTGGTGATGACTTGTACGTTGACGTTCAAGTTGACACAGACGAGATGCATGGCCCGACAAGCCCTAATAGATTGTGGCACGATGTTGCCAACACAATGATTCACCGTTTGTCCGTCGTTCCACTTATTGGCGAGGATGCCACAAGGTAAACGTGTATCTTATCGTTGTAAAAGTTCCTCTACCACCTTCGTGGTTCATCCCGTGCTTCCCATATCTTCAGAGAATAAAACTCGAATGTGGACAAGGGCTTTTCCCGCATAGTTTTTGTCTATATTCGTGTATCGTCCATCAGCGCTCGCCTCATACCTTTTTTTCCGGGGGGAGGTTTTCGCTTTGCAACTCCCCCAGTGAATGTGGGAATAACCTTCCTGTTTTGACATTTGTGTGCCCGTGATCCTCCCAGAGGACCCAGAGTGGTGCAGTACGTCTCTAGCCCCACCAGCATAACGTGCATCGTTAGTCCTCTGGTTCTTCTCGACTCTGCAACCGCACTTGGTGTGTCTTCCGTCCATCGCCGCTTCTTCAAGCGCATCAAGGGCGCGGAGTGGACTTCGCCTGCCCTGCTGGAGCGGAAGGGATGGATCACGGGCATCGTGACCAGGTGCGTGTCCATTAGAAGGCGATTCCTTCCCCCACCTGTTCCTGAACAAAGCACTGGCGCGCAATTACGCATAGAGTGGGTGATGCGGACAACTTCCATCTCTAGGCATACCCCAGGTTTTGGCTGGCGAGGACCATTCAAATTTCGACATGTACCTACCAACCAAAAAGGTGCGAAAACACCAAATGAAGTTGCCGCTGCTGGCGTTCTGACGTCTCCAAATCCAAACACAAAAAATCCGTCGCCTTTCCGTGTCCAACTCACTAACACTGCCGCTTACGACTCAATAATAATGCGTCGCAGAATTACTTAAAAGCACGATCCCCATCCGCATGGCGGCCGTGGTTTCCCCAGAGGTGAGTAATTGTGAACCATTGGGAGACCCACATCTCACTTCAAAACCCTTCGCAACCCTTACGCTCGGTCCAGGGACCGCCGCCGCAGCCACCCACTACTTCGAATCACTCGCACGGCTCAAGGGCCACATCGAGGGCCGCCGGATCAAGTGCCAGCTCCTCCGGCGCGACCTGTACAAGCGTGTTGTGGCCCTTCCGCTCCTCCTACGCCGCAGCTGAACGTGGTCGAAACGAGTAGGACCCACACGGAATCTCTCGCTCGGGATGATCCGGGAAGGGTGGGGCGTCGTATATGTGAAAACCGGAGCTGAGTACGGGGATTGGGATCTGGAAACGTACTTGGCTGCGCAGGCTGAGGCTACAGTGTGTTTCTTTTTCTTTCCTTTTCTCGAGCTCTTCTCGGGTTCTACTTACTGTGCGCGGGTCAGGGCTGCGCGGCGAGGGATATGGCACGGTGGCACGGACATTGAGACCCCCGCAAGTATAAGAAGCGAGTTCGCATGGGAGAGCGAAGGGTATGGAAGTGTGGATGACCTCGAGCCCGAAGTTGAAAAAGTAAGCTTCTGGAGCAGGATTTTTGGGAGAATGAAGAGGGATGGCAAAACTTCACTTTGACTCCGACCCTTAAGAATATTTGTACCACCCTCATCATCTGCAAGGCCAAGGCGAGCATATTACAGCTCGTGTCAGCAATGCAGTTTGCCAGTATAGCTGGAGGCTAGATCGGGCATACTCCACAAAAATTTCACGCGACTGGACATTGGAAGCGCAGCGCAGCCCCGTATGGCGAGAACACGATGTACTACGTCGAGAAATACAGCTTTGAAAGGAAAAGAGTGTAGCTAATGCTCACTCTCTGTTACATCGCGCGTGAGTGAAGCACGAGAAGTGACTGAGCTCCGGATGCCAACTAACTTACGAAGAACACTTGAATGAAGAAGCGAGACCGTTTATTTGAGGACGGTGTGAAATGCTGATGTCAGCAGCAGCGGTCGCGCGCCGGGCCAGCGCTCGACGTCGACGTTCACATGGTGTCTTGATAACACTGCACGAGTCTAGCCCTTGAGAAACACGCATCATAGCAAATGAAGCAACATATTGCGGTCACCCTGGCGCCCTTTTCTCTCCTTACTCCATCATGCGACTCATGCCTACATCACTCCCCGATTTCCCTACTGAACTCAAGGCACTCTCAGCTTCTCCATTACCACTGACAGGTTTTCCCGATTATGATTGCTGCGGCAAAGATGGGGAAGATCCCCCGCCTTTGAGATTCAAAGTGACCGGATATCGCCTGCTCAATATAGCAGTAGTCGTTGGCTTCGGAATCTTCAAGGGCTTCCGTGCCTACTGCGGACAGCCTTTGACACCAACAATGCTGGAATTGGCAGGGGGCACACTTTTAACCCTGATGTACGCTTTGTTCAGTCTTCATGGCAATTTCGGTTCGAGCTGATCGTTCATGATGGGCCTAGACTGTTCGGGCTTGGGTTGTTGAAAGCAAAGCGCCCGCGGATGTGGTCAGGGTTCTTCCATATCGACTTGGCCCCTGCCATTTTGCGATTTGGGATTCAATTACGAGCTCTTTCGAAGTGCAAAATTAATCTCCTTGAGATCACGTTTTTCATCGGTGAGTGTCCATGGCACCGTGATACTACGAGCCCGAAGGGGAGGACGGTACTGACAATCTCCATGATGCCAGTATATCAGATATTCATTTGCTTTTTCTCGGGCTTCTGTTCTGTCATCTGGAACGAAGTGATGAACCTAATGAGACCAGAAGACCAAAAGATGAAGCAAATTGACATCATGTATGTAGGCGTCATGGAGACGATATTTTGTGAAGGACTATTTGTATGGTTGCCCCTTGGCCTTCTATGTGTGGTGGCACTATATGTTGAGCGTTGGTTTGGTATATATCGTAGGCGACGTTCACAGCTTCTTCCATCACCTGTAGGGAATGTTGCTTGAGCCTAGCTCATAGCCCCTACTACTAATGGTCGTTCCTCTCCTAGTACCGTCGCTCGTTCAATATACTGTGTCTCCCCGTCCCTGAGGGTCTGCTTGATCCAGAACGGATGGGCGCGCACTAAGCAACGTGATGTTGGTCAGATGCCAGCTTCCCATGTCGCCACTGGATGAAGGCTATTATAAACGAGTGAATGAGTTAAGCCAGTTGGAACAGGGCAATAACACTTCAATTGGCGATACCATCCAACTGGCTAACACGGGCGTCACCAAAACAACACTATACGAGCTATATTGTACGACATTACCATATATACAGTAGCGAGGTCAACAACACGATTCTTCACAACACGTGGTTTGCAAAAGGCTACTAGACAGAACATATAGATGGTAAGGCGGCTGCTCTGTAACGAGCAGTCCGGTAAATCAGTTGCCCCCAGCGCCGCCAGTGTCATCGGGCTGCCCGAGAAGATACAGATTCTAAGAAGGCATGCCGAAGAGCTGTATAAAAAGTGAGGGTGCTCAGAACAAGAACGAGAGATGTGCAAGATAAGGGAACGGGGACACACGCACCACTTCGATCTCCTTGACACTTAGCCCCATAACATGCTACGGGACAGGGTCACCGCCTTGAAGTTCGATGGGTACACGTCGGAACCTATCAATAAAAATCAAAAAGGGGGATAAATGCGCACCCGTCTTAACATCCTGAAATCGTAGCATGCGTTCCTCGATCGTATTCCCCATGACGAAACGCTTCACGAACACATCCGTTTCTTGCCCGAGACGATGGATGCAAAAATACGCCTGCGACTCGGCCCTACAATCCCATGAGATCCATGCTATGATTATGATTAGAAAGGTTTCGATGAAAAAAAACACGAGAGTTCGCCACGCACTTGATGACGCGATTGACGGTTGTGGGGTTCAACCCGACGCCACCGCACTTGATGTTGATCAGGACCATTCTGGGCACGCCCATCTTGCGGAACGCGACTAGCGCCACCTCGCGCGTCGCTCCGCATCTTCCCGTCGTACCGCAAATTCTAGATCCCGAACCGCGCCAACAGCGTCTGCAACAAATCTAGCATCGATGTCCCCGTTCCGCACTGTCACTATTGCCACATCCGAAGACTGAAGGAGATAAATAAGGCGGAAGGGCATGCATGGGAGTATGCTTTCGTCTTGTCGCTACCATTTTCGGCGAGCTGAAGCTGCTCGATCAGCGCGACCATCTTCGCGCTCGACTCCAATTCATCGTCGCCTCGACGCCAGGTCGCCATCGTCTGCTGGCTGGGTTTCTTGACGGCTCCTGAAGCTACGGACGGCTTGCCCTTCTGCAGTGATGACGAAGGGAGTTTGCACTTCCCGAACTTCGGTTCGCTGGTCTCGCTATCGGAGGTACTGGGGGTATCTAAGGTCCGGGGCTTCTCGTGCGATGAAAGTGGAGTTTGGGACTCCACCTTGGGGACCTTGTACGAGAATCTTACAAATGCAGAGACCTCTACCTTGGTTTTCCCTACTGGCCTCCTCCTGAGCCCTCGTGTATGTATATGAGGCAAAAATCTCGAACGTACCTTCTTTCTTTGACCGAGCCAGGATCTGAGAAAAATATGGCATCTGACTCCTCGTCCGAGCTTAGTTCAACTATTTCCACAGGCGGAGGGGGCAGGGGGCGGGGTGGAGGAGCCGTATCTATCATGAATATGATCTTGGCTTCGAGCATCCGTACGGTGGCATGCTGATGAGCCGATCGGTCGGCGAGCACTGATGGCCTGCAGCTATCGCGCCTTCTTTCCTCATGATGACCCACTTAATTACGGGCTAAACACGATGACGAGGAGTAATGTCGGTGATGTGGTGAAGACGACGGGTTCCTCGATGTGAGCGATTGACGCCGCGGACGAGGAGTAAGCGGCCGTGATCGAAGGGATCCGTAAAAATGAGAGCGACAGGATGGTGGTATGAGCGGGAAGAGCGATCGCTGGAAGGTATTCTTCCGCATCTTGGAGGCGATTTAGGGCGAGTGGGAGTAGGAGACATCGCGGGTGCTGTAACAGAGATGAGAGCTTTGGCTCTGAGAAAAACCGAAAGGTCGCGTACAGTCCATTAGCCGCCACAAATGTTATCCCTTGTTCTCCAACTCGCGGTAGAGAGGATGGGGCGGCAAAGTAGAGAAGGAGATTGTCTGGGCGGGCGAGCACTAGTGGTTGAGGATTCAATGCACCGGAAGTACACCAACTGTACGGACCAAGCTGAACGGCCAACGGACACACCCGAGTTTACCGCAGTTTTACTGCTCGGAGACGCGACACGCGACGCGTGCTTTACGTAACGTTGTTGATTTCCAAGTTACCACGGATGACGTCGACGACGACGGTAGTGTGTATGGCCATATACTTTAGTCGTTTAGGCCCACCGTGTGGTAAATTTAAGGGCTGGAAATCACAAGCACCGTCATTAGCCGCATGGGCAGGAACGCCTCCTACTACAGTACTACTTGGATAAAAGAATGTTCATCTTGGGCTTGCCGAGGCCACGGTGATTCTGATCCATAGTAGACTGTGTTAGAGAGGGCGGTCGAGTTCACCAGGTCACCCACGCATAGGGAATACTCTGATCATCCGAAAATTTTCGTTTATTACTTATGGGCCATCGACATGGTGCTGTAAAAGTTCGTTGTAGGTCTGTAGACGCATTCAAGCCGTCGAACCAGGTAATTCTTAAAGAAGCTCTCCCCTCCCATGGCCCCGCGTGAAATCATCAGTCTGTCAGGGCCATAGATCATTTGAGGAGTGTATACAAGAGTGGGGTGTCAGGCAAACTTGCAGTACATGACACGATCGACACCAAGTGAGGGCTATTCAGCATCTGGCCCATGGTTCGTGTCTGGAAGCCGACAATTGGGTGAGGTTGTAATAATGTAAGAACTGCTTGGTACATGCCTTCGGACGCCCACAATCAGATTCACAAATCCAGGGTAGCCTGTAGGTGACCCTAGCTTGCTGTCCAAATTAACCTAAAAACAGTTACAACAAGAAATAAATAAAGCAGAGAATGTGAGTAAGAACAGTCTATCCCCATAGAAGTCCAGGCTTCGTCAGAAACCAGACACAGAGGGACGATGTCCCTGTGTGCGAGCAAGGTGACTTTTACTCTTCTGCCGACAGATCGCACCCACTGGTACGCACCCCCTGGGTCGCATATACCTGCAGAAATGTCGCTGTTGCTGTCAACGTGATGGGCCTGGCCCGCAAAGCTCATTCGTTCCCGTTCCGAACCAAACATGACCAAACATCATAAAAAAACTGCGTGCTCAGCCCAATCATGTACCGCACCCCACCGCAGCGTCCTACTATTTTACATATTAATCCTCTTTCCCAGCATTAACTTACTGTAGCCGGTTGTGTTGACCATTGAATCTCCGAATGGCAGACCATGAAATAATCAGCACCTATACAGTACCAGGCGCTTTAGTAGCGTTTGGTTCCTTCGGTACCTTACTTTATTCCGCGTTTTCTTGACCTTCTTATCTCTTATTCATGTATATAACCCCCCTATGATGATTCACTTCGCATCCTTGTCGAAATGAGATCTTCTCCGCTTCCCTGGCTCCTGTCTGACAGCTCTATAAGGTACAAGCTGGTTGGACTCGAGAATTGACGTATTCTCTCTTTCCCTCCAGGCCTTCGCCCTTGATTACTATATCTCACTCTGCCGCCGTCTCGTCCTAAGCATGACCGACGTCATCGCCCTCGCTCGCGAACTGCTCTGCTCAACGGCCCGGTGGAAGACATGCTCTGGTTCGACGACGACTTCGTTTCGAGCAATCACATTACGTACAGTGTTGACGGCCCGGGATCTGCACGATATCGATGAGGCTGTGCAACTGACCCTTGACCTTCACTATCGCCCCCACCGTGCACCATTCTCTTGCCATCAGTTCCCCGCAACTACCTTATCCCCCTCTTCAAGGTCCCATTACTTCCCTAGCCGTGATATGGCCCACCGATCGGAATCTGCCCGCCTTCAAGCCCTTTTCGAACCTGCCTTGCAGGCGTACGAGGAAAGGCTGGGCGTCTCTTTGCCGCGACATCCGCTTGCCATCAACCTCCGAAGTTGTGATACTGTCGAGGCCATTACTAGCCTTTTGCAAGATCAAGCACAGGCATTCAGTGATCTTCAAGGAAGTAATAAAATCATGGTGTCCATCGAGAGGGCTGTGTCAATCGTATCCAAAATTTCATCCGTTGCCCCTCTTGCTGACGCCTGTGGCCTGGTACGCCAGAAGGGGCTCACGGCGTGTCTTACATCTCTAACTTTAATTTACAGGCATTCCCACCTGCGAAGGTGATACAGGCTTGTCTCGCTATCCTACTCGACGTACGTGCCGTTCTCCAGTTCACATGTAGCTGGCCTTGTGACGTCCGTGTGATTCAGTCGGCCAAGGGCATAATATCCAACTGCGACGCACTCGTCGACTTGCTCGAGTCGATCGAACACTTCCTAAACCGGCTCAATATCTACACACGAATCCCTCCTACACCCACAATGGATGAGATAGTGGTCAAAGTTCTGGTGGAGATCATCTCCATGCTCGCTCTGGTGACAGAAGAACTCAAGCAGCGACGATCAAGTGAGTCTGATCTCACCGATGTTTTACCTTGCTCAACACAACGCAGTCAAATACGTAAATAAATTCTTCAAGGAGAAGGACATTGAGGCAGTGCTGGAGCGGCTTGACAGACTGATGCAAGATGAGGCCCGGACTACTGCAGCTCATACTCTTGCTATTGTCCACGGACTCGTAAAGAATATGAGGGACTTCATGAATTGTGAGCAACGAACTCTGATTGCGATCGCCGTATTGAATACCTTCCTCTCTAGATGGGAAAGCATCCATAGATGGTGTCCGCGACGATCTCAGTACGTTTTGTTTATGACAACGAACTAGGTCCGTGGTTCACTGAGCGCTAGGAATCCTCCATCAAATGGCAAGTGACATGAATAAATCGAAGCGTAGGTTATCTCCCATCAGCAAAAGTGCAAAAAGTAGGTAAGGGGCTTCCAAGGCAAAGATGGCCCCTTCCAAGGCAAAGTTATGACTATACAGGGTGTGGGTTGACCTATACAAGGGCTTACAAGGCCTCAACTACACTACCTCCATTTGAAACTTTTGCTGATACCTGATGTCCCTATTGCTGCCTGAAGGTGCTGAGGTTGCCTGGCAGGTGACTGGTTGCTAGGAAATATCTGAAGTTGGCTCTCTCCCCCTGATCCGTGGAAGAATCACAACATTGGCTGCAGATCATGGCACAGTGAGACTGGGACATGGTTCCTTAACAGCTGCATGCTCTTGGAATGGAAAGCGTCTGGTCTGAGTTCACTACTTTGGATACATGGGAAATGTCAGTTTACTGTTCAGCGCTTGCTCTTTTGCAAACTTGATGCGTTTTTCCTTTCTTAGCGGGTGCTGGCAAGAGTGTACTTTGGTTCATTGACCCTCCTGCGTT
>Ga0307509_10006969_pt1 | contig 14986 bp, 14 predicted proteins | sample 10_EM_MG_FD_202245 | JGI IMG/M metagenome (GOLD analysis project Ga0307509, IMG submission 202245) | Populus trichocarpa ectomycorrhiza microbial communities from riparian zone in the Pacific Northwest, United States - 10_EM | ecosystem: Host-associated > Plants > Roots > Unclassified | place... | reverse complement strand
CCCCATGGGCCTTTAGAAAAGGACGGAAAAATGAGAGGCATGGGGGGTATAGGGGGAGATGGTATTACCAGGTGATACAGGGAGATATGTATGTAATACATGAGGGAGAATATTTTTTGCTGATGCTTGGGCCAGTGAGTCCCAATGGATATTATCTCTACGGTGGGCATGACGGTCGGCCACCAACATGCTACCGCTAGGAAAGGGCTTTCGCTCATGCAGATGTAGTTGGAGAGACATCACCGGAAGCACTTCCTATTTGTGGAGATAGTTAATATCCGAGCGGTCCGACTGCCTCCGAGTGTTAGCCCACTCTAGGTGGGTGAGTTGGACTGCCCTGAGCTGAGGAGGGTGCTCGCGAAAGGTCACAATGGTTGACGGGTGTCCTCTGACTTTACATGATTCTACTTAACTAAACCGAGAGACACCCTATTCTGATAACCAACGATCCTCGAGAGAACTTATTGAGCGAAGCTTTCAGGCTTAACGATATTAAGTTTTACCTCTCGATTCTACTTTGAATTATCTTTATCTTTATTTTGATCCTTACTTCTATTTTGAGTCTTCGGTGCGGTCGCAATCTTAGGATCCGTCTTCCTACAGAGTGCCCCCGTTACAGAAAGTGAGGGGGAGGACCGGATCGTGCACTATACGACAAGGTGTTGTGAAATATAGGGGCAGGAAAATAGAGGGCGCAGAGCGTGCTCTCCCTTCGTCGGAACCAACCCCTTTTATTGATATCTTCTCACAACCCTAACCCTGGAGCCTCATCATCTCACATTACATACTTCTATGACTCATAGTGAGTCATAGCGTGAAATCCATCAGCTGACTCTCATGAGTCACCGCCCAATATACTGTTAACAAATCAAAACTCATAAAGCAAATCATATGCTCGAATGAGTCACATGGGTAAAACCACTAACTCATAATGTGAGTCATGTGCGAAAGTCATTATATCATATGACGTTACAATCGAGAGTCATAAATAAAATATAAAATAAAAACATTAACTAATCATAATATGACGATGACTCGCAAGTGCGTAGACATGTGAGAACTATGAGTCAAATAACGTCATAGTGTAAAATCCAACATCCCTTAAGACTAATAAATGTTCGTTATGTGAAATCTGCCTTACTTAGTCACAATTTGTGACACCCACTATCGATTATGACAGCCTTGAGCTACCTGACCCTACCCAATCTCTACAAATCAATACAAGCTACGCCTTGTTCACCGATTTTAGCATTGAATCAAACCACGCCAGGTATCACTCAGGCGAAGCTCAGACCTCTCCCACCCTAACCAGCAGTGATTCTCTCAATCTCTACCACGCTGAATACTTTATGGACAAGATTACCAGCAATATAGTAACCCGCTCCCAGAAGCGCAAGGCCTCTTCTTCCTCGCCGGCTACATCCAGCGCACCGAGCACCAATAGCAGAATACTGATTGCAAACTCTTGTGTTGATAGTAGAACTCTCCCAATCTCTAGTGAAATGGAACAACAACACTCAGAAATGAGATGTATGTCATGCACTGAGGATGGGTGTGAAATACATAAGAATGAAAAAGAAGGTGCAGGCTACTGGCCAAAGGACCCTGAGCTCCGGAAGCAGAGTAAGAAGACGCAGAGAAAAGAGCAGGATAGAACTTCAACATCAAATACGGCCCTTGATGAAGGCCAGGCCTTGATCCCCGATATACCATACCTCTCTGAGACCCTCCCACCCTTCCGCATAAACTATACTATCCTAGTCACACCGCCCCCTGGCCTCTCCAGCCTTCTGCCCCCTCTACAGCCATGCAGGCTATTACTCCGATAAGGCTACCAATACCAACCAATTCCTAAGCACTCTCCACTCCCGCCTTATGGGTATCCTTGCCCTAAGACTCAGAGAGGCCCTCGAAACCGATGCCCTCTATACCAGAGTCAAGCAAACTGACAATAAATTGCACTATTCCATCCGCGATGGCCTTCTACTGGCCCAGAACACGAATGAGTATGAAAAGCATTATATACAGGTGGGACCTCTGGAGAAGGGAGTATTCCTGGGGGATTTCATCCTCATGACTGTCCATGAAGGCCTCAGATATTTCTCAGCCTACAAATGCTACTCCTATGCAGCTTGCTTCTTCTGATGGCCACAGATGCGCCAGGACTTTGTCCTATACTGCCCGTCATGCAATAAGTGCCAAATTAATAACAATTCCACTACCCTACCCTATAGACGATCCCTTACCCTCCCTGAGCCCAACAAAGTGTATCAATCACTATCCACAGACTTCACAGGCCCTTTCAACAAATCCGATGGCTATACATCTATTATGATCATTATGGACTGCTTTACCTCCTACACATATCTCAAACCCCACAAGAACGCAGCTACCTCTGAGAAAATCTTGAAAAAGCTCAACAGTACTGTCTTTGACGACCATGGCCTCCCTCTCAGCATTGTCCTTGACCTGGAGTCTCGCTTTACCTCTAAGTTTTGGTCACAAATGATGAAGCCCCTTGGTATACAGGTCTGGATGGCAACCCAATACCACTACCAAACAAATGGCCAGGTTGAGTGAAGGATTCGCACCCTCAAACAGCTAATGAGGAATTTCCTTAACCGCAGACAGAACAACTAGTCTTGTTCCCTCCCAGCTTTTGCAGCAGCAATAAACGGCGCCTCTCATGAAACCCTAGGTGTCTCGCCATTGTAACATGTGTACATGTTGCGGTAACGGTACACAGGAGCCGGCAGTGCAGGATCTCCTATGTTTAGTTGATTTATATTTGGTTTATTTGATTTGATTTCAGCTCCGCCAGTGTCTCTGAGTCAGATAGGTTATGCTATCATATTGCTATGTTTAGTTTGTTTTATTTGGAAGTTTATATTTAGGATTCCAGATATGGAATGGTTATGTAACACTGGCGAAAGGCTGAGCACTGTTTGTTTGTTTCTTTCTTTGGTCTTGCAGGATTACCGGATTCCGGTATGTGTGCAGCTACTGGTAATGATCGTGATTGCAGGATGGCTATCGCTCTTGGGTTTTGTATTTAAACCAGTCTCCTGGCTTGCAGGAGACAGCAGACTTCGACAGACCTTCAGTCTAAGAATACACTTGGTTGAACGGCAATCCCTGAGTTCTATTTGTCCTTCAACTACTATCTCTTACCTCTGGTCCCTTGAAGCCTCCCTTAGCACCAGTGCTAGCAGGTCTATCGCCAGTCCTATTGTATTTTCGTTAGACAGGAATAAACCTGTTGCAGCCACATCATGCCCTCTATCGACGCCCCTGGAAGATATTCAGGCCTGTCCCGAGATCCGCCAGCAAGGTACCAGCCGTGAACGATATCCTAAACCCCCATGGAGCAATGAGAATTGAAGTAGACATGTCCAGCAACCATGCTACCTTCCGCCAGACTGTCTAAGCTGACAAACCCCTAACGGAACCCTTCAAGAATAACAGCAGAGTTCTTGTTAGAGGCCACCCTTATATCTCGTCCCCTGGACGATCCAAGAAGCTAGAGCCACGCTGGTTCGGACCCTTCAAGGTCCTAGAACCTCTACCTGATACAAACAACCCCAAACTACACCTCCCACCCACAATGGCCCATCAGAAACCCTACTTCTACCTCTCCTCCCTTAAGGAATCCCGAGAGAATGATCCCAATAGATTCAAGTCCGGCAGAATGGACAAGCCAGCACCCATCCTAATCGGCAATGCAGAAGAATCGGAAGCAGAGCAGATACTTAATTACCACCGCCAAAACAACTGGCACAAATTCCTAGTTCACTCGAAAGGCTATGAGCGAGCTGACGACTCCTAGGAACGTATCGAGAACCTTGACCACTCCATGGAACTCATACAGGAATACAGGGACGCCAAACACCCCGCAGAACCAACGCCCCAGATCACCTCCCACTACATTAAAGCTTTCTGGGAACCTATGGGTGTTTCCTCCAAACCCTGCACAGCTAACGATTGCCAGACCACTTCTGGAAACCCTATGACGATGAGGAATATGATTCTAGCAGCTCTGAGCAGAACTATTTCCCCACAAATGACAACAGCCTTTAATGGCACACCGACGAGAGCGCTGTGAATAGACAGAGCTTTGGAATGATTCTTGATTTTTTAGAATAAGGGAATGTAACATGTGTGCATGTTCCAGTAATGCTACACAGGTGGGGGCAGTGCAGGATCTCCTATATTTAGTTGATTTATATTTGGTTTATTTGATTTAATTTCAGCTCCACCACTGTCTCTGAGCCAGATAGGCTATACTATCCTATTGCTATGTTTATTCTGCTTTGCTGGAAGTTCATATTTAGGATTTCAGGTATTGAATGGTCATGTAACACTGGAGAAAGGCTCAGCTTTGTTTGTTTCTTTCTTTGATCTTGCAGGATTACAGGATTCCGGTATGTGTGCAGCTACTGGTAATGATCGTGATTGCAGGAAGGTTATCACTCTTGAGTTTTGTATTTAAACCAGTCTCCTGGCTAGCAGGAGACAGCTGACTTCAACAGACCTTCAGTCTAAGAATACACTTGGTTGAACAGCAATCCCTGAGTCCAATTTATCCTTCACCTATTATCTGTTACTTCCGTTCCCCTGAAGCCCCCCTTAGAACTAGCACTAGCAGGTCTATCGCTGGTCTTATTGTATTTTTCTTAGCCAGGAATAAACCTGTTACACATCATGAGAAGTCTCATGTTACTGGACTGCCAGTGCATGGATGCTATGCAAAGGCAACCACGCCGGACACTCTCATATCATGACAAGACTCATACCTCAAGAGTCCCCTAATAATCTATACTAATTGTACAGTTCATAGTATAATCTGAGACAAATGGTAGAGTGGTTCTCAGATATCATCCCCGTGGTGCTCCAGGAGGTAGTCACCTTCTTCCCCCTCATCTCTCCAGAGAACCACTTTTGGTCTGATCGACAACCATAATATTTCTGATGTTGTTACAGTATTCCCATTGATCTCACTTTACCAGAAAGCTGACAACTACATAGTCAGAGTATGCTATGACACTGTGTCAACGCTGGGGCTGGAGGGGAGTATTAGGAATATCCCCTCAAAGTTACTGGAGGTTCACACAACTCCTGCTTTGTTGGTAGCTGTTCTTCACCATATAAAACTCTCATAATAACATCTAAGAGCACCACTATTGTCGGAAAACTTTCCTCTAAGTCCACATATGACTTTGTTAGTGAGGATTGGGTAACTAGGTCCTCCAGGTAGTAGGGTAATGATATTCCTAAAGTAAGTTACCTTTACCCTCTTATACCTTTATTCTCTGCTTGAGTCTCCATCATCATATATAATGTTGACTCAGAGAGCCCTATAATGTTCACTATATTTACTTGGTCCTAGACGAACATGCACTCCGAAGGTTACCCAGAAGGGTACCTATCACCTACCTGGATTACCCTGTCTAACTCTATGTCCCCAAGTTCCTCTGTAGGTACTTGTACCAACTCATGGCTACCAAGCGTACACTAAGTGGACCGGTCTAGCCACTGTCAGGTCACCTCTTGGTCTCCTATAAGGGCTGGATTTTGGTCCACTGTAGCTACCTATTTGTAGTGATGTTACACTTATCCTTCTCATTTCTGTCTCTCAACACGGTTTTTCATATATCAGTACAAACTCCTTTACATCTTATAAGAAACTTATTAGACAACCTAAATCTGCGCTCTTACCCAATTGTATTGTAGGATCTCATACCCAAACTTTAATGACAAATCCTGAGATTTTCCCAACCAATGTCAAGCCCTTCTACTTGGCATGCCGATACTGGCCATCAAGACTGAACATTCGTGTCCTTATCCTTTTTCTTTTATAAAATTCCTTTTCAGCAAACTTGTTATCGCTGAAATTCCAGGTAGAGTATCATATGCCAATGTTGGATTCTCCTCCTGTTTGATAAGCCTAATCATTAATAAGGCAACATTTCCCTCTATCCACATTCTAGTCTTATGAACCACCGTGTCATTAGTCTCAGAAACTCCAACTTCCCACACGAATTTAATATCAACATCAGCCATCCGATTTCGCATTTTTTTAATGCACAATCATGTGTCTTTTGACATTTATCATATACTCCTTCAAAATCTGTGAAGTGTTCCATTGAAACAACCGGAATTCTTCTAAAAAGGCCAGTAGTAAGTCTCTGGCTTACAGTGCAAAATTCTTTGAAAATAGTTGAAAGAGTGGAAACAGCCTCTTCATGATGTGAGCTTCATGTACAATAGAGCTTAAGTAGCGTGGACAATAAATTCCATGAGAATCTTGAAATCTAATACAACTAAGCAAATATTTTGTTAGGAAAGAGATGTAATCTTATCTTTCATTCACATTCATCTTTAAAGCTTTCTTCAGTTTAAGCAAATCACCTGTTTCAATATCGATAATCAAATTAGTATCAGAATCTTCACTATGTTGGATGCCCAGAGCACTTTTTGAGAATTCTACTTCCTATATCTTTTCACATACTGTCTAACATACCCTGTCCTAGGATCCAGGATTGGAGAAACCTCCTTTGTTCTAACCCAATTCAAACGAAACTCTGAAGACATCAATGCTGATCAAATAACTGGAAATAGATTGGGCAAAAGCTGCCAGTGCTGTGTAGGTCTAAGGGAAACCTTGAAGGTTCCTGGGTAAAGTAAATATTTGGATTTACCAAGTTATCTAAGTGGTCGTCATAGCTCCATGGTATATGTGACTGACATTCCACCCCCAGAATCATTACCTGTGCTTGAGCACCAAGGAACTTAGCATCAATATGATAAATTTGAGTATTTGTAGGTATATTAACCCAATAGGAATTAATATCAGCCTGAGTGTCTAAAAACTGAATGAGAATAGGTGGGCGAAAGGTGGAAAAGCAACTTGAATAGGAAGGTTGGTTGTGGGAAATAAACTCTCAGGTGATGCTTTTTTAGGTGAAGGTTGTTGTAGTGATGGAAGGTTGTTCTATTGGGGGAAGGAGAGATTGAGGATACACATTTTTGTCCTCGTCGAATCAGTTAATTACGTCAGCGGCTAGGGTGATGTTGGACACCCTGACAGCTGAAGCCCTACGTAAACTATTCCTACTTCCTGTTAGCCTTCCCCATTTGTCGTAATAGGGTTTCCCAATCCATTTCTGACGAAGAGGTATGATAACTAGAAAGTTTTTTTAATAGCGCAAGATCCGCGGGGTTTATTATAGGAAATTCTAATGACTACTTTAGTCGATTTGGAAATGTTCCACATGTTAATAAGAACCCTTCCACAACATATTTAGACAATCTTGACCTTCCGGATTCTAGCATACATTAGTTCAACACTACCACTATCCTTTGTTCACGAGAGGGCTGGTGAGACTCACTCTAGTACTACGAATGGGGGCGCCAAAATCTTGGTTGACAAGCACGAGTACAGTTCAGTTCAAATCGCTTAGTACCATCAATTCCAAAATCACTCGCACTTGAAATCGGATAGGTACAGTATCCACCAATTCAGAATTTTACACCAATAAAACCGCCTGCATGATAGTTAAGATCTAGTACTAGTCACCTGTAGTTCTGTTTTTGTTCTTCTAGACAGCGGAATTCGGGGAGCCAATGTAATGTAGACCTGAAGACCTTAGGAGAGCTTGAATCAAGTTCCCGGATATTTACAGCACGGATACTGGATAAAAGAGCATTCTACCTGGTTGGCTAGTCGGATTCTCATAGTATGGACTCTCCGAGTGTTAAGTAAGTAACCGCAATTTGATGCAGTTGCCCTTCATTGAGTTTCAATTCTGGCGCAGTTTTTAAGTGTTTTGCGCCGTATAATCAAAGTCCCTTTAGTATGGACCCTCCCTACAGTGAGCGCTAACCTATTATATCCATACCACAACGTACCATACGTAGATCGTTCTGCTGCTACCCGCATGGCTGGTTTAGATCATCCTTTGAGCCCTCGCCTTCGGTATCCGTCCTGCTACACAATGGTTGTTGTTCGCCGATATGTTATCACGAGACACTATAAGGGCTTTTAGCATATTTATTTATTTATTTATTGGGGGCAAAGCAATGAGCTGTTGTCTAGTAAAGCCAATCATCCTTTTATAATACTCCGGCACCACCTACAGACCAGCCCTATCCTCCCCCACCACGGCCCACATTGGGTCGATAGCTGCATGAAAAACTAGATCCACCAGTCTTTCTTGTATTCCCAAGCCTTGTCGGATTCCTTCCCAATTTCCCATATGTCGCAATCCCGGTGGCCCCACTTTTCAGCGAAAATAGCCCTACCAGTCTTAATCCAGTGCCTTATCGCTTTTTCGAATCCCTAAGGGTTTTCAGAAAATGTCAGTTTTCTCAGGTTAGTCCTGCACAGGATTGAAATACTCACCACTGGGTTCCGGTAGAAGGGTTCCCCTTTCCCCCCACGCTGCTCTGCCTGCCAAAGATTCCGACCGTATTTTGCGTCGCCCTTCGAACGCTGAATATCGTCGAGTAGCTTCTTCAAAGACTTGTGCCTCTCGCTATTTAGAGGCTCACTTGGTGTTTCGGGATAAAAGACAGAAAGATCTGGCACAGTTCCTCCCACGTCAAAGATATGCCCAACATTCTGGTTTGTTGTAGTGTAATTCTTCATGTGCAGCCTGGCATGGAAATCGCAATCCGTACTGTAGAAGGGGATGTGGGTATCCCATCCACCAACATCCTTATAAGCAGCAACGCTGGACAAAGCCAAACGATCGTACGCAAAGAACTTGATGGCCCATTTCTCCGCCTTGTCCATGGAATTCCAGTTCTCAATGATCCTCTGGTAAAGGCTCATGTACGGTTGTCTTCCTTCTTCAGAAAGCACAGCGGAATCCATATGGCTCCAGTAATAATGCCCCCACTTCTTCCGAATAGCGGTGTAGAGAAAGTAATTTTGCAACTGAGCGAAGGAGAGCAAAGTTGGAGCTGTAATTATATTAACCCCCAGCGCCCTCAACCTCGGATAGTCGATGAAGAAAGGATTTTGCAGAGACAGCAACCCGAGTTCGTTAGAGTCCATGGTGCCGGTATTATCCACCACATAGATATCGACTGGAGGCCATCCAGCAGCTATATAGCTAACGACAGACTGTTGTAAAATTGGCCAATTCCTTGTAAAACCGATGAAGAGTGGAGTAGGGTGATGAGATTTCGGAGGTTGGTTGAGAGCCAGGATTTGCGGAATTCGACCCTCGACAGCTGCAGGAAAAATCTCCACCGCAGGCTTAGCGTCCGGGATAGGAGTTACGAACGGCATGGACGGGGGACTAATGACTCCTTCTTCGGGGTGCACATGAGCTCTATATCCGAGAAGCAGGACAGCCGTCAGAAGCACCACTAGAATTGGTACCATGAGCCTCCGTCGGACAGAAAATGTCCAGGCCATGACGAGGTGTGGCAAAACGTGTAGATTTTTTTTAAGGAGAATGAGAGTAACGGATGGAGTGAAAAGAGTTGTTTGTTGGTGGACAGAAGGTTTGCGGGTTATGAAGTGTTGACCTGACAAATTTGTTTGTTAAACTTTGGCTGTCGTACTGGTTATGCGTGGGCACACACTCAAGATGAATTCCGGGTTAGGTTTCGTTTTTCACTATGGCTCCACATCTGGCAAGAAGGCTGTGCTTCATAATTCTATATTATTTTCGAAATGACAACAAATTTACTACTTGGTGTGATGTAGACTATCGAATGGTATAATGCACCTTCTAGCACTTGGGGCAGCGCTAGCTTGGCTTCCTTCCCTTGGGATAGCGATCAAATTTTAACAGCGCTCGGAGGGCAGTTTTTTAGAGTGGTTTTGAAACCACTTTCTCTTTTTTTCTTTCTTTTTTTACCCGTCGAAGGAAAAGGGAAACACTTCAAAAGGGCATTCCGACGAGGTGCAATTCCTGTCCGAAAGACATCCACAACAACCATAGCACCCAAGCTTTAGCCGGTAATACGAGTGGTAAGAAAACTGTAGTAATCAACAGTTTCTCCCACTAGGCCAACCTCCGGATCTTTCCCTGCAATGATCGGATCGGGGGTGCTGTTCAATGAACAATGCGATCTCTGTAGCTCGAGTGATGTTTGATGACCTCGCTGTTGGCCTAAATCCAGCACCCCGTCTCTTGGGGTTGAGCAGTGGTTGTTTGATAGGAATTGGAATTGGCGATATAGTAAAGGAAATCCTCCCAGCATATTTGCTATAACTACGATAGCCCTTGGGGAGGCTATTCTTGTGCCTTGGGAACTGAGTGGTTAACCTGAATGGATGACCTTTGTTTCAATTTGGAGGGTCAGTCGGCTAACTGGTTTAGGATATGTTGGTGCTGGCCGTCTGTCCGGAAGATCGAGAATCCCATATTACAGATGTGAGCAACTTAGGCTTGTCTGAGATCATGCGGCGAGGCAGTGGATTGGGAGTAAGGTGAACTTGGATAGTTCACATAAGCGGAGAAGAGAGTTTTTCTCCATTCGCCTTTCTCCCTCGCTACATCCATCAGATACTCTCCTATTTTACAGGGAGAATCCTATGTACATCGATATGACACTCGACTGTTCCTCATTGATTCAGAGGTACTGGGGATGGACGGTAATACTATAATAGCAAGGGGATACCCGGCCCAAGACCAATATATATACACATATTCCCACTCCACCCCATGTGTCCTCTCCCACGACAAATTCAAGCCCAGAAAGGTGCAAAAATTCCATCACATCTAGGTTCCGATTGGTTCCAAAATTATTCTCGGCCAGAACTTACCGCTCGGAAACCTCTAGCACCGCACAACCCTTGGGTCCCAGTGCATTTAAGAGCTTATCTTACCTCCCCAATAAAGCAGCGATTCGCTACTACCCGATGGTAAATGTGCTCACCCCACTGAGTATAATATGGCACCTGGAGATCTTGGCATTTCCAAGGCCCGGTGAGCAAGTTTAAAACCCTAGCATACTATAGGGCCCCGGATTCCGTTACCAGGGCTGCTTGCAGATCCCCAAGGCCCCACCCCCCGAGGTCCGACCTGGCCTATCTGAGAGACCTGCGGAGGGGAAACTATGAACCACAAGCGTAGAAGTGCTGTATCCTCAATTCTGTCATCCCCATTCTTTGTTGCTCTCATTAGAACATCAGACATCTATCAGAGGACGCCATAGAGGAACTATCGGGCAATCCTTATTCCACCCTCTTTTTCAACCTCCTTCCTCGCAGCCATACAAAGGTGAGGATTTAGTAGAGGAATGCACTAGAGTTAAGCAGCGCCCCAAAATCGATCTAGATCATGCACTTTCCCATGGGTCGAATTTCCGGTATGTTTTGATGGGGCATTGTTGTAGGCTTAGTCAGGACAGCAGCTCAACTTCCCTCTCGTATATACGGCGTTCCACCCTACTATGATTAGGTTATACGGCAAAGGCCTCCGATGCCACAGGTTTTCATGTTTTATCCTGCCCATCCCACCATCCCTCTTATGCCACAAGATTATCAGACCAGCTTAATTTCATGAGGTAACTAGATAAATAAACTTATGCCCTCTGTTTGGTAGGTACCGTCAAATAAAACAAACTTCAGTATCTCTTTCAAAGTAGCATATTTCCATACAGTCAGACCAGGCTGGCTCCAAAGGAAAGGATATCTTGTTCACATAGCAACTGCGCCCATTCCGTGCACAGGGGAAAGGACGACCAGCCCCACAGGTGGCAGAGTAGGGAAACATGTGAAAGATTTTTACAACATTAAGATTTCCCTTACTTCGCAATATGTAAGCCTCTTGTTACTCTTTCCCCTCTAGAATTAGTGAAGGAGCATCTGCTATTGGACTACAGTATTATCTTAAGCTTGCTCTGACTGTATTAATAATATATGCTGTTTTCAAAGTATCATATTACCAACGGTTATTTTTATTGCCCTTGCCAAAGAGTGCCTAAAATCTATCTATCTCACCATCTGATGATCTCAAGATAATCCGATAATCTTGTGGTAATATGAGACGGACAAACATGTAGCATCGGAGACCTTTCACCGCTAACTATATCATTCCCACCGCACCACTTCTTCCCACCTCGGGCTAATCATGCATAATCACTCACTCACTCACCCCTCACCTGCCACCACCACCACAACCGGCCCCACGCACACAGCCCCACACTTACCGATTTCTCGAACCCAGCAATCCTATCATACCCCCATCGCAAATCCAAACCCACTTCAACCCGGAAATCTCCCGCCCGTGGTATATAGTACAGTACCAGTACCGTACACAGCACCTCCCAGCATTAGCCTGAACTCACCGGCCATCCAATCCTCCATTCCGAAACCCCACCAATCCTTCTCTTCCGTTATATATCGACATAATGGTACTCTTCCAACCCCATACACCCATCTAAGACCCTGCATATCATACACGCATACAAAGACTCTTGGCACCACTCAAGTAGTCCCTCCCCCCTCCTCCAATAAAATTCTCACCGGCGCAGTGCGTGCATGCTTTCTTGCGAGGCCAATGACGAAATTTCCTTCCCCGTCCACTGCTCTTGCATTTACGGTATGCCTGCGCATAACAGTCAGCTCGTAACCTCTGCGTATCCGTACCAGGAGATACGTGCAGTGGTGTTTCACCCCTGTTACTTCGAAGCTTCAAAATCCACCTCCCCCACCGAAGATATTCACACATATTCGCATCGCCACGGCGGGCAGCCATACGCAGTATCATATCTCGTACTTTTCTTGAGTAGCGACACCCGCAGAATGAGACGCTAAGAGTTCCAGCAGCTCCTTCGCCCCCCCGCCGTCAATCACTTGGTGTAAGGGCGTGGCCCGAGAATGGTCCGAACAATCAACAAAGGAGCCCCTTTCTAACAAGTTTTTTTTTGAAGCAGAAGCGCGGCGATTCCACGTCGCTAGTTGCAATAACGTAATCTACTCAAAATCCTTCGCATCGATACGTGCCCCGTGGTTCAGGAGCATTTCAATAATCCCCTTGGGACCTCTAGGAGCAGCGCCATGCAGCGGGGCCTCCCCAGAATCATCTAAGGAGTTTAGATCCACGCTCTCCTCCAAAAGTGCTTTTCACCACAAGCGGGTTTCCAGTGTCGATAGCAGGATGCGGACTCGTAGATCCATTCCTAAACCGAAACCTCGAATTTTCAGAGACCCCTTTCGACAACATCAACTCCAGAGCTTTGTCGTATCCTCAGGGCTTCGCAGTGCAGATGGGGGGGTGTTTGGACCAGGGCCGGCCTGCTCTAAAGTTGTGTCAGCCCCGTGCTTCACTTGGAGCTCCACAATCTCCGTCGCCTTCTTTCTCATTGCCCGATGAGGTATGGTGGTGCGGATATAGCATCGCGCCTTCACCTCCGCCCCCAGGCATAGGAGCATCTTCGCGAGAGCAGCATTTCCAAATCTTGCAGCGGGGTGGAGTGCCGTTCGGCCTCGAGCATCCCCATCCGAAACGCATACTTCCAAAGCCGACAAGAGGCCATCGTCCCCCACCCTCTCCAGCGGCGACAGCGTAGTGTAAGAATCTCTAATAAGTAGACGGTTTTCACACCGCAACAATCCCGTAATACCACCACCTTCGCATCACCTCGGTGCGGTGCACTCGTGTATTCCACTCTTTTCCAGAAAGATGGAGAATGAAGGGCTGCCCTCTAATAATTTCTTGATCATTTACTCTCGGACGAGATGGAGAGGTAGCGGAATCCTCCTCGTTTCTTAATGCAAGATCCTCTAGAGAGCGAATCAGCAGCGATCTAAACCGCCGGTCCGTCAACAGGAGGTGCACCACATCTTATAGCCTATCAAGGACCCCGTCCATTACCAAGGCGATTCTGTCCGGGAGGTTAAGCAATGATATCGTCGCATTCTGGCAGACACGCAACGGCACGAAGAATGAAAGAAAAAGAGAGATCAGTAAAGCGAGCTCATAGACTAGTTCTACCCCGACTATCCCCCAGAGAATTCACCCAGCAAGACAATCTCTAAATATTCAATCCCAAGTGGGCAGCGCCGCGGGGTCTAAGTTCAGCTCTTTCGATACCGGCGGTCGGTGGTGTTAGTCAGCCATTGAGATTCACCTTCTCCCGCAGCACAGCGCCTCCATGATGTTGATACGAGACGGCACTGTGGCTTTCCGTCCAGCTACCGTAGAAGCACTAGCACAGTATCCGCATCTACTCGTAATCAGGACCCATGTCGGCACAAATAGGGTACGATAAATATAGGACGGGTTCAGTCTGGCGCCAAGCCCCACAGGTCGGTCACTCAGCGACGCCATGCAGCGTACCATATCATAATATTATTGTAGCACCAGAGGGCGGGCTTTTACAAGGCGTGTGCAGATAGGTTTGTTCCCCCGGTGTTATAACCCCGGTAGCAAATAATAATAATCTAGTCATCAGTCTCCAGAATGCGACCCCCCTTATCGCAACCCTTGACAGCACGCGAGAAACCTACGGCATAGCTGGGGAGATGTTGAGTTACTGTACTAGTACGTCCCAGACGACCTGGAGGTACCCATGCTTCTTTCCCCCTATTTTCCCTCCAAGTGCAATTTGCACTTTCAGAAACACCACGTACACTATCTCGAGATTTCCGCGTAACGTGACCTGTCAGGTTACACGAATACCATATGGATCCCTCTGTCCCACCTTTTGGTTCGAGCCGTCGAAACAAAGGGAAAGGCAAAAAGACCAACCCCCCCCCAACACCGGCAGGTGCTAGGAGCTCCTCCACTCAGGAGGGTGCCCCGACCCTGTCCCCGATCTTCATGCCAGCAGGCCCCCCCTCGCTCAAGCGACCCAGAAGCAACACAATAACAAGCCTCCCACATATCGATGAGAGATACTTGAGAAACGCCCCTCCAAGCGCCTACTTCCTGAACCTTTTCCACAAGATAAATCAGGACCAGGAAATCGGGGCTACCACAGCCAGTAAAGAAAATGTGGTCATGATAGAGATGATTTATCA